>Ga0307512_10006437_pt1 | contig 11897 bp, 15 predicted proteins | sample 14_EM_MG_FD_200267 | JGI IMG/M metagenome (GOLD analysis project Ga0307512, IMG submission 200267) | Populus trichocarpa ectomycorrhiza microbial communities from riparian zone in the Pacific Northwest, United States - 14_EM | ecosystem: Host-associated > Plants > Roots > Unclassified | place... | reverse complement strand
TTGGTTAAATTCTCGACGACAAGCGGGTGGGGTATTCCGACGAATGAACGGGGCCCTCCGACGTTTTTTTTTCTAGGTGTTTATCGTTAGCACGACCGTGAGGCTCCCCACCCGCTTTTACACAGAGCGAGATGGATCAAGAATAATTTATACATACCATAATCGCACCACCTGCTCGAGGCTTCCCGGACCTTTCCAATCACGAGAGTCCCAGGACCAAGGAAGCAACACTAGGGGGGTCTTGCGTCCGTCAGTCAGACCCTGGGGACCTCACCGAGGCCGTAAACCAGGACCTCGGGGCTAACCCATATCGAGGGCGCACACACGTCGGTCATGTACCAAGACCTACCCACCATGAATGGAACCAGCAATACGCAGACGGGATCAGACACCCCTTCCCATCCCGGAGCCCGGTCGCCGATTATCTGGAGGGCGGCGTCGTCCCATCGGACCTTGATAATCGCTTTTGCTGGCCACAGGAGAGCGAGACACGACGCAAGGTCCGGCGAAGAAAGGACTCCGAAAGAAACCCGTATCGCATTTCAAAGGAAGGTTACTTACATACAGGCAGTAGAGAAAAAGGGATACAGAAAACAGCGCATCACCTTCGTAAGCTGCCAATAACGTCCTTTAGTTCTCAGGAGGCCAGTCGTTGTATAAAGAGACCCACCAGCATAAAAACGAATCACGGCAACGAGAAGGCAAAGTGTGTTAATGACCTAGTATTCGACTGCGTCGTCCTCGTCCGCTTGCATGGGCTCCGAGGTATCCTTCTTCTCTGAATCAACAGACTGATCCTGTGCCATCGGAGGAGTTGAACCGCCCTTCTTATCGGCCGGTGCGGCGGCGGCGACAGGCTCATCGACCTCCATCTCTGCGTCTTCCTTTTCCACCTCGGTGGTGGGCTTCGGCTTCTCCTCGGGCCCGGGCAGTGAGGCCTTAGTCCCTTCCTCGGTCGAGTCTGACTTTTTGCGGGCCTCTTCTTCCTGAACACGCTTGCGCAGGTCCCCAATCTCCTCGATGACGGCTTCTCGTTCCTGCCGGAATGATTCCCATTCTCTCTCGACGGCACCCTTAACCTATCCTCACAATATTAACGCCGTAGACTTCCAATAGACGTGAAGAGGTTACATACCTCGTCTTTCCTCTTTGCTAGGAACGCTTCCTGCGCTGGAGTGAGGATAGCGGGCAGATAATACAAGGGAGTGACACGAGACCGCGGTGGAGGAGCTAATGGGTTGGCAGTGACGGCAGGCGAGGCCTCGCTGTCTGTGGGAACGACATCCGAGGTAAGAAGGAAGTTAGAGAGCAACGGAAGCCGTGTCCTTCGCAATTTATGCTGCATCGCCCATCATCCGTCAACACGGTCAGATTCAAAGGGAAGCGAGGTACATACGATAGAATCCTTGAGCTGTAACTCCTCTTCTTTCCTGTTTGCGATCTGTTTCTCCTTTTTAGCTTCTTCTGCCCTTCGAACAGAGTCAGTTTCTTTCTTTAGCTTATCCTGGAGCCTTTGCTCGATCATCTGCCTCTTCCTTGCCTGTACATTGATTGGGGTGTGAGATAAACGATGCAAACGACCAAGAGAGACGGAAGTTAGGGGGATGAACGTACAGCATCCGTCGCGCTCCTCTGTTTGTCCTCTGTCTTCGCTTTGTTTAAGGTTCCGACCAAAAGTCCGAACATCGTCTTTCCCCTCTTCCGTTCGCGTGGTTCAGAAGCCAAGTCAAGGCGTGGGCGTTTTCGTGTCGCCGGAGCAGCAATGGTAGCGGATGCGGTGGTAGGTTCCGTCGAAGTTTCCATTGGGGCGTCGTTCGTCGCGTCCTCCGGGGACTTGGGCTCTACAGTGGTATCCTGGGGTTTCCTACAGAAGAGCACGTATGTGAGGAAGCGATTCGCGGTGAGAGTGAGCACAGACGCACTCGTCCGTTGACATCCTTGAATTTGACCTGCCGGACTCAGTAGTGACACGGGTGAACGAAGGGAGGCGTGAGCGTGGGAAAACGCTCCCGTTTTCGGCTGCCGCCTCATGTGTCCCAAGAATGGATGAGATCACGACCTTGTCTCGCTCTTTTATCGTCGTTGAGGTGCAAGGGACGGCCTGAAAATATTTCGAGTCGTACGACCGGGGCTCTCACAGGGTCAGCATGGCCTGCGTAATGTTTCGGCACCGCGAACATTCTGCAATCATGATCTATCCCGTGTTGTTGACATGTTCGAGGCAAGGAGGAGAATGATGCCATGACCGACGCACCACCGACTCGTCGGAGGGTTAGTTCCATGGGAAGCGCAGACACCGATTCGCGTGGATCAAATCGTGTACGTACCATGCTGCCTTCGCGCCATTCAAGTGTTATTCAAGCATTCAGTGCAGGACGGGGTATACAAATGGACAATCGCTTAGCTCTGTTCAACGTGGTCAAGGAGCAAGTCAATTCAACCCGCCATCCCTCCAGGCCCATAAGCCGGCGGCACGTTGAGCGTATTAAACGGTCGTACATTCGGACAGTTGGGGGACGTCGGACAGGTTCTGACGTTTTTTGATTCATTTGATTTTGGCCCCTGGGAACTGAAGGGACTTTCTTAATGCCCTTTTGCTCCCCAATGCCGGGTGAGTACGTGTCGTTTCTCCCCCGCTTTTCTGATTTTATCGTAAGCCATTTGCGTGGGGGTATCATATGTTTACCGGCGGAAGCGTTGACAGGCGTTTACATCCGTTCAGACGCCCGCTTCTGCTCATTGTTTCCCTGTGGCCTTCTCCCTTCGTTAAGGCGCGACATAGCGCCAGTTTGACATGCGTTCTTGGAGAACCCCCAATAAGGCTGTCTCTCCTCGTGGAGCGACATATCCCCGCATAACCGGATCTGTGAGGAAGATGCTGAGACCAACCGTTCTGCCGGTTCCCGGGCAGCGGGAGCTTTCTCGGCCATTGACTGACACCTTTCTAGAACAGAAGTGTTTGTCTCTGCTGTCATCGACAGCCACCTCGTGAGTGAGGTCCGGTGGACAATGATTCATGGATATATCACTTTCATCACTTGTCAAAGATACCGGCGGTAAAGAGATCGACCTTGTTACCACCGCAGGGTACCCTAACGGAGATAAATTCAGCGCAGCCCACCTGCGTCATCCATCCGTTTGTCGGAGCAGGCCAATACACGAGGCGAATTCACGAGCGAGCGTGACACACCCGCGGCAAAAACACGAGGCACCCCCCAGGATTGAAACTAAGGTTGGGGGGAACGCTTGTCGTCTTTGGGATCCCACGTCCTAACCGCTACACTAGGGGTGAACGTTGAGCGCTGATAACTGTGACGTTAAGAATGTACAGTGGCGCCCACAACCCGCCGGTTGGAGGTGTCAACACTGGAAATTGTTGTCGTAAATTGACAGGTGCGATGGCTCTCGGTGGACCTCAAGGTATCCAACACAGCTCAGTCAGCACCCATGAGCGATCAGAGGGCGTGCTGATATGACCTACGCCATTGTGTCGTGTTCTTCGCGGAGCACAGCTGGAATTGCTGGCTGCACTATGAGCTAGTCTGGTCACGAGTAACTTTCCATGGCTCTTGGGACTTCTTACATCTCAAATATCCTGGCTGGGAAAGGCAACTGTCAGGACCCCGACCGTTTCCCGGGGTTCGGAACAATACAAATAATGATGACTGGCACCTGGTATGAGTTTAGAAGGCACTTTATCTAGCCGACGGGAGGTCGCCCAGTGGGTGATTATCAGTCGTTATCTGCTACGTGTATAGAGAAATCCCATGGACTTATAGGGGCAACTGTCAAGACCCCACCCTCTCTGTTGGGTTGCCGAGGATGACGCGCAACTCGGCTGCTGGCACCCTCTTAGGAGTGGTAGGGATACTCCACCTGTACGGATAATGACTAGCGTGTAAGAAGGAAACCGAAATTAAGGACCTATGCTGGGGTGTCTCCCCTTACTTCGGGGAACCCTTCCACAAAGAGGTCTAAATACCGCGCCAATCCCGTGGGAGAGACACCCAAGTGATTTGCTACAATTCAAGGGTCAGCTGCTCCTGTTGCTCGACATTATGAGTAATCCCGACCCCAAGGTACCCAATCAAATTCTGCTCGCACCTCGTCTGCGTGGGCCGCGGCCGGAGAACTCGAGGTCACTAGACCATGAGGGGTTGATGATGGCCGCCACCCTAGACACGCTTATCCACTGTCTGATCGCATCGTGATAGTTCTGCGTGTAGAGCACTGTATCGCTCGACCCATGTCTAAATGTCATCCCTAATCTTGGACGGCGATTCCACGATCCTCCCTTCCACGCAGCCAGAGGTCCCACGGGATCCGATTGGGTTCGTGCCGCAGTTCAGTTGGGTGGGCGGCAAAACGGACGCCAGCAAAAGCCGCGCCAGTGGCGGAAAGGTCAGGATCCGACCCTTCCAAGTTATCCGTCGTCATCTCGTCAGAAGCGACCCCGGTGAGGGATGTTTTGAAACTGTGATTAGGCGCTGTCGTTGTGTGTAGTTGGTCGTGCTGAAAACTTCGAGTGTATCCTTTCCAGCGCCGGAGGTTGGTGTCGCACCTTCTGCGACAACCCAGCAACCGCCTTCGTTGGGCGCGAGGTTAGACGGCGACAGGTCCCGGAAGGAAAATCCCGCCGGGAAAACTGGTACAGCTCCCAGCAGCGCAGCGACGCCAACGGATCCTGACGACTAGGGATGGTCAGCTTGCGGGGCTTTTCAGTGCGAACGTGGGCTTCAGGGTACCGTTCGAGCTCAATTTTCCTAAGGTCCGTCATCTGATTGTAAATCATCCTGTTCAATCGTGTTAATTGAAATGGATTCAACACAGTTATCATCTATGGCCCTGTCCACAGATTGGGAGTTCGCCGTGGAACCTGAAGTTCGGTTGTGGGTCCTTCAGGTCTCACCCCGGTGTTATCCGCAGAATCCAGGTCACTCACCGAATGGTTTGGGTACGAGCCGAATAGGCCGGTGACACGCCACAGCGGTATGACTATCTCCTGTTCCGGGTCAATTCAGGGGACGACGGGTTTCGGTTGTACGACACCGTCCCCTGGGCCTCAATCAAACGACAAAAGACCGTTGGGACCTGGGCAAGACTCTTGAAATGTGAGTCGCTAAACCTAAAGATGTGGCGAATCGCCAACAGCGCGCTGTCACTGTCATTCACCTTAATTCCGTTGTATGGAGCGTACACTTGGTTCCCGTCTATCGAAAACGGGAAGTATCCTCCATGCATGCGTCTTGATCTCTGTTGTACGTATTCCGAACCTCCGGAATGAGAACCAAGATTTCTGGAGGGATCTTTCTGATTGGTGCGAGCACATTTTTCCAAACACGAAATATCAAGCGGAGGGGGAGGACCTCGAAAGCGCCTCACGTCAACCTAGAACATGTCACGCATCAGTTGCGATCCACGCATCCATTTCTTTTGTTCGTGCAACTTCAGCTGCATCTGGGGTCGCCGCGATCCTGTGGATCTGAGTGTCAGACCTCTGACGCGACGCATTTTGATGGTGCGAGGCAGCTTCCACCAAACGCATTTTTGACTGAAAATAACACCTTGCAGGATATTTTTGGTTGTATATAGGTGCTGGGAGACAAAAGAGCCCTGAACAGCGGTGAGGTTGGACATGGTTGAGACCAACTGACAATTCACCGAACACGCGGTGACGCGTGACTAATTCTACTTGTAAAAAGTTGTGTTCGATGCTTTTAGCCAACGAGACACTCACTTCTGCTGGCGCCCCCGGCGAGGTCGAAGCGCTCTTTGATAACACTGGTGAGCTCGTACAACTTCTTCTCAGGGATCCTTCAGCCATGGTTTGTTTCTATTTAGCTCAACTACGACGATCTCTCCGCGAGCGAATCCATCTACCAAGACAACACCCGCTGAACGGTCCAGGAAAACCCACCCAGTCCGAGAGTACACAATATGGTTGATATCCTCAGTACTCGCCATTGGCGGAGTTTGTCGAGTTCTGTGCGGATCAAATCACAAACCTGCAAGGCTCGATGGAGAGTGGGAACACCGTGGTTAGGCTTGAAGTCGCCCGCCACACCTATTCCACTTACACGGCGCATAGCGAGTAAATTACAACGTCCCTCGCACATCTGGCCCACCAAAACTTTCCCCAGCCCCGGAAAGGGGGAGTGCCAGAATCGCCAGCAGAATTTAGATGGTGAGACCACGTGACAATTGATCCTCCTCGTCTCACATCGGGTGAACAGTTCTGGCTTTTGGGACGAATGAGGCCATCGTGGCGCCGTGGATCACGATCCCACGGCGGTTGGATGGAAAGACCATGCACGAACGGAACAAACAATCCGCGCCCGAAAGATCTTGCCTCAGAGAAAATAACCTCAGTGCTAACGATATCCCAACCTAGGCTGTTCAGCGTACTGTGTTCTCACTCTACCAATATTTGGACGTGTTTGGATAATGAATGTTGACAAGGTTGAGTCCTGGGCTTGATCACGACGCGATCATCGACCCCGTGACGAACTCTTTCATACACCCCACGGTTCACTAAGTACGACGCCACTCGCACCCGTTCCGCCACCATCTCGGTTGAATCTGGGTGGCCCTCAGGCATTATCCGGACGTGGCCCCCATCGACTCCTATTAACTCGCCATCTTATTTAAACTCTCCTGTGGCGATCTGGAAGTTCTCTTCAATAGCTCGTATCCTCCCCCAATGCCTGCCACCGCATTTCCGCCAAAGTCATCAGAACGCAAACGCGATGCCACTCGCTCGGTCTTGGATCGAGCTTCACCCTCCGTCGACACATCCTTCTCGTCGAAGCTGGGCAACGATACGAACCAAGTTCCTGAACTCGATAGCGCCGAGCACGCACAGTATCAAGAGTTCGAACGCAACCAGGTTTTCGTCGGCGTAGAAGTTTTCATGAAGCACGTTTTACACGTTCCCGAGGGCTGGAGGAAGCTGTGGGGACGAACTATCGAGAAAATCAAGCACGAAAAGGCCTTTTCGACGGCCCACTTGAACTACTCTTATCAGTGCGACGCCCAGGGCGTTGGGGAGGGGCTCTGCGAGCCGCTGGTGGATATGACGAACGCCATTCTCAGGTGTTCCAACTTGCCCCTGGAAGACTGTATCGAGCCTCGAACCCATCAGCGTTATGTCAGTTTCTCCCCCCACCTCTACTTCAAGCTATCGGGTAGTGCCTTGGTCGATGGGTCATGCATGCCAAGGTTAAAGTTGGACGGTAAGCCTTCCAAAGCCTCCCGTAACGTTGTTTCACAGCTGATCGGAAATAGGGCGAGATTCACAGGAAGATCATGCATACCCTTACACGCCGAAGGAAACTCCTTCGGGTGCCGACCAATCTACCGACGACGAAGCAGCCTCAGCGCTGGAACCTGGTCGATCCCGGAAGCGGCCTGTGGACGAGCCCTCCGAATCCAGTCGGAAGACAGCGAAGACGCATCACAAATCGACTCCGGGCGGTGCCAGCAGTCAAATTTCTGAAAGGGAACCCACACGACCTCGGAAAGATGAGGCCGAATGGCAGAAAGAGACATATCTTCGGGTTGCGCAATATTTCCTGAGGCAGTTCAAGGTCTCCCCACTCTGTTCCCACATAACCATGGGCGTCGTCGATCGCGACCGGATCCAGTTCTACCACGCGAACCATTCTGTCGTCCTTGTGTCTTCTGGAATCAATTTCTCGCCAAACGACCGCACAGGCGGGTTAGATAAGTTTATCGCCATCATGATCGCTCTCGGCAGGCTTTCTCTCCGTGACAGTGGCATCCACTACGAGCCCCACGACGGCACACCATTTCTGGACAAGAAACTGTCAACTTCGGATCTTGCCCCTGGGGCCGTGCGGATGCTGGAAGAAGGCAAGCTGGAGTTTGGAGGAGATGAGAAAACCGGGTCATTCACACTCACATACGACGAGGCCATTGTTCAAAGGCCGTCGCTGGTTGGGCGATCGACAGCGGTACTGCGTGCGAAGTCTTCCAGGTGGGAGGGGCTCGATCTGGTTATCAAGATCAGCTGGCCCGACTCTGGCTGGGTCCCGGAGAGTGCGTACCTCAACAGGGCGGTCGAAACGGCGGAAAGCACCCCAGCTGACGAATGGGCCCTCAAGCATCTCCCTCGAGTCCTGTTTGCTCAAGACATCATTTTCGATTCGGATTCGGCTCACTCAAAGGTCGCGAGTCTGTTCGATGACCCCGAGTTCGTCAACGGGGAAATCAATTACGAACGACGCACGTTACGAATCATCATTCAGGAGCGGTTGTATAGCCTCAAGGCGCTGAAAAACGCGAAGGAAATTGCCCAGATCCTCCTCGATGTCGGATGCGGTATGTGGCTCCATTCGCTTTTTGGTTATCAGACACTCACCCTTATTTAGTTCATCGGTGGCTCTACGTGCGCGCTGGGATTTTGCACCGTGACCTGAGCCTGAGCAACATCATGGTCCGGATTGTCGAGAGGAAGAACGAAGCGGGAGTAGTTTCGGAGCAAGTCTACGGAGTGCTGGCCGACTTCGATATTTCGTCGTGGACAAAGGATCTGAAGGATTATGCCAAAATGTCGCCGCACATGATCAAGGGAACGATTCCGTTCATGGCGTACGAATTGCTGTCGAAGCGGACCGACATCCTCCACATGTACAGGCATGATCTGGAGGCTATGCTGTACAACATTCTGGTTCTGGCCACAAACTATGAGATTCGACCTCCGACGGAGGAGGAGGGAGGAGGATTGCGCAGGAGACAGGAACTCGCAGAGCTCCCTTACGAGGAGTGGTTCAACGCGTCATCATCTATGGCCATTGCTTGCTTCAAGCGCTCTTTCTTTTCAAACTTGCAGCCTTTCGATCTCCCTCCAAGCTTTGAGGGCTTTCGCGAGTGGTTATGGGAGCTCCGCCTGTCTTTTCGACAAGGCATCCGCGCCAAGGAGACCTATGAGGACGTCTTTATAGTTTCTTCTTCCGACTCATCACGCCGACGCCGCCGCAAAGCCGCACAGGAGTTCGACTACGAGACATTAGGGGGGTTTGTTGACTATTCCACACTGATCGACCCAGTTCGTAAACTGAAAGGGGACCTCGAAGGGCTCATCATCCGCTACGACCCTTCCCCCCCGACTTCAACCGAGGTGGATTCCGGCAGATAGTAGATACCACTTCCATTTTCTTTTACCTTGGGCCTTGTTGTATTTCTAGCACACTCGGATCATTGCATTTACGTGGCAGAACCTCTGTACGTTGTTTTAGATACACTACACCGTATACTTTCACACTGGCGTCTTTCCAAGCTGAGATTCAATCGCGAATGTTATGGATCCCTGGAGCTACCATTGCGTGGTACGCCATCGATCCACCAAACTATAACTCTCGCAGAACTTGCAAGGGTGAGCTGGACAATGACCGTGATCGTTGGAGGGGGATATTGTTTAGTTGGAGATATTCCCCCCGACAGAGCGGGCGTGCAGGGCGCAAGCATCAGGAAAATCTCGTGAACTTATGGGCGCTCGTCTTTTCTCAGTGATTTCCCCCGCCAATTTTGGGCGCTTATGGCCATTTCACTTCCGTAAAGTGGCCACTTGGCTTCTGGAAGTGCACTTCTGTGCACTTCCCGTCACTTACTATTGCACTTTCTGACACTTTGAAAGTGATCGAAGTATTCCCTAATGAGTTCGATCCAGGTCTGATCCTTGCGACTTATGTCGCTAACGCCAGACGACGTTCGAACCTACGGCCATCTTGCTACACCCTCTGGGAATATACCCCCCACCCACACCAGGTCGAGATCCTCTCACTCATGCTTATCTGGCCGGGGCCACCGCTACCACTCCGGACTCCCGAAAGTTTTTGTCATATGCACGTCCGGAATTCACTCTCTTGTTTCGTCAGCGCTTCAACTCGGAACTCGTCGCGTGCGCATCACGAGCCCGCCCGGTTAGAGTGCGATTATCAGGTCGGATACACAGGATCTCGGGCTGACACTCACGAGTCCCCAACCGGCCAATCAGCCACACCCTATGTGGACCGTAGTATGGGGTGTGGATATAAGGCCAGGGATTGGCACACTGGAGCTGCGTCGGACAACTCCTCTCAACGAGGCAACCCGTCTCTGCTCGGTTCTCGGTACGCTCAGTTCTCGTCGGTTTGGCGCATACGTCTTTCCAAAGAGTCGCGGGAAAGGAGTCGGTAAAATGCACGAGTACATATCATAGCCCACAACATGCTCCTCGGGGTGGACGGGAGAGACTAAACTCAAGCGGTGGAGGTGGTTCTGCCACAGGTCCGATGATGTGCAAATATCCAGTGGTATTTTAGCGTATAAATAATGAGACCTCTAGCGGGCAACCCCAGACATCATTTATAACCCCACCGTAAAGAGTGAGGGGGTCCTTCGGAGTAATGTTGGTATGTAACAAAAACTAGGTATAGAGCATAAGGAGCGTAATGAAAAACGATTGTAGAAAGCACAGAGTACGAAAGAAAAGGAAATTTTTGTATACAGTTCACTCAGCCTTCCGCTAGAGAGGGTGTTGCAACACGTCAAGCGAAAGTAGACAGGCTGAACCAGACAACAGGAAAGCAGGACCGGATACAGATGGAACAGATGGGGACGTTCAACGTTTCTCATCCTTGCAGTAGGCGGGCGGGGGAGGAGCAGCAGGCGCGAAATCTGTCGCCAGGAATTCTCTTGAAGGAGGGACGGCAGGTCCTACAGTCCACTGGGAGGACGAAACGGATCCTGGGCTTGAGGGAGCTGGACGAGTCGAACGAGTAAAGATTGAGGATCGCATAGATTGAGGGCGAGGCAGTCTGTCATGCTCAGGGAGTCCAGAGTCGAAGAACTCCCAACCTCCGGTAGAGTTGCGGTGCGCAATGCGCATGTTCGTCCCAGGCTCTGATTCTGCAGGTTGGAAATGTCAACACGTGAGCGTTCCGTACCCTAGACGACCGGTGGGTTCAACTCACTGAAAACCGGAGCCTGCGGCGATGACCCGAACGGAGTGATTTGCGCAGCGGGATGCCACGGCGGGATAAATTTGAAGATTCCGAATCCCGGAGTGAGTGGAGATGTTTCGACAGCGCCGTTATATGAGGATTTTTGTCGCAGCCGGACGTACATCAAGGCAATGAGAACGGATGCGAGGACCACTACGATAGTGAGAACTGTAGCAAGGGCGATGACGGCGGCGGTCATGATAGGATGAGTCGTTGGTAGTTGTGCGTTTAGGGTGCAGGTAGTGATACCGAGGGAATAGATTGTGCCACCAGGGTGTTGTAAAGACTGGATGCGTTCGTACCAGCCGGCGGCGACGAAGGATTAAGGATGAGAGGGAGACGACGGTGGAGAGAAGGTTACGGCCTACCTGTTTTTGAGGGAAGAGTCCAGGTCCGCCTGTTGTTCCTGAGTGGTAAAGGTTGGACGTGAGCGCGCGCCCTTTGTTCAACAACGAAGGCTTTGCGCCACAAACCTCAGCGGAGATTGGGTGGTGGCAGAATCAAAGAAATGTCGTTAGTCGGGTGTGGGAGCCAGTTCCTGTGGGAGGGAGCGGGATTTTGAGGAGGAGCAGAGGCTACGAGAGATGGTTAACGCCAGAGTTCAACCTTCCTCTCGCGTCCAGTTTCTTCGGGAGGGACTTGGAAAGAATTTGATGGATTTCGCTTCCAACAACTGCACGTGATCACAGGGGAGATCTCTCCGGCGGACCGGCTCAGAGTCACCCGCGGCCGCGGCAACCGGGGTCCGTGGGCATGAAATGATGATACAGTCGTTGCCAGGCCACAACTTCTAGTTCTACCGCTACAGAGAATGGATAAAGGTCCTTTGTTTTTACGCTTCTCTCGCCCCTTGCGCTCCCTTCATCGAAGATCTCCGTTAGCACACTCCGTATC
>Ga0307512_10006436_pt1 | contig 11897 bp, 17 predicted proteins | sample 14_EM_MG_FD_200267 | JGI IMG/M metagenome (GOLD analysis project Ga0307512, IMG submission 200267) | Populus trichocarpa ectomycorrhiza microbial communities from riparian zone in the Pacific Northwest, United States - 14_EM | ecosystem: Host-associated > Plants > Roots > Unclassified | place... | reverse complement strand
GACGCGTCTTCGATGGACATAAAGGACGCGTAATCAATGCCCAAGAGCACTTTACCTTTACAAAGGCAAAACAATTCGAATTTTTTGGAGGTTTGGTGGTCTAGTAGTATGATTCCTTCTTAGGGCGGAAAATCACGTGAATGGCACGTCTGCTTATTTGGAGGAGGTCCCGAGTTCAATTCTCGGCCAAGCCCAATCTTTTTTAATCCGGAGGAGAATGATCTCGACAACCGTCGCTGATATCGGGATTCGTCGTTTGTAATCTTCGGTACTGGAATTTGAAGCGGAGAATTCTCCCGGTCAGCCTCTGTTGTTTTTCATAGAGAAAAATTTCTTCGAATGCTGCGGGATGTAGTGCAGAACGACCGGAGACCATCACTCAAATTTGCTAAATTTATTTTCGTCACTAATAAGCGTCGTATCTACGGGCGGACTCGGAGTGTCGTCCCAACCGTGGTTACTTCATTGATTTATCCACCATACTTCAACTTTTGGGAAAAGGGAAGAAGACTGCGGACAACATGCATAGCTCCAATGATGGTCCATCTTTTGTGACCGCGAGGGGAGGTGTGTTCACAACTCGTTCCCTGTGGGATCGTTTCTTGAGTTTGGAAGCTTCGTGCGGTTTGGCGTGCAAAAACTCGACAATGTCCGGCTGTGCTGACCATATCCCAGTGTGCTCCTCAAAGGATCAGCTATGATCTGGAGACACAGAATTAGACTTCGGACGTTGGGCTCACAGCTTCAGGAATTGACGTCGACGAGGAGATTTCCGGTCAGGCGCAGTTCACCGAGGTGGACATCTGCAGTCCATGAGTACGAATATTGAGTCTGAGGAAGCTTCGGGGTCCTCGATACCTCTAGCGAAACGTCCACCATCAGATTCGCAGTTGTACGTTTATCCTCCTCGGTTTTCCGCCTTATATAATTCTGATACAAGGCCTTCTGTTGTGTTCACTCCACCCCTGTTGCGTTGGTATTCGCGATCCTACTTCAGCGCAGCAATTCGTCGCAATTTTCCCATCCATCCGCGTGTACCTTCCCAACGCTCCCCTATTCTACTGGAATGTGTGGAGTCACGGCCTGATGCCGTATTACAATACGGGGACGGAATACGAAACCGTATGACGGCGCACGCTGAGAGGATAGAACTTAGAATCCTTACAGAGTGGAGTTGCCTCCTGTGTACTCCGCGCTCGATCCCCTACTCGGAAGGAAAAAGCCCAAAGGGGAAGGAGACATGGCTCAAGGAGGATTTGCTTCCACCTGATCCGAAGTACGCCAATCAACGGTATGACGATTAACCTCCTGTCTCATCTCGCCGTAAATGAGGAAATGGAGATGCCGTCTGGGCACCATCTGGTCGATCAGCAGCCGCCTGCAGTTGTATATAAGTAGCTGGGTGTTTAGGGAAGCCAGTTGCTTGCCTTTACTCACCACTCTACGCAATGGTCTTCAACCGCGCTTTTGTCGTTACCGTCGTTTTCCTGACCGCCTTGGTCAACGCCGCGACCTATACCGGTAGAGTTCAAGTCGTCAACAGTGAAGGTGGATCCAATGGGTTCCTCAAGAACGGGGACAGTGGATTGTGAGATTCCCACCCTTTCGTCGAGGCTTTGGCTGACCGCCCCTGCAGTGATGGTGTTAGCTTCACCGGTGATTCTCTTGAGGTGTCGATTACCACCAACTCCACTGGCCCTTTGAATCTCGTAGCGATAGTAAGCTCGCAGTCTGAGAGCTGAGAGCAGTGACCGATCTTAATTTTTCATAGAACGCCCACTTCCCTCCCCCTTACTTCCTAGGAGCGCGAAGCTCGAGCTACAACCCCAACTTGGCCTCGGGTTCGGATGTGTAACGATATTTCTTCCGCTATTCAGAATCACCTCGTCTCACAAAACTACACAGGACCGTCCCCCTGACCAACGTTGGCCCAAGTGAATAATTCCGTTCATTTTCACATCATTTGTATTGAACTTCCCCATCTAGCCACCCCCGGTTTGCCTCCCGACGCTTCCTACTCCGCATCCCCGATCTGGCGCATCAACGAGGTTACCAAACAGCTCACTCGTCTGTGGTCGCTTGTCTCCTAGTGACGCCTTCGGTCTGACGCTTCGCTTTAGCACAATGGATCAACCCCGATGGTGGCAAGCCTCCTACTACCATCGCTTACGACGTGAAATACAACAAAATTTTCCTTTGCGGGGATATAAATGCATACAATGCCGTCTCTAAAGATAAGCCGGCTTCCGCTGTGGTAGGTTTCAAATCTTCACTTCCAGTTGAAGCGCGAATCCTAACGCACGTTCGCGTTGTTTCCAGTCCTTCTTCCTTGTCCTCAATTAACGGTTCGAGGGATCAGTAGGCCTGCAGATCGTTCCCTCGTAGATTTTTGGGAATGTAGCCGCCTTTTGACACTATGGACTCTTCACCACAGACAATTTTTATATACCACGGACCCTTCATTTATATACATCTATGAAACTCAGCTCGTGTTTCACACCTGACACGCCACCGGAATGCATTGACCATCAGAAATTTCGTTTGGCATCATCTCGCGACCACAGAACACGCGACGCTGTCGGAACCTGGAAGGGTTTATGGTTTTCAACCGAAGACGAAGCACAAAAGATGTCTTAAGATGAGCCACCATTCGTGAGAAAGTGCGTATCACTATCAGGCACAAGGGGGACCCAGCAAAAGTCGGATTCCCTGCCGCTGTCACTTTCGAGGGACGAACAAAAGCCCGTGACGCCCGTATCCGATTGCGTTTCTTACGATCACAATCACCCATGAGCGAACCTACCTGGCATACGGTGTAAGTGTATCCTTCTAACGCTCCTTCGCACCCCCTATATCTCATCGCGCAGTTTTCCTACACTGATCGTTGATTCTCCCCTCCCCTGGATGGTCCGCGGACGAACAGTACGGTCACGATCCCGTTCCTGTCGGAGGAACACGCACAGATCGTGAAACAAGTCCTCGATGTGGATCGAGAACTCCAGCCTCACGCCGTCAAACGGGTGCTGGAAGTCCAAGGGAACAATCTCATCGCGTTCGTGTTTCTCTGAAGCTGGGATTTTGAACCTCCCTGAGCTGAAGTTTGTGGCACGATAGGAAACTGTCAACCTTGACGATAAGATTAGCTCGATTGTCCACGAATGCGTTCTTGGAGAACGTCGACCTCGTCGTCCATACGCTGGATGAGTTTGGTCCCCAATGAACAGCTCGGACCGTCGGTCTCACTAGCTAAGTAGATTACTGTACAGCAATTGTAGGATATAACGCGAGACCAAAGGACCATAAAACCTCGGTCGCGAAATGCCAGAATATACAACTTCTGGAGGGAGAGAAGGGAGGTATGTTGCAGAGATACGAAGCTTTCTGGCCGCTTGCCGCGTACCTTGTGGAACTCATCCAAAATCTCATGTAGGTGTACAAATATGATGCCTCTCGAAGGATTGGTCAATAAGCCGCAGAGGATGTGAATAATAAAGTATGTTTAGATGCTAAATACTGAAAGAAAACATCAGACCCCAGCTTTCACTTTCCTCCGTGGAATTCACAAAGGTTGAGGAGACTCATGAAGGCAGATGCCAAAAACGTGGGGGAAGCGAAAGATCTGAGCGGAAGAGAAGAAAACAAAAAAGAAGATAATAATGTCAAAAAGTTACACGACGTAAGAGAAGTCGAAAGCGAGAAGAGGAAAAAGAGGTGGGTGGGAATAAGGGAACGCATGTGCACACCAACCCCACCGACATGCCGCGAAATGCACAACAGACATACACGAGACTTGAACGAGAAAAGAGACAAACAAGCACAGTCAAACAACCCGCGACTACCCTTCTTCCTAGTTCCCCCGCACAACAGCCTCGCCTCTTAGCGGGTCACTGGTAACCGAGATGAGACTGCTGCTGTACTAGTTCCACCCGCATCACCCGGTCGTCCGACGCCAGCAAGATCTCGTCGCGGAGTATAGAGCTTGGTCGGTGATATGGATTAGGTTGTGGGTTGTACGCCGGTCCATTATGGTTTTGTATGGAACCAAGTGAGGGGCGTCCGTACGGAGGCGGGGGTGTGGCATAAGGATTGTAGCCGTACTGAGGTTGCTGGTACGGGTTGGAGCCGCCTATGTGACTGGCGCCATTCGTCGTTGACGGTGGTGTGTCGGCAAATAATAAACGCAGATTATTGCCTTGGATGATCTGCGCCATAGAACCTGTCTCAACGTGACGGATTTCGACAAAAGTAGACTCGAATGCGAGGACATATGGGTAATGTAACGCTGGCATAGGATAAGCCCCCATGATCGAACGATAAACGTCAAGATACTTACCGAATCCAGTGGGGGAACCTTCCCAGTATACCATGAATTCCTTACGTGATCGCCATCCGGTCTTGTTGACATAGAACGCAAACTCTGCGGATTTTTGTCAGATGACGTGGCTAACACGAGGCGACAACCCACCGTCATAACACAACAGGAACTCATTTTCGATTCGATAGATGGCCATCGGCTTCAAATTGCTCTCTCTTCTTCGGACAAAATCAAGAGATTCATCCGCAGGATCTAATAAGCCTTGGGTATCTAAAGTCTCCAAGTCCACGATTTCGAAGCCGTTCGGACACCCGACACACAACTTGGTCTTCAAGAAGTGGATCGAGCTCGACTGCAGGGGGATATAAAATTCCTGAAGAATAATCAGTTAGCGAATGTGTTCAGTGATCAGTCGCCTTGCTCCAGGCTGACCTTGAATACCCGCAGCGTATCGTTTCCACCTTGAAGGAGCTTACGGAAGGTAGGCTTGTTCCTACCTCTGACGTTCTGGTCGATCGGTTCCAAAGTCTTGATAGTACTAGATAGCGGGCTGGCTTTCACGACGCAAACCAGTGTCTTGCCTAAACAGATGCCTGTCTTGAAGAAAGTGATATGAGAGGCAATCCGTTTCGCGCGTTTCAATCCTGCCAGAGGATCCATGTGATCGAGAGCATCGAGAGGGAATGTGATTACTTGACGTTCTGCGAGAGAGAAATCAGAGCTGCGTTCGGTTATGCGGGTGGACTTTCCTACCCGACAGCACAACCAATAGTTGGTAGTCCTCAAGGACGTCAACCTGAAGAACCTCTCTCAGACCTAAAACCTTAACGGGATCACGGTTCCGTTCCCGGAAGTCCGAGAGATACACGCCATCATCGGTGCCGTACACAACTTTCCTCCCCCCGTCTTGATCGGAAATAGAACCGCAGACATCAGTCAGCGTCGTGCGATCACCACAGAAATATGACTACTCACAGAACGGTGCGGCACAGTTCACCCTGTTCGCGCCAATGAAGAAACCCTCGGAGATGCTGAGCGTGTCAAACACTGTGCTCCTCTGCTTCATCATCTCCTGCTGCTTCGTAATCGCCTCTACCCATTTCCGCTGGCTAACATACGTGCTCGCCCATAGCGTTATCTGGTAAAACTTCCGTCCGAGATGAACCATCGTGATGGAGAAACCACCCTTGGGATCTCTTGGTGGCGGTTGAGCGGGTAGGTTCCTCAGAAGCTGTCGTTGCTTGCTTGACGGTTTTCCCGCATAGTCGTCAGGGGCGGAGATGAGAAGCAGTTCTAGTGGGATCGGCTAGAGGAAAGGATGAGTGGGGAGAGCCAGGTGAAAGGGTAGGTACGGACCCTGCGATGGACTTTGTATTGTTCTACTTTCGTCTTGGGCTTGACCATAAGCAGGGCATGATCGAATAAGAATACCATCAGATCTCCGCTGTCGCCTTGCCCTCCACCACGCTTATTCAACGTGCCCTTGTAAATCATCTCTCGACCTTCTTCCTTGAGTCGAAGGTCCTGATAGAAGCCCGTAAGCCCAGAATAACCACGCCAAATAACAATTTTCATACCACTTGCTCCCCTTGTTTAAATATAAGCGCCTGGTCCAGTTGTAAGAGGTTGAAGCGGTTCTCAGTCTTTCCTGATTCGGAGTTGACAGCTTTCAAGAACTCCCGAACCATTGTAACGGCCTTGGGTAGGGTAACTTTGTCTGGACTATCATCGGTGGTGTGTTTCAGAACGGCCTCCAATAGAAGGGGATATCGAGCTAGACGGGTGGTAGGTTTTGTCAAATAACCGTTCAGCTCCAGCTTTCTCGATTCTGGCCGCCTTTCAGTTTCCTGCAAGATATCATTAACAACTCTTACAAGAATGGATGGGACACTTTCTGTACCTCAACAAACGCTGAAAACGCTGGGTTGGAACTCTTCTCCTTTTCGAACTCGTATTTTCCGTATAGTTGATGTGCACCGTACGAAACAAACGGCCCAAAGTGAGGAATCGCGTCCAAAAGGATGTCACCAATCTGCTCGACAACTGCGTAGGATTTCTGGCGTTTATTCAACGCATCACGTAGTCTCGTGTTTACCGCGATAATGTCGTGGATGTTCCAGAAAACTTGCTCGAGGAAGTCCGTGCGTCGCTCTACGGGTAAAATGTCCGACTCTTTCAACGGCTTTATCCAAACCTAGCGATGGAAAGTTTAGCGAGGCGGTCGACGTAAAAAGGGGAAAACTCGTACATCGCGAAGATACTCCATGTCTCGCACGAAGTCCCTTTCTGTATAAATGACCTCATTAATCGCTTCCTGGCGCCTTTTCTCCTTCTCAGAAACGCTGTTGACGATTTCCTGAGGAACCGAATGTATCCACAAAGTACCGGGTTCAGTTGTCACGAGCTCCCCTAAGCTCTCCTTACTGATCTGTTTTTTCAGGCCAGGCTGTGGCTTCATGTTGAGACGCGCCTGTTGTTCCAGCCGCCTCGGGCAGGCGATTGAGTAGCACAGCCGATCGCGGGAACAGGTTGGGGAGTAACAGTCGGTAAGAAGTGTGAAGACGCCAGTGGGTAACGGAGCGTCGTCCGTGGCAACATTCGTGTTTGCCCGGCGCGCGTCGGACTGTATGAATTGAGACGGGGATGGCGTCCTGGTGATCCCTTCGATGATATCCCCAAATCCAGAGTCAGACTCTCCAGAAGGTGTCGGACTGCCCTGGGCTGTTAGCACCGCTGCGGAATATTCTGACCCCTCGTTCAGCAGAGGCGCAGCCGTCGTCTTTACACTACCCTCTTCCTCCTCCAATTCACCACTAGTAAACGGACTAGCCACGACTGTCCTGAACTGATATAGGTCGTTGGCGTTATCTCGTAGCCGATGGTCATAGGTTACCGCGTGGAAGAATTTCTGAGCGTCTAGAGCCCGTCCAAGAAGTAAGGCGAGATTCCTGTCCGTCGTCTTGATGATATACGCGATCTTATCAACGGCTTCCCGCCCGTCGAAAACGTCCTTGTAAGTCAGCCCATCCTTCACCTGGTCGGAAAGTTGCACCCGGTTTCGGAACGCTTCCGCAACTCGCGAAAGGAGTGCTGGGTAGACAATTGGCGATCGCCTTGGAGTAATTTGATTTCCTATCGACGTCCTTGGAGAATTTCTCCCATTGGGGAGTGGGGGCATTGGCGGTTGTCCCCGTCCCGAGGGTATATGGGTAGGATGGATAACTGAAGACATCGATCTTGTCCTGTCTTGAATCGTCCGTTCACGACGATATTGTACCGGCGGTAATGTTCGTGCGGATTCTGTTGATCGTCGACTTGAAGGAGAACTTTGTGGATCCACGACGGAGGTCGCGGGAGAAGCGTAGTAATTACCAGTCGCTTGAGCGGAGGTCATAGCCGTGTCGAGCTGGAGAGGATAAGGGCGGGAGGACACAGACATAGGGTGATAGTCGTTGGTAGAGGTTTTGGAGTGCACGCTACTTGCGGATGACCATTGGGGTGTTGGCTCTGCTGAAACGTTGAAAATCTATCTCCATCGCCACAAATAATGCGAGTGCACGTACCCGAAGACTCTGCTGATGCCCAAGGAAGTTCACTGCTCGAGGTTGTCGTCAAGGGACTTGCGGCATCAACATTAAAGTTCAACCCGAGATCTCCATCCGTGTCCAAATCAAGATTTACTTTCGGGGAGTCAGGCAATGTTCCGTTTTGCGAGTGGGCTGGGGTTCCGGAAATGGAGTTGTGGGATGAGTGATACGAACGGCGGTTTTGGTTGGTGGACGGTTGCTGACTTCCAGCCATGTAAACCTGCTGGTAGGCTTGAGCGGGCGTCAAACCAGCTCTGGTGTACCTTTCCAGTGAAGGATCTGTCTCTTGAACCTGGTCTACGGGTTGGGAGGAATAGGGCACGCTGTTCATGGATCTTGCTCTGTTGATTGTCTGAGGCGGTGACAGCAAGGTTTGCTGGTTGTTCTGGTACGGATATTGTACATTTTGGTAGGGATACTGGGGTTGGTTTGATTGAATCTGCGTTCTGTGCAATCCCTGAGGTTGCGATGGGTAGGAGGTATTGAGGGCAGGGTGGCCGTAATCGGTGAAAGATGTCGGTCTGTCTGGCTGGGGCGGGTAGTGTTGTTGTTGGTAAGGATGGCGCTGAGGGAATTGCTGAGACGTCGAGCCATTCCCGACGTAAGAGTTCTGGTATTGGCCGTAATTTGTTTGCGAGGGCAGCGTCGACGGATGGTGCATGCCGCCTGGTCGCCCAAAGATCGATTCGTATGCCGCATTGCGTTTATCTGGGGGTTGGCGGGGGCCTGCGGGTTTATTGTCCATGGCCGCTAGGGTCGAGGATACTCGTCGTTGTCGAGGCCAACGACGGTGGTAAGCAAAAGGTCTTGGTGCGGGCGTCCATCGGCTCACACTTCCCGCTCCCGCACCAATAAGTTTCGATCTTTCCGTAAGAAAACCGAAAGTCTCTTCGTAAAGTCCAATACGGCATATGCGATGGGTAGATAGCTAGTATTCACAGCGGTGGTAACAAATCAACTCAAGAAAATGGGATAAATGCGCTCGACAACAAACAAAGCATAACTCCATGGAAAGTAATCAGGGTCCATATCTCTTCCTGCGAACGTTGGCCATGATCTGCTGCCCCAGAGGTGACATATCTGTAGAACTAGCAGGGGATGCAGGCATCAGCGTCCCTCCAGCGGAATACCATTCATCCACTGTTCGTGATCTTTTCGGCGTGGTAGGAGCTAGACCCTCTGAATGGAATATTAGTAAGTAAAGACCATCAGAACCTATCACACTACTACTTACGGACACTCCAGTCATTCTCTTGGTTCTCATATGTAGACAGCGCCTTGCGATGGAAGGGTATTGGCGATTTCCCATTGGCGACATCGTTGCCAAAGCCTCGCGCCGGATCAGGGGACATGATTAGCGCTTTGTCTGCATCTGTGTATGACGACTTGCGCCGGTGTTCACGAGCCGGTATGGCAGTGAACTGGTCGTAATCCTCTCGGTCTACCTGAATGGCGCTCTGTGATAAGCGGTCGTCGAACGATGTCTTGGGTCGTCGCGGGTCTATCCACCGGGGAATTCGGGTATCACCAACAATCGGTGTTGGTGATGCGCTTGGGTCAAAGACGGAACTTTCGTCGCCATTGAATTTCGGTATCCTGGAGATGGGGCCAAACTCTTGCGAAACGCGGACGTATTGGGATGGTTCAAGGGAAAAATCTTCCTGTGGCAACGACGGACTTTCAGAGATCGGTGACGAGCGTAAATCAGATGCGGGAGTTGGGGGCAACGGGCGTAACTCCTGTTGCTTTCGACGCTCGGTCAAGAACTCGAAAACACCATTCGCCCTGCCAGGGGTTTGAGGGTAGGTTTCCATGATGGCTGTAGCAACCATGTCGGTAATGGGTTGGTTCGCACCGGCTTCTCCCTCCGTGGAAGAAACAACCGACTCCTGCTGTTGATAAGAATCATAATCCTGCCTAGTCGTATGTCCATCTTCATATGATTGGCTTTGTCCGAAATTACTGTCCTGTGGAGTCCGAACCCCAGCGGACGAGGATGCAGTGGTAAGTGATGTCGAACTGACGTTTCTTTCCCTATTGCAACAGTCAGAAAACTATCCTCTTCATGGTTCATGGCACCTACTGAAGAAAACGTTCTGCCCAGGATATTTCTCCTTCCGAACGACTACTGTTTGGTTGTGCTCCAGTCTCAGGTTGCCCCATGAGTTGTCGTAGGGTTGATCTTCTACGTCGGTGTTGTGGTTGACTAACCGCATAAACCTGTTCCTCTTCATGTTGGCTGTTCTTCACGGGGCTGTTCGAAAAGGCTTTGTTGTCCAGCCGACCGTGCGAATCATAAATATTCAACAAGCTGGCGACAGAAGGGTCTTGTCGTAGACGTAAGAGACGGTTCTGGTCCCTTGGGGTGATCGTGGGGCGTTTGGTCGTGGGTGGACCAATGGACTCATCGTCGGACGCGTCGGAATCTGTGATGGGTAACGGGACAGATTTCGGCCGTTCCTTGGTGGGAGTGACTAAATTTGGTATCGCATTGGGGAATTCGGTGCGTGAGATCACAGTACGTTCGTGTACTTTGACGGTATAAGTCATTCGTGGGGGTGGCGTGGGTTCGCGTTTCGGCTCAGGCGTAGGACATATATCAATAACAGAGCACCCTGTAAGTATATCAGAGCGGATCCATGACGAACGAGAAACCTTTACTTACGGGGTGAGAACACAGATAGGGCATCCAACTCGACCGGAGATACGAGTGGGTGAGCTGAGCGACCGTGAGTGAGACCCGGCGTCCCAGCAGGAAGATGACTTACGATTAGGAAGGAATGGTAATGAGCGAGTCTCAGCCTCGTCTTCGTCGACTTCTGGGTGAGCTTTACAAGGAGGGCCTATCAGCAACATACAGCGGGGAAAAGGCGTACACTCACGATTTGGCAAGGGCGGTAATGGGTCATCACCGGCATTATAGCGCATAGCACCAAGCCTGCTCGAGGCGGACCTCAGAAGTCGATTTGCTGCAGCCTCGGACTCGACCTCTGACAGAACAGGCAATGGCTGGGATTCATATCGTCGCAGGTCCTGAGTCTCCTTCTCCGCAGAGGACCCCTTCTTGCTTCTCTTGCTCCCACCGGAGAGCAGACGCCTGAAAAAGCCCATTGATTATGAGAGGAGCGGGGAGGAGGCCAAGTTGAGAGACGGAATAGTTATGGGAGGTGAAGTTGGCCGTAAGGCTCAGGTTGAGGCCGAAAGTTCAACTTCGAGCACGTGCTCTCCGTGATCTGGGAGGACCCGCGGGCGCTAGTTACCCTCCTTTGTACCATCCCTCGACTACGTCCACCTTCCATCCCATTTTATGCCGCGTTCCCAAAGACCAAAGAAAGAGAAAGCGACACCGGTCGGGAAGACGGCAACTCTGCACTCCTTTTTCGGTTCGGCTCCCCAGTCCACACCGATCCGTGCTTCGGTAACACCGGCGGATATAATTATCATTGACTCCGGGGATGAAAATCCTGAAACAAGCTCTACGCAGTCGAAGCGAAAGGCTTTGAACGATCCGGTCACCAGGGGTTCTCCTAGCTTGAAGAAAGGAAGGCTTTCTTACAACGCCGCCCAATTAGCTCCCGAAAATGACTCTCCACTGAAGTCGGTGCCCTCGTCCTCGCTAAACCGCAGTGTTGGGCCTGTTGAGGGTGGCCTGTACACACAAACTAATCAAACTCAGCGAATGATGACCATCGTCGGCAACTGGGAGATGGGTGATGATGAGTTTCCCGATCTAGTTGATGATTCTCAGGCCGTGGGCGATGAAGAGGATGGCGCTGAGAACGTCCTTGCCACTTGTCCCGTTTGCGGAGCCATCTTTGTAGACTTTTGCCTCTCTGTGAGCGCCACCTCTCCACAACTGACGGGTCCGTATTCATCGCACCGTTGTTCAGCAACTTCAAGCGCACATCAACGCTTGTATTGACAATGGTCGGCCAACACAGTCATCTTGCAACAAAGTTTCTGGCATCCGTGACTCCAAGGCTGTAAATATGTCT
>Ga0307512_10006433_pt1 | contig 11900 bp, 13 predicted proteins | sample 14_EM_MG_FD_200267 | JGI IMG/M metagenome (GOLD analysis project Ga0307512, IMG submission 200267) | Populus trichocarpa ectomycorrhiza microbial communities from riparian zone in the Pacific Northwest, United States - 14_EM | ecosystem: Host-associated > Plants > Roots > Unclassified | place... | reverse complement strand
ACTCCCATCTTCTGGTCGGAGGATGTAGTTCTAGTGTCAAAAGTTCCAACTTTCCGGTCGGAAGTGTAGCCTTAACCTCAACCCAGCCACTGAAAATCTGGCTATAATTTCCTCTCACGCTCTTCCTATGCTCCTCGAGCGAGAATCGCTCTTCTTCCGAATACCCTTTGCATGCCGTGATAGGTGCGGTGCGAGAGTTGGCATATCTTGCTGCATACGTCCACATAGTCCTTGTATCTCACGAGGATACGACAAATCTTGATATTGTGCTGGGATGCGACCCCCATCATCTGTTACCATCTCCACGTTAACTATGTCAGTTCCTATTGTCATCAGCCTTTTCTGCATTCTGCACTGTAGCATGCGTTGGCGGAGTGGAGATGGGTAGGGGTCCCGGGATGGCTGGATGGGATGGTTCATCGCAATAGACCACCCCCGTTGTCCAGTTTCTCCCTTCGTGTCTAGGCAAGCCGGTAGCACTCATTCAAGCACCGTCACTGTGTCACTCTTCTGCCGCAACTAGCGCCGCTGCTCCTGCTCGCGCATTCAGCATCCTGGGGTTTCTCTCACCTACAGTGATGCCTTCCCATGATGCTCCCAGCAATCCTTGACATCCGCCAAGTCATATGGCAAATGCCTCGACCACTTCCTCACTAGCTCAGAGATGATCGAATGCGGTAGGCCCGAGTAGTTGTATACCCGGAGAAGGCTCGCCATGTTGGTCACCTCACCGCATTCCGGCAGAGGACTTGTTCAATCTGCTTCTGGAATGATCGCCCGTTGCGGTCCATTTGGCGCTCGCAGGGCTGTCAATCACCCGTTGCAGCAATCGATTTCCGGGTTCCTTGCCATGGCAAGCCCAAGACTAGGTGGTATACCTTCATTGGAACGACTAACAAAAACCTCCGATTCGTCAACCGGTTTAAGGTATTCAAAATACTGAACCAAGAGTCTGGCCATTCGACTCTCTACATACATCATCACCGGGCCAGGGTGGAGGTGAATGCTGGTTCGTATGGTAGCTCGACTTTCCTCAGTAGGCTCGGCGATATGAAGAAGCTCATTGCACCGCAGTTGATTTGTACTTTGACTCACTGCATGTTGCCATGTATATTTCATACAAGGACTTCATGGATGATATGTGCCGAATCAGGTCTCCGTGTGCCACATAGATATTGGCTTCACATCAGAGGCCGACCTTCCAGAATGACTATTGATTTTAAGGCGATTCGGTGTGGTTGTATCTCTTCCGAGGTTGCATATAAGGTTGTGTGGTCTCCGCTGCCGCAGCGAGTGCATTGCCGGTTTGCCATTCGGCTTTCGCAGACTTCCTTTCAGAGCCACGGCACTGATTATAGTTGGCACGGCTGCCTCCACCGGCTTAGCTATTGGACTTGACCGATTTTGAATTCCCGGAATCGGGATTGTTGGAATTTATCAAATTGCCTTTGTTGTTTTTGCTGTCCTCCGGGCTGCTTCAAGGTTGCTAGAGCTGTAGGTATACACGATGCGCTGACTCGCAATCGTCTGTTGACTTCGCCTTCGGTTCTCGGTATTGCCGATTCAGGGATAAGGTCGCGTCATTAATTCTAGGTTCTCTGACTGATGATCACGCTCAATTGACTTGTAGGAATGGTATTCGAATTCTCTCGTTGGTAGGGTCGAATCCTGTACTCATGATTAACGTCATTGTGGCGATGCGTCTCGTCCATTGTAGCTTCTCCGGCTGCTGATCGCACTCAATGGACTCGTAGGAATGTTGTTCGACTCAATATCTGGATCATATTCCGTTTCTCTCGTTGGCTGGGTCAAATAGTCGCGGCCTGTAGTCGTGATTATTTTCGACATCGCCGGTGACGGGTCTCGTGCAAGAGTCGGTCTCTGAACTCTTCTCCGCTGCTATCAGGGTGGTCAATTGAATGATGAAACGATCGATATCCGTGCTTGCAGTAATCATGCTTCGATATGTCGTTTTATAGGATGTAATCTCAATTGTTGACTGTATGATGCGGCGTGTCGGTAAAGGGGTAAACTCGTGAAATCCCATGAGCGAAACGTATCCGTTTGCTGAAAAGCGATAATAGTGTAAGGGCACGTACGCCAGCATTCGGCCTTATAGGCATACGTATCGTAATTATGGTATACGGTTGCAAATGTGGACTCGAGTGATAGTAAATATAGGTGTATAGGTAAGATTATCGCTAGAGATCTAAGTCTTGTGGCGAGCCGACTAAATAGAATGGACGTTATCCGGACCTGGGTCACATGCCGCCGTTACACTCGGATTGGAGTCAAGAACTTTTGTATGGCCCATATAACCCTTGCACATGCACAGACCAATTATCAAGTTTCACAATGCGGTCACTGAAATCAAGACAATGCTGACAGGTAGCAAAATATGTACACCAAGTACTTTTCATGGAGATATGTCATCAATAATCACAAATTGTGCAGGTAGTCTACCGATGACAAACGAGCCATTACAATATTTCCATCTGAATCCAATTCCTGAATGATAATTAACTAAGGAGGTTATATCCAAGGGTAAAAGCTGCTGAGTTTAACAGGCTTCGATGGCTTTGTCGGTGACGAATTGGGTACCAAGTTGGCTGTGAGAGCCAATATGCATATGTTAGACTGTGATTTCCCAGATGTTAATCTCATATGGCTACCTTCTGGTCGTGAGGTTTCTTGCTGCATTGGGATTGTCCGCTGACAGTATCACATATCTCCATCAGCTCTTGAAATGTTGTCGGCACAGTAGCAGGTGCAAACTGATCGATTTGCATCTTAATGACTGTGTTAACTTTCATTATGGCTGTTCTGTACATCAAATCATACTAATGATGCAAGACCAAAAATCGATCACACTCAACTTCATGATGTAGCAGGGAGCCTGTCTCTGCATGTTTTGATTATAAAGGCAGCTAATGAAACAAAAAGAGACAATGATGTACCAAAGTTAATATTTTGCACATGACAGTAGGATATCTGAACCCGACCATAAATAGAAAAACCTGAAAACGGAAACTAGAGATAGGAACTGATGGGTCTAGCCACACCCGGCAAAACCCACGGGTTGACCGGTACAGGAATGACTTTGCCCTGGGACGAAACCGCAGGTCGGGTTTGGACGAATCAGGAACTGACCTGAATGGTTTTTCCGATCCCGATCCGGATCGCTGGCAGGTTGCGCAGACCCGTTGCTAACCCTAGCATGCACCTCACCACATTCCGGGGGCAAAGTGAAGGAGGTAAGTATGCAATGCCATCTGTCGGCGGGGCGACAGGATGCATGAAATTCTCTGCCAGAGGGTACCAGGTTCCGTCAGAGCCGTCAGAGCAGTTCAGAACACTCAGCTGAATCTGACGGAAACTAGGGTTGTTGCTGATGACAAATCACAGCTGCATTGTCATAGGCATCTAAGGACCAGTTTGAAATGAATATACAACTGCATTTGAACGGCACTGGGAAACTAGTACAGAGATCACTGCTGCTTTGATATTTGACTATCTTTTAAGTCAAATTTCATTGCATCTTGAAATTGCCTCCACAATTTCCCAAGATTTCGGCTGCCTTTAAGAATCATTTCAAAATATCTAATATAACATTACTTAGCTGTACAAATGCTCAAGAGAACCTAAAAGCATCTCATAGCCTAAGCGATTAGTATGTAGCTTCCATACCATCTTTCAATTTGTCAATGAGTTGGATAACACTCACAGGAACTGTATTGTAATTTGAATATGATAAAAAATCCGCCCAAATAACTATGATATACACTTCAGTTTTCAAGCTTTGGGAAAATACTATATGAAACTGCTACATCTCAAGATCAAACAGACAGATAACTGCTACTCTGCATATAGGACAGATATAGTGCAACATATTTTGCAAAACATCGGATCATCCTGGATCTTGGAGATATGCTTCTAAAAGGACAATATTAGAGGTATGCTGGTTCTTTCCTGACTGCGAACCTTACATACTTGTATGCAGTTTATGTACCAATCACTTCCCAAAACATAATGAGAAATGAATATTTGCTGTTGTATTCATTGCATTTATGCTGTAAGTATTTGGATTGGTTGCAAGCTGACTGTAATGGTGGCGCAGCCCAGCCGCGATTTATTAGAGCTCATCAATCACCACTGCCATCGAGTTGAGGGATCTGCGACTAGCCGCATGGGCGATCTGCGCAGTCATTACCTTAGAACTAGAATAGAGTACATAAATTATTCTCGAACCCAGGAAATAGCGAGCCATCATCACTCTCCTTTAACATACACCAGTAAATGATGCGACGACATCTTCTGCTCGCAATATTCACCCCCAACATCATCTGCCACGAGGTGGACGACGACTCCAACAACAACCATCCTGGTACTGACTCTACTTGCTGAAATTTCAGTCGACGGATACACACTAGAGCGCCGGTTAGCTGCAACACCAATCCCGGCCGACCTTCCCCCTGTACAGTCTGCAAACTGTCGGCGATTCTTTCAGCAAGCGGCAGTAATTAATGACACGTTGTATGTTGATGGTGGAGGGTTCTCGGACCTAGGTTTGAAGGAGGATCAACCGCGGGGACCGAGTACGTTTTTCTTCATCGCCGTTCTCTCGAGGAGGAAGTGTTAGGAGCTGACGTGAAACCACCTCGGCCTGCAGATAATCTGACACTCGCGCTCGACCTTTCCTCCCCCTTCTCCCTTGACGAGCCGCCCTACATCGCAATCGAAAATTCCCAGGGATCCAGCTGCTCCGGCGGCACATTGTGGACGACCAAAGACGGGCGAGGCTTCCTTTTTGGTCTATTTCCACTTGATTGGGGCGTATACGAACTTCGCGTGGTGGACAAACGAGAAACGACGCAGGGGATCCGCAACGGCTTTAAGTTGTGGCGCTTCGACGTGGCCAATAAGAAATGGAAGTAGATCTCAAAAGCAGCGAACCACAGCGCGTCTAGAGAGGTTCGGCGCGATGATGCACAACCGCGGCACGGGCGACTACCTCGGCGGGCTGCAGGTGCAGGAAAATGGGTTCTTACCAAGTATGATGTGGCAAACAATAAGTGGTCGACGGATGCGGGGCCGGATACGTCGGATGTTGGACGATGGGATGGAGAATTTGTCGCGATCGAGCAGATTGGGAAGCAGGGGATTCATGTGGCGGTAGGAAGCAACAGGGCGAAATCGTTGAGGTCAACCGATAAACGCGAGCTTCTGGATTTCAAAACGGTGTAGGTTTACGATGCTTTGAGTGGAAAGTGGTTTTCGCAAGAAAAGAGTGAGTTCGATCAGATGCCAGCGGCTAAGGCGGATTTCTGTGCGGTCGCCGCAACAGCACTAGATGGAACGAGCACGCAGATATACCTGTTTGGAGGCTCACTCGAAGAGTACGTGGACGCTGGGGTAGATGTGCATATACTCACAATTCCGTACTTTAGGTGAACCAAAGTGGCAATGGACTCTGTTCCTGGCGGTTTCCGGAAAGGCCATTTTTGTCAGTAAATTTCCACGGCACTATTCTTTCGGGGAATGCTGATGATGTCGCGCAGGTCTCACATCCAAGAACCGGCAAATGCGCATCATCGGCGGAACAACTGGCCATGACTACATATCGCCCAAGACTCCCAAAGATGGGCCTCCCCAGGGTACTCAATGTGCGAAAGGCAGAATGTCAATCGGCTCCTTCGACATGAGCACTCTCAAGTTCGTGGAGGGCAATTTCGACCCTTTGTTGAACACGTATGACGTTTTGGAAGTGGTGACAAAGCAAATTGGCGGGAGGTGTGTTGAACCATGGCCACCATTCTTCATGGTATCGTAGGCTAAACTGACGTCCTTCATAGTAAACAAGGCAGCGCCAAACATACTTCCCCGCAAACCGGTTGGACAGATAAAGACCTTGCAGCCGTTTTTGCCGCCGCTACCGACGCCGTCGACGATACCAAGAGTGCTAACGCCGATAGCACCCCTTCCTCCACCGTTACAAAAGACCCAAAATCAAATACCGGAGCCATAGTTGGAGGCGTTGTAGGAGCACTCGCCATAATTGCGCTCAGCACAGCTGGCTTCTTCTGGTACCAGCGGCGTTGTCAGCAGCAGCAGCAGCAGCAGACGAACCCGGAGTTCGCAAGACAGTCGTCGTACGAAAAGCATATGCTTGGTAACAATACACCTGAGCCCTCCGAAATCGCAGAAGCGCACGGGTACCCGATGGCGGAGTTGAATTCATCTCATGAGCCGGTGGAGCTCAACGGCGACAACAGCTTCCCAACAGCAGCATGACAATACGAAGGCCATAGCCACTAGAGTTCTAGATGTATGATATCAACATCGAGAAATTCTTCACCATTAAGAAGTTTGCTTTTCGATGGCGACTAGGCAGACGTTTGTGTTACTGTATAGAACGAGAACCCGGCTAGGTGTTTTTGTATTTATGGAGTAGAGGCCTCAGATTAGCGCGTGTTGTTGCACTTCATCTTAGATGTGCTCCGTATGTAATACTGACAGATTGCAGCAGAGATGGGTTGAGTTGGAGGGGTAGTGGCACAAAAGTAACCCTCCACACGAAGACCAAGCCTCCTTCCTGTTTGAAATTAGCAACCGAGCCTTCCCTAGAATATCCGATGACAGTACGAGCACATACTGATCCTGTCAGGGTAGAGTATGAGGAAATGACGAACACCTGTGTTTAGGGGTGTGACGAATATCGCTTCTTGTGTGGATGTTGATCACCGAATCCCATACTCAATATTGATTTTCGTCATACCCCTGCATCCGTCATACCTACCGTCGCTCAGCCTTGTGATCGGACCCCCTGTCGCGATACCATCCGGGGCCGATTGTCTGCGCCCAGCCAACCACGTAAGTTGTTTATGACTGAAAAGGCGGCTCTATTCCTATTATCCCGTCATCGAATAAACACGAACGAAGTACTCATCGTCGTAACTGGGCCTTCTGTCAAGCCTTCCGTTCACTCGCTCGTCACGGGAAGCGATAACGACATTTTGAGCGTAGTAATGTAGAGTACCTGCGCGATGATTCTCAGCCAGTCGCCCCGCATATGCGCGCATGTCACGACTCGAATTCCGCTATCTGGTTGACTCGCTTGTGCGGGTACATGCGTAAATAACGCCCATCTTCCGGTTGCTCAGCCACAGAGTCTGTAATCATTGGTACGATGTCTACCGGACAAGCTGTCATAAAAACCAACCCTAACCCTCCGATCCCCCCACAACACTAGTATGTACCTGGTATCTGGTATCTGGTATCTGCTACCAGTTGGTCGGTCGCGAGAGAATCATTCACCTATTTTGGGCGGTTCCAGGTGGATGGTTGCTGAGACAAGGGGCCTATCATCCCATCATCCGGTCACACGACGTTCCCAAGATCGATAAGAAAGAAAGAATACGAAAGCAAACGGACTAGAATATATGTCAGAGCACGCGCCAGGAGTCTCTCTCCACCTAAACCAAAGGCGATGAGATTAGTATTCAAGGAGTATACACATTGTCCAGTAGTGGTAGACGCAGCAGCTGGCACCGCGCACAAGCGTGGCGAGGTTTGTTTGAGACGGTGTGTAGGCGCCACACACTATGAATTACAGGGTTACAAAGAGAGAGCATCTTTACGCGCAAAAGGAATATTTTATCCATTCTTCCTACTGATATAAGAAGGGGATGAAATAACCTTTTAAGCTCCGGGTTCGTATCGTATCAAGTCCGTTCTCAGTAATCTCCCTACCATCTACCTGCATATCTACAATCCAGCTCATCGTGGTCACAAGGCAGTATATCAGAGCAACCACAAGACCCCCTAAACCACAGCCTACTTCTTCAGAAAAACCTCGTCATCTCCAGATCCTCACACTTCTTCCTTCGTCTTCTCCTTTCTTCGTATCACACTACAAGGCTGTACCAATGGCCTCACCATGTTGCTTCGGCGTAATCGAGACCTCTTGGGTCGACTCATCTGGACAGGTACTTCCTGCACGCGCAGTACAAAGAAACACAGTCATGGTAGAACGTTCCAGCATTCCGCGAGCCTTCATTTCGCCTCCGCCTCCTGCTCCCGCTCCAGAATTCGAGTATATAAACCAGCTATCCATCTACCCAGTGTATCCCAGTACACCAGAAATACCCACCGATAGAGATAACCAAGCAACTGCCGACTGCATTGCCGAGATTCTTGCCCCACTCAACATGGAACACAACCGCGAGCTTATGCGCCACTACCGCAAAGCGGAGCGCAGAGAAGAAGAATCCCGCGCCCGGCAGGCAGAGATCGCAGCCCTCACCCAGCAGAACTTAGAAGAAGAGGCGGTCCGTCGAGTGCGAGAGCGAAATCGGCAGGATGATCTCAAGGCGATGGAGGACAACGCACGATTACGGATCGAGTACGATTTCCGCTCTTCAACTTCGAGTGTGAGAAGCAGCAGTGCAGGAGATTATAGCTCAAGAGATCGGTTGGTGATTGTGAACCAGTCCAGGGAAGCAGCCGACGCACTTCGGGATCATAGATGCAGCAATTGTCATGAGTTTGGACATAGGTCAAGAGATTGTATGACGACGGTCACCTTTAGTGTTCCGGAGCGAAGAAGGAGCCGGAGACAAAGTGTGACGTATGTGAAGGCGGATCCGCCTAGGAGGCAGGTGCGGTATGTGCAGGGAGCTTGAGAGTTGTATTGGTCAATTTGCGGTCTGCTGTTCGCGAGATAAATTCTTCAGAGCGTTTTGTTTTCATTCTTACGCATGCACCTGTATTTTTCCATCGCTCTTGGATTATTTTTGGGCGTTTGGATGGACAGAGAATCTCGTAAACCTTTTGTAACGGCTTTAGCTTTTCTTAGACTAGCTTAAGTAATTATTTCGTTAGTACCAATAGGAAAATAGCAGTTAGAACTGGCTTTACTTGTTCCACCATTGCTACATTATCAACTATCTACTCTACAAACGGGTTAGACGTCACACAGAACACACCAGAAAGTCTATAAGGCAACATGCCATCTAGATTGAGCTTGTTATCGCATGAGAGGGCAAATATATGATAGAAACGGTATATATCTAGCAGCGCTTATTATTGCGTTAAGTTGAGTAAAACCTAGACCAGAGCGTAGTCACCTAGCTTAAAACACTTTTCCAAGTGGATGTAATACGGGACTACACAGCCCTATAGAAGTGGAGACTCGTTTGCTATATATACATTGCTCCAACTCCCGTATTAACAAATTCCGCCTCTACCCGCCAATGGATTTCTTTAGCCGCGTGGCGGCGCCCAATAACCCTCAACAGACGGATACTTGCAATAACGCGCGGGAATATAGTTAAGACCTAATGTTACTACAGACGTCATGAGCTAGTATAGGCATTCATATACCCTCCTGCTATAAATACGGCCAAGCGCGTTTCAGCTCACTGGTGGAATAGGGAACTGCGCACTGCAGGCTGGCGGCGTAGGCAGGATATGATACTAAGTTACTCTTATTCATATATATACAGAGTTCTCCCAAAACCACGCTATTTTCCACGGAGTACCTCGGCCCCCTTGTCTAGGGCGCCCCATTTCGATATCCGGAAAAAGGCGTTAGTCACAAAACTCACTCGATTACATGGCTAGATGTTCTTCATCCATCCAAGACTGTTTTCCGCAGTAAAGCGTGCCATCTACCATGACTAAATGGGAAAAAAAGAAGCTGAGTATTTTAGTAATATAACTAACTCTGAGACTGGTCAGAAAGAGTTGCGGGTGTTTAAATGAATAGGCCATCATACAGAAGCTGGTCTAACGATCTGAATAGTTTCTATCATGTGGCACTAGTAGTTGTAATAGTTTTACATCAAGCCGCGGCTATGGCATATCTACTGGTACCAGTAGTCATGCTGGTACAATTTTGTATTCGTAGTTGGAGCTAACAGCAAACTCGAAGCTTAACTTGGGAACTTCCCCTCGCAATCACCAAAGGTGTACGTTCTTTATACACTCTTGGCCATATGTAGGCCCTGTTCAGAACTTGAGTGCTGCCACCTGGGTCTGAACCGCGAGTGAAACTTTACCCTTTAAAAAATCATTGTGCCAGACGATTCTCTACTCTTTTGCTGCGTGGTAGTGCTGTAGGTTAACCACCCATCTTGAAGTCAACTTGATGAAGTGTCAAGCAATAATTGTCCTACTGCAGAAAACATGTGTTAGCCGACAGAGTACGAGCACGGCACTTGTGTTGACATGCGCGCGTTGCGCTGGGCGTGGAAAACTCGTCAATCGTCTAAGTTCTAAGGACAGAAGAGAAAACGAGAAAACTAAAAGACACAATGTCAAGAGAACCATATTCAAAATGGCAGCCCACGTAATAGCCAAGCAATCATATGATGCCCTTCGATGATCTTGGGCAAAAGCCCAGCATTTCCGCCAACAACTTGCCCGCCCTGCCCACTTCCTATACCTTGCACATTCCTTTCAATGTATACATAGTTTTCATAAATTTTGGTGTTGTGGGATTCATGCGCGCTTCACCGCGGCAAAACGTCTTGCATGGATAGTCTGCACCTGGTCCCTCTTCACGTGCCCTAGACGGCTTAGTTTACCTCGCTAGCCTCGATTGAGAAGAGAAAACATCTAGCGGGGTCTTTGTGTAATTAAATTATTAAAGGTCTCCTCTAATACAGAGCACACCCACAAAACTAGAAACCCGGGATCATCATCACGACCCCACCTTAACTTTCTCACTTCTTGCTGGCTCCCATCTTCGTCTACAATAACTCTCTCGGCAACAATCTTGTATCCACCGATACTTGGCCACACATTAGCCCACAATTGTAATGGCGTCAAGGCTGAGAGCGAGCGATTTTCTATTATGTACTCACGTGATGGGAGCTGCCTTTAAGAACCCTTCCGAGGGCAATAGAAAGCATCATCCTCCCAAAACACAACAACAATACCCAGTAAAAGCAGCCCAAAAGCAAACACCCACACCAACAACTGGAAACACGTAATGCGGATAACTCATCGTGTCCTTCAGCGGGGAATAAAGGGCATGACAGCTAGAAACACGTTCTACAGTTCAAAAACGAGAGTGCTTAGCGTGTAGCTATGGAAGTGAGAGCTCCAGTTCTCTCTCGGAGTAAATTTGAGATATAGAAGGCCAATGGTGACAAAGATGTTAATCTAGGCACCAGGGTAGGTGTATAGATCAACAATAAACCTGGCAGTGACGGCCACTATTAGCTCTCTTATACCTGGGATAGGTTTCATGCTTTCATACTCATAGGCATATCCCGGTGGGGGAGCGAGTAGCACAATGACAGTTACGATCCAGTGGAGGAATTAAGATGCTGCAGGTGCGTTGATGGGTGCGTTTGAGGCCCAGAATTTGGAAAATAGGGGAATTTCTTCTTTAGCGAATTCTAGAGTGTGTGAGTATATCGTAGGCTTTTCTCAAGCACAATAGTGTTCTGCTAAGATGTTCTCCAGATTGCTTAGCGCCACAAATGCAGGAAATGCCCTTGCACCTGTAGAATCTTCAAAAACGTTCCTGAAAATAAACCCAGCCACAATCACACCCAGTGTTCGAAACGGGCGGGGCCGGGCCGGCCCTGACGTCTTTAGGCCCGGCCGCCCTTAGCGCGGGCTTTTCAGGAGAGAAGCCTGGCCGGCCCGGTAGCCCTAGTGGGCCGAGTGATTGGTTGTGATTCACGCCCGCGGGTCGCACACACACATTGAAAATGTCATAGAGCCATGGTATCATTACTGGCTATGCTATAAATTGGAGACCTCAAACACACACTAAAGGAGAATACATGGACTGCCTCCTGTTTGTGCCTTACCATCGTCATACCTGACGAAAACTCCGTCATCTCAGCATGGTAGATGATGTAGGCCGTATAGTAATACGACCACTC
>Ga0307512_10006432_pt1 | contig 11901 bp, 11 predicted proteins | sample 14_EM_MG_FD_200267 | JGI IMG/M metagenome (GOLD analysis project Ga0307512, IMG submission 200267) | Populus trichocarpa ectomycorrhiza microbial communities from riparian zone in the Pacific Northwest, United States - 14_EM | ecosystem: Host-associated > Plants > Roots > Unclassified | place... | reverse complement strand
AGGCGAGGTCGGGGGACTGGGGGACGATAGGTTGAAAGACACGGGTGGCGACATTGAGGGGACTTGGGTAATTCCAAGTGTTGTGAGGGCTTTGGAGGACCTCAAGAACTGCAGCAGCAGCGTCTGCAACATTCTGCTGGTAAACATTATCAAGGGCGGACCAGGAGGCGACAGAGATGTGGGAAAGGGCGGGGGAGGCGACGATGGTGGGCTCTAAGGAAGTGAAGGACACTTCACTTATACAGTTAGCTTCACTTAAGAGACTGTTCTAATGTCGAGACCTACTACTTGTTTATGACAGGCAGTGGGCGACAACTTGGTATTTGAGGTGAAGGTAACTGATCCAAAGGATTATCAAAGAGATGTTGGTCAAGAGGAGCACAAGGTAAAGACTTGGGTGCTCAATGATGGGGGGTAGACAAGAGAACAGTCTGAGGACTGTTCGCTCAATTTCACAGGTCTTATATACTAATACAGGGTGGTCTGTGTGTACATGTTTAGGGCAGGCATACATACTTAAATGGGCGGCCCATACTTTAGGGCAGGTACAAATACAGGTGACAGGTGAGCGACTTTACTGCGCTCCAAGGTCTTGTGACTTGTTCATTGATTTGTTGATTTGTTGATTGTTCCCACGGTCTTCCACATGCCGATCAACGGACTAGGCGTGCGTTTGAAGCGCGCACAATCAGGTGATCGTGTAGTGACTTGTGATCGTGTTGATGACCAATCCCTTGGTAGGTCATGTGATACTTTCCCAGGGTCACGTGTTTGTATATCACGTGATCCCAAAGTTGTCAAGATGTCACGTGACCGAACATGTGACAGGTCAGGTGATAGTTTCCCAGGGTCATGTGGTTGAAGAGTGGATTCTACCACATGACTATACTTTAGCTTAGGGGTGGCTTTGGGAGAACTTGGGCTTGGGATTCTTTGAATGCGTGATGTTGTGGACTCCATCCTCAACACCCACAGGTCCAGCTGGCTGCTGTAAGGTGGACAGCGACGGGCAACCTGGTGGTAACAGGGGGTCCTTCTGCCACTCCCGCATCCCTCCAACTAGCCACACCCCACATTAGCATCATCCTCTCCAGAAATCTCTAGCTGCCCTCCCACACCACCATTCCACCACCTAGGGCCAATGTTAAATGGTCCAAAATTGCCCTCAACGGTGTCCCCACCGGCGTGTCCAGTACCTGGGACCCCTACACCCCAGATGAGTGCCACAGTGCACTGGCAGCAATCAACCCCTCCTATGCCTCCCTTACCATCACTCAGAAACCCTCATGGGTTCTCCCACCCTCTCCTACCTCCATGGATCTGCCTCCTCCCTCTCAATGGCTTTTGAGGACCCCAACAGATCTAAATTGAAGATGCTGTTGGCTGAGCGCTACCTGTATGTATTCGGTAACAGAGCTTCAGTCAAGAAGTGGAAGCAACATCGCAAAATCACCAAAGCACACTCCGACACACACACTGCCACACATAACCAAGGCAGCAATGCGGAAGACAACAAGGACGTCGACGATACCCTCACATCACCGCTCACCCCAGTCCTGGCATCCCCACTCTCCTTTATAGAAGCAGCTAGAACACACATCCCAGGACCCGACTCACCATTCAGGACATCTCCGACAGCTACTAGCCCTCCCCCCCAGCATTCAAGCACCCGCAAGACTCAAGGGAAGAAATGACCCAAGGAAGGCCAAGATGCTCAAGCATCAGCAATTGTGACATCATCAGGAGACCACCACGAACTCCCATAGGCACATCATACACATTCCTGTCGACTGTTATCACATGCAGGCAATCAACCTCCCTTTACCCTGTCAATCCATACCTTGTACATACATCTCTCAATTATGTCCCATCATTATACTGTCCTAAATAGCTAGCTACATTTCCTGTACTTGAAGTGCTACATAGGGTTCTGTACCCCAAGGCACACATTAATTGATCCCAAAAAAAAAAAAAAAAAAAAGTACACAGGTTAGAGTGATCAGGCCTTATTCCTTAAACGTCTTAGCGAGCCTTGAACTACTATTTTAGGCTCGCTTAAGGTTCGCTTAGGTTCGCAAAGGCTCGCTAAGGGCACTAAGACACTGAGAGGTTTCCTGATGGCAGGCCAGCGCCGCCCGCCGCCGTCACTATCGTAGCCAACATAAGAGAGAAGCAGAGTCTGCCTATCGGGCCTTGCGTCCTACGGGGGAGTTCAAGTCACAGCGCGTTACGGAGACTTCGCTCGTGAATCCCGGTCATACTCAGTGACAAGGATTACGGATTTTCTGGTCTGGGCCAGCGTCCAAGTCATCTGTCAACGACGCCCTGGCAACGTAATGACGAGGCAGTGTCCTAGTACCTGTGTGCACGTTGCACAAGTCGCACACTCCGCCTGCAACACCAACGTCCTTCCTCACACCTCCTGCCCTCATTCTCCTCCTGCTATCCCTATGTCTTCATCCAGTACCCATCCAAACGTGTCCTTTTCGGGTTTCCAGGACCTTTTCGACGCGGCCCTGAGGGAATATAGCCAGAAGACGGGAAAGGACATTACCACAGATCCGCTCACCGCCAGTCTCCGAAACTGTAACTCTTCTGATGCAGTTCTTGGCATTCTTCAAGAGCAGGCACATGCATTCGACCAGTATCGAAATGGTGATTGGAAGGTCCAGCTTATGAGACGGCTCAAGCCAACCGTCGATATCCTGATCAGACTTTCTACTGGTGATGTCCTAGGGGAGGGTATCGGTCTGGTAAGCATAAACCAAATCAACGCTGCGTTTTCGGGGTGTTTACGATTCAAACCGCAGAGCTTCCCGCCAGCGAAGGCGATATTCGCCGGTGTTGGTTTCCTGCTTGCGGTGCGTATCTCTTTCCCACCTCACCTGTGTCTGCGGCTCTAATGCTGAAATCTTTCAGGCCGCTAAGGGAGTTAGCACCAGCTATGACGCACTCATAGACCTGTTCGAATGTTTTGAACACTGCCTAAGCCGTCTCAAAGTTTTTACGGAGATCCCTCCCGCGGTAGGAGGAATATTGGTCAAGATCATGGTTGAACTTCTTGGAGTCCTTGCTCTGGCTACGCAGCAAATAAGCCAAGGGCGGTTCAGTAAGTTTGTGCTTATTGGTCTATTACCCTTGGCTCAGCATGATGCAGAGAAATTTGCCAAGAAGCTGCTAGGAGAGAACGACATTGAAGCAGTTCTCCAGAGATTGGACCGACTTACCATGGAAGAATCGCAGATGACCGCTGCGCAGACAATGGAGGTCGTATATGGTCTGTTCAATAACATGAAGGTGGTCATGCACGGTACGGAAACCCTGATTGCCATGTCTATCTTGGTGTAACGAATGTCATATCTTTTAGATGGCAAGGCATCAATAGACAATATTCGAGAGGCCCTTGGTATGATCTACTTCCAATAGTAAATGTGTATAGCTGACCGTTGGTGGTAGTTAAGATCCAAGAAATATCGGAGAGTTTGAACAAGATGAAACGTTCGTTACATTGTGGCGTCGTGGTCATGGGACGCTGAGACTAAAACCACCTTAGGTTCTGAACTCCAAGAAAAGATTCGAAGATGGCTTTCCCCCCCGGATCCCTCGATTAACCACAACACCGCATGTGACGCCCATCACACTGGGACCGCAGAATGGTTTCTCGGAAGTACCATCTATAACGATTGGAAGACGACGGGTTCGCTCCTGTGGACCCACGGTAAACGTACGGTTTTTTGTACACACTCTCGCCCTGCCGCTGATATCGCCGATTTTGTAGCGGGATCGGGAAAGAGCATTTTTTGGTGCGTGACTCCTCAATTGATCTTTGTCGACGAAGCTCATGTCGGCGACCAGCTCTTCAATCATAAACGACGTCGAATCAATCCGTGCGACCGGATTAGCTTCGGTTGCATATTACTACTTCGATTTTAAAGACACTGGAAAACAGGATCGTCGTGGTCTGCTCTCGTCTCTCCTCACACAGCTTTGCGCCCGGTCCCATCGTGGCTACGACATCCTATCGAATTTGCATGAGGCACACGAGAAGGGTCTGCGACAACCCAGTGAGGGCGACCTGATCCAGTCCCTCAAGAATGCAATCGCACCTCCTGGTCAAGGCCGAGTGTATATCATCTTGGATGCCCTGGATGAAAGTCCCAATAAACCTGGGATTCCCTCCCCGCGGGAAAAGGTCCTGCAGTTCGTGAACGAGCTAGTCGGACAACGCTACCCAGACCTTCGTATCTGTGTCACCAGTCGTCCCGAAGTCGACATCCAAATGGTTCTTGAGCCTTCGACATCTCACTGTGTCTCCCTCCACGACGAGGGAGGCCAAAGGGAGGACATTATCAGTTACATCCAGTCTGTCGTTGAGTCAGACGCGAACATGCGGAAATGGAGAGTAGAAGAAAGGCAACTGGTGATCGATTCTCTTTCAAAAAATGCGGACGGGATGTAAGGCATACCCAGTGAGATTCCTTATTGCATGGGCTAACGGTATCATTACGCAGGTTTAGATGGGTCGTTTGTCAACTGGACTCACTACGTCGTTGTTTTCCGGCAAGCATTCGGCGTGTCCTGAACGAACTCCCAATGACGCTGGATGAAACATACGAGCGGATACTACTGGGGATCGATAGGGAGAAACGTGAACATGCCATTCGTCTTCTCCAGTGCCTGACAGTCGCTCGTCGGCCGTTGCACGCCAAGGAACTTGTGGAGGTTCTTGCAATCCAGTTTGACGCAGATGAAATCCCGAAGTTGAACGTGGACTGGCGCCCAGGAGACGCAAGTGAAGCGGTGCTGTCGGCGTGTTCCACATTGGTTACCACCGTCGGGTCCAGTAATCATAATGACTTCGACGACTACTACTTCTACTACGAGGATGACGACGTCAGCCATGACTCTCGAATCATACAGTTTTCACATTACTCTGTGAAGGAGTTCCTGACCTCAGAACGCCTCACCAAATCAGAAAAAGGAGAGCTTTCGCAGTATTACATCTCACTGGAACCTGCCCACACAATTCTCGCAAAAAGTTGCATCGGAACCCTCCTCAAACTGAAACATCGGAATAATCGGTTTAAAGGTCTCGACCTCAGCTTTCCCCTTGCCCCTTATGCGGCTCGAAATTGGTTCCATCATGCCAAATGGGAAGGCGTAGCACTTCGCATACAAGACGGGATGGAGCGCCTCTTTGACCCGGACAAAAACCATTTTCATATGTGGGTCGCAATATCCGAATTAGGCAAGTTACCACCCTACCGTGTCATTACTCCGACAAGTGAAGACTCGGATCAAGTCCCAGAATACTCTCCCCTGTATATTGCAGCCCGTTGTGGTATTAGTTACCCTGTGGAGTACCTCGTCACCACACATCGACATAACCCGAATGAAAGTCACTACCGTGACGGTGGTATGCCATTGCATATCGCTGTAGAATTGGGACATACCGCGATTGTGCAATTTTTACTGGAGCACTCCGCGGACGTGAACTCGAGGACCCATGGCAACGGCCTGACTCCATTACATTATGCTTCAATCAGTGGAAATATCGATATGATCCAACTACTGCTCAGCTACGGCGCGGATACAAATGGCCTTTCCTTTAACTGCCGGCCTTCAGGCTCTCCATTGTGTATCGCATCGGGGAGGGGGGATATCGACGCCGTGGAGTTCCTAGTCAAATCTGGCGCAGATGTGAATATTGGGGAAGTCTCCCATAGGACACCACTCCACGAGGCTTCAAGAAGTGGGGATATTTGCATCATGAAATTCCTGCTCAGCAAAGGTGCTAGTGTCAATGGCCTTGACCACTGTAGAAATACCCCATTACATGACGCATCTCGACCCGGAACATCCAGTGCTGTGGAGCTCCTAATCAAACACGGTGCTGATATAAATGCCCGTAACAAGTACGGTTCGACACCGCTTCATGAGGCTTCATATTGTGGGGAACTGGATGTCGTACAATTGTTACTTGCTCATGGGGCCAGTGTAAATGTCCTTAATGAGAAGAAGGACACCCCATTGCACAATGCAGTACGATCCTCGATATTCGGGGTTGTGGAACTCCTAGTCAAGTGCGGGGCGGACGTGAACGCACAGAACAAGCTGAACTGGACACCACTTAATGAAGCTTTAGCTCGTGGGAAGCCGGATGTCGTACAATTGCTACTTGCTCATGGGGCCAGTATAAATGTCCTTGACGAGAACAGGGACACTCTATTGCACAAGACAATACGATCCTCAGTATTCGAGGTTGTGGAACTCCTAGTCAAGTGCGGGGCGGAGGTGAACGCACAGAACGAGCTGGGCTGGACACCGCTTCATAAAGCTTCAGATCGTGGGAGACTCAATGTTGTACAATTGCTACTTGCTCATGGGGCCAGTGTAAATGTCCTTGATGAGAGGAGGGACACCCCATTGCACAAGGCAATACGATCCTCAATATTCGAGCCTGAGGTTGTGGAACTCCTGGTCAAGTACGGGGTGGACGTGAACGCACAGAACAAGCTAAACTGGACACCGCTTCATGAAGCTTCAGATTGTGGGAAACTGGATGTCATACAATTGCTACTTGCTCATGGGGCCAGTGTAAATGTCCTTGATGACAAAATGGACACCCCATTGCACAAGGCTATACGATTCTCAACATTCGAGGTTGTGGAACTACTAGTCAAGTGCGGGGCGGACGTGAACGCACAGAACAAGCTGAACTGGACACCACTTCATGGAGCTTCAGATCGTGAGAAACTGGATGTTGTACAATTGCTACTCACGCATGGGGCCAATGTAAATGTCCTCGATGAGAAGAGGGACACCCCATTGCACAAGGCTATACAATCCTCAAAGGCCTCAACACTCGAGGTTGTGGAACTCCTAGTCAAGTGCGGGGCGGACGTCAACTCCCAGAACAAAGATAACTTGTCGCCACTCCATCAAGCCTCAGAAAGCGGAAAACTTGACGTCATCCAATCGCTACTCACGCATGGCGCCAATGTGAATGCCTCTGATGACCAGGGAGACACCCCACTGCACAAAGCATTCAGATCCCTAGTATTAACATCCGACGTTGTGGAGCTCTTACTAAAGTGCGGTGCGAGCGTGAATGCCCGGAACAAAGCCAACTTGACACCACTTCATCAAGCTTCAGATTGTGAAGACCTCGAAATCGTACAATTACTACTCGACCATAATGCGGATGTAAACGCTCTCGATCGCTGGGGAGATCCTCCATTGTCCAGTGCACTTGGTGGCACTTACATTACTGATTGCTCCCTTAACATTGCGATGTTATTGCTCAAGCACGGTGCAAATGTGAACATCCAGAACCACAGAGGTTCAACGCTACTTACCAAAGTTATACGACTGTCCAAGCACGGTGCAAATGTGAACATCCAGAACCACAGAGGTTCAACGTCACTTAACAAAGTTATACGACTGTCCAAGCTCGAACTTGTACAATTCCTACTGGACCACGGTGCAAACCCAAGTACCTGCGACAACAAGGGAGTCTCTCCGTTGCATAGAGCAGTAGGTTGCAAGATGCCCGACCTTGTGCAGATATTACTCAGATATGGGGCAGACGTGAACACCAGGAACAGGCGCAACTCAACTCCTCTGCAGAACGCTTTCGAATACGGAGATCTCGACATTGCACAGTTTCTGCTCGAAGGTGGTGCAGACGTGGATATTCGCGATGACCAACACCATACACCACTGCACCGCGCGTCACAACTGGGAAACCATAGAGTGGCAAAATTCATAATTAGGAATGGCGCGGATGTAAATGCACGAGGACGGCACCAGAAGACTCCGTTGCACTTGGCATCGTTTCAGGGATCCCTTGATATCTCCCGGCTCTTAATTGAGCATGGGGCGGATCTCGATGCCGAGGATGACGAGCATCAGACCCCCTTCTCAATAGCGCTATCGAGGGGGCATCGCAAACTCGCACGATTCCTGTCAAACGACAGCCTTCCGGAGCATTGTGAGGAGTGACTACTGTACGTGAAAACGCCGCAGGTACGCCCAACTGTCGGTCCAGTGCAGGAGAGCCTGATTCTTAGGCTACACACGGTAGCAAAGGCCGGAACTTATTGCGTTGCGCAGTGTGACCAGAATAAGTTGCATGGGCTGCATAGATATTTTCACAACATGATTGGTAATTGAAATGTAGACGAGGGTTTCAGCAACGGGATAAGTAGTTGTGTAGTTGCGAAGATGGCGTATGAAGGAGTGCTTGGTTACGTGCCCTGGCTCTAGAATAGAGGCTTTCTTGATCACTCATGATGTATGTACCGATACCAGAAAAAAAAGAAGAGTGCCAAGGAACATCCGAGTCATTGGATCGCCTGCGTTGTTGTAGGACGTCTGCCGTGTGCGATTCTGCGAAGAAAATTAGTCATAGGAACGATGTATAGTTAACGCAGGCCGGGGAAGTGAATATAGGGGAGACGTACACACGACGTGAGGCACACCTACCTGAGTACGGTTGCCCCGGATGGGAGGTAGTAGGTCTATGGATATGAGGCGTAGTTGCATCCCGGGACGTAGGCTGTAGTGACTCGGGAGGAGAGGACAAGTCGTGACTGTCACGTGATCACCATTCGACCCAACCCGCTCGAAGTCTTCTCGCCACGCCAAGTCGTCTCGCCAGAGGCAGTAGCCAGGGTGGTTGCGTGACAAATATTTCCGCTACAACAAATAGAACAATTCATTCTTGATTTTAGCTGGAAAAATGTACCACTACGAAATGCGAGTGCTCGGAAACTACCACCTTCCGGCCCTTGCTTCTGGCGTCGCTCAATAAACTCAACGTAGTATAGGATCTTTTGATGGGAAAGACTCTCGCTTCTCATTTGGGTCTATTTATATAGCAGGCACACCGCGGAGAAAGTGTAAAAGCGGGGGGAAAGTACGTCTAGGTAATGTGCCATTGCTTCCTCGCTGAGTGCCACTCCTGCTTCCCGTGAGTGGGGTATGCCTTGTTACAGGGATACCAGAATTATTGAGTCTTGAAACAGCTATGCTAATGGGTATTCGGCTTCGTTCATGGACAAAAACTCAGGTGCTGCAGCGAGAAATTTGGAGTCCCATTTAGATGATCCGTCGGCCTCACCAAGGGTTTACCAACATGTAAGTCCATTTCGTCTGAATAGTGGTGTAGGGTGCTTGGTCGGGGTGACCTAGCAGTGAGTCCGGAAGTAGTTCTTGAAGGGAAGAGACCGCGATCCCGAATGTGCGGGAACACGCGAGAGAAGATGTTGAACGTTGTAAGGCGAAGGTGATGCGAGAGGTACGAGAGGAGCGAGGCGAAAGTGACGGCGAGGCGTGAAGGAGGTCGACGACGGCAAAGCACAAAAGTAGGCGATGTCGAAGCATAGAACGGTTGGTGGTGGCGAGGCGTAAGGCGGTTGGATAGGGCAACCGAAGATCGGCTAGAGAAAACACGAAAAACTGCAAGATCCGGAGCAACGGCTGGCGGCTCATCAAATGGTCGGGCAAGAGGAAAAGCACGCAGGACGAAAGAAGAGGGGGAAAGTGGGCCGCGGACGCCTGCCTTTGACGAGGCCAGGCTAAATGGCTTTTATATGAGTCTCGGGCGATAAAGACAAGTACCCTACGAGTTAGAGGGGTAGAGAAGGAAAGAGAGCAATAGCAAATGAGATGCTTGCCAGCGATAGACCCGCACGGCGACGTAGACGATGAGAAGGAGGGTCCAAAATGTATGCGAAAGCGAGTGAGGTGCGGCGACGCTCGGTGGTAAAAACACTAAGGTAGACCAGAGCGGATAATCTAAGACGAAAAGAGACAGAGAAACATACGAAGAGTCCTAAATGATCCTATATACAGTAAAATCCCTTCCTAATAGCGACTTGGTCCAGACCGAGGCCCGCCTTGCGAAGGGCCGTGAGACTTGAGTGACGTACGCTACATGGAGCAGCGGCTTTTCGAGGCGCATGCTTGCGACGTCAGCCGGCGATGTTAGGCGATTCACGTGTCTTCGGCCATAGGATTTGGGGCGCGACGAGAGGGGGAGACTTGGCTGATAGAGGAAAGGTGTCGGTTGTGTGGCAATGAGGGCGGAGGGCGAATAGATGGGAGGCGAGGCGTGCAGGACGAAGAGGGTAAGCGTTCGGTCGTGGCGGGCTAGGCGACACAACGTTGTATGATGTTTCGCAGTAGTCACGTGCGGTCATGTGCGGACGTAAATTCTCCGAAGACAACTCGACTCCACTTCATCAAGCCAGCAATATCCCCTGCTATTTATGGTAGTCCACCAGATGAGCCTCTCGGCCTTCACCTCATCCTTTGCTGTCGGTTTTTTATCGACTTCTATGCTGATGCACAATGTTTTACGAGTCTGGATGACGCCATGTGTTCATCTCTTGGGAGAACCGTTTTCTGTCGTGCCAGAAGCTTTTTGTAGGGTTCTTGATCTATTGATGGGGTTGATTGTTCGTGGCGTGGCGAGTACAAGCCCTCATGATGATGGCCCCGTCAAACCTAGGGCTCAGTCACACATGCCGTCGGCCAATTGACGTCACCATTGACGACATTGGTGCATTCTCCCAGGAGTCCCAGCACTCTTATGCGAAGCATGGTTGAACTGTACACAGTCGAATTATGGCGTCCGCGGAGGTGGGTGTGTCGGTGTCTTAACAATCCATCGAAGTCGTCCGAGTCATACATGACGAACCATGATCCATGATTACTGATTCTCTGACCTGCGATGGAAGGCCGCCTGCCTTGTTGACACGACGAACCATATAAAGGAGGATATATACCCACTAGCATGTTGTGCTGCCTCTGCACATCATGATGCCTCTAACAATATCCCTTTTCTGCACCTTCTTTCTGGCATTAACTTTACATGCCCGGCCTGAAACCCGAGAGAATCATCCGCAGTCTCAATTCTTGAACGTCTTGGACACCTGTCACAAGATTTCAGAAGATATCTCCGGCGCTTCGCAAGTATTTTTCCCACGTACGCAACTCAGTCCTTCACCCGTCATCCTCTCAATCTCATCGCCCATCCAAGCCGCACCTCAGTATGCATCCGACATTTCGCATTATTCTCTTTCGAGCAACCAGGACTCTGCATGCTCGGTGGAGCCCGGCTCGGTCGAAGACGTGAGCAAAATTGTAAGGTGTCCTGCTCCAATATCAATGGCTCCTGCTGACCTCGGTTTTGTTTTTGGCACAGCTAAAGATCCTGGGGGCATGTAGGACGCCTTTCGCCGTGAAAGGTGGTGGACACACCACCAATCCCGGATTCTCGTCGACCTCCGGCGTACAGATCGCATTATCACGCTTCAACTCCACCAAAGTCAATCCCAATGATGGCACCGTCGAGATCGGGCCTGGCCTCACTTGGGACCAAGTATATGCGACTCTTGGCCCCGCTGGACTGACTGTTATCGGTGGGCGTATACCCGGCGTTGGTGTTGCAGGGTTGACACTTGGTGGAGGTAAGTGTCTTGCATGGTCGGATGGCTCATAATCTCAGATGGTTGCAGGATATTCGTTCAAGTCGAGTCAATACGGACTCGCAATTGACAACGTCGCGGGATATGAACTCGTCCTGCCAAACGGAACTATCGAACATGTGACCCAAAAGGATCAGGACCTTTGGTTTGGACTCAGAGTAAGTAGAAAATGCTCGATCCAAGTTGGCGACGCTAATGATCTTTAATCACAGGGAGGACTCAATAATTTCGTATGCCACCAGTTTCGAGTGATAGTAAATGTACAACTCGATGGTTGATGACTGTCGATAGGGAATCGTAACTAAATTCATCCTCAAATCGTATCCCCAAACGGACGTCTGGGTGAGCCGACAAGAATAATTCAGAGATGATATGGTATACATACTCAAACGTTTCAAGGGTGGCG
>Ga0307512_10006431_pt1 | contig 11902 bp, 6 predicted proteins | sample 14_EM_MG_FD_200267 | JGI IMG/M metagenome (GOLD analysis project Ga0307512, IMG submission 200267) | Populus trichocarpa ectomycorrhiza microbial communities from riparian zone in the Pacific Northwest, United States - 14_EM | ecosystem: Host-associated > Plants > Roots > Unclassified | place... | reverse complement strand
TTTTGTTTCTTTATGTTACGGAAGAAGCGGGGAGGAAATATGTATGGGATATGCCATGGCCGCCAGCGGCCGAATGCAATATGATTACAAACAAACAAACAAACACCGGGCTTAACACATTCCCCCAACCAGCTATAAGATGGTTCCCAAACATATCAAGAACAGCGAGTAGAAGAAGAATTCAATTGGTTTCAAATACGGTGAGGAATGAATACAAATGACCCTACTTGTCTGCCTGAACCACATTTCAAACCGCCCGAGACCACTCTTTCCCGCGCTTGGATGAGTGTAGTTAATCACAATTTTCCACCCGCTCACACTTACTCTATTATTGTGCTAATCCCTTCTAGATCTCTTCTAGGGAGGACCAGCAGTAGTCTCGTACTGCTGCTGGCGAGACTAGACCGGCAGGCGCAATCCACCCAAGAGAACTACAGTGGTGTCGTCCAATCCTGACCCGGAGACCTCAACGATGAGTATCATTAATGGCATTTTCTTCCTGTTTTTTTTCCATATAACTGATATTCTGCTACACCACAGTTGGAAACCCGAGGCACTATTCTACGAGGTGGGCATAACTGGCGAAGAGTGGAAGAATTACTGGGCACTTGCGAATCTGTAAAGGTGCTGCATACGAGGCTCTGCACTAACGATTCTCCTACCGTTGCCCAGCTATGGTCTGTTGGACCTTTCCCACATTGGAGATTATAAATATATCATGATCTGGGCACTATAGGCTTCTCGCGTCTGTTGAGAATATGAGATGCGCTTGCGCACGGTAGCAATTTCCTTGCACAGGCGACATACATAAGTGCTTCTACGGTCAGATATAATTATAATCCATGAATTCAAGATTATTCGCGATTAATATGAGAGGTGCGCGCGCAGTTCAGCTCGAACAAAAACCCTGGCCCGGGGAAATCATGTCGGAACTAAACTGCGGATCCGGAGTCGCCGTAGCGCCATGACCGCAACAGGTATACATCTGATACTTCACCGATCCCCACCAGATTTGATCAAGCCTTCGGGTACGTAATTGTGCCTGCAAGATTTTCCCAAGCTTTCGTATCCCCTGTCCCTGTTACGCACAAGGTCCAGCATGTTTCGTTTCGAAAGCCACGCCCGGGTACCCCCCACGACATGCAAATCGCTCGAAGCATTCACAACCAACTACATGTACAACTCGGCAATCCAAATTAGTTATCCATGCAAACGAGTCAAACGTTGGGTCTGACGCAAGTTAAGGGAAGAAGAAACACAAATTGTTTGCCCACATAACCATCTACATAACAAGGCAAGAGTCCGGCTGCTACGGCCTAAGGGGGTGCCCGGGCGGTTGGGTTTCTGCGTCATTTGTGGTACAATACATTGTACTCGGAGTTTGATATGTAAACTCAGATACTCACGTAAAGTTTGTGACGAGGGAAATACTATCAGAGTTCCGATAAAGGGTGAGGGTTAATTCAAATCCCTGATACAGACTGCCGCGTAACCGCGACAACTCGCTCAGATGACCTATCTTTCGACTCCATTGGTGGTGATGCGTCATACACTGGCAATTGACGCCTTGCCTGCTGCCGCTGTATGCGAGGAGCTGAATTTAATCATGAGGGTTTTACCTAGGGTGGAAATATGTACCTCACATCATGCGAAACGGGCCTTATCTTCAATCGTCGTCTTATGCAGCCGCTCCCGAACTATCCAGCGTGGTCTGCCTTGCTGAGCACGCTCAGTAGGATATCGCCATCTCCCTTCCCATCTATCCCAATCATTGATATTGGTGGTAGGTATAAAATTGGATGCCCAGAAGGGGAGCGTTGCTTGCTTTTTCCTCAATATATTAACTTCAGTCGACACCCGTCGGGTGACAACACGTGGCGAGGATCCCGGGTTTCTAGAATCTCTTATTTGCACTGCCTCGTGCAATTTGCCTAGAGATTTAGGTGATCATATCGCAATTGTAGATATTACGTACAATTTGGGGTCCGTCGTCTTATAATTGTCAGTAGACGAATAAAGCGTTTAATTATAAGTGACAGGGCGGGAAAACAAGGCGACGGCAGAAAAGCATGACAAACATGTGGCTGTGATCGCCTCCTAGGGGTGTTGATCAATATTGTTTTAGTCCAGCATCCTTGGAAGAAGAAATTAATGCTCCGAAGAAATTCTGCAGGGACCAGGTGCAGCTTCGCATTCTATCTATCCTGCCGTCACAAAATGCGGGTAGGTTCTGACTGCCATAAAGTAAACGAGAGATCAGCAGGGGGTAGTGAGTTTCCGCATATGTATGTTTTTTCATGAAACAATATGATTCGATATTGGTAATGAGACAACGGGACGGGGCTCTCCCATAAAGCTCTAAAGTGCGTGATGTAACATTACCGGTAACAGTACCGCAATGCCAGGTAATGATCTATCTATATATCGATTCAACGGGATCGTGGGACTGTCACCCCGGCCAATAATGTAGCGAGATTCTCTCAGAACTCCAACCTCGAGCCCACGTAAGACTTCTAGGTTCAGGCAATAAGTATGTGTGCGACACAGCTTGGGGGTCTCAAATAACAATCCAAGTATCCGTAGCCGCTGAGCTGTCTTCAAGGAATCTGCTGCTTTTATCTAGAAGGCGCAAGGAAGTTTATGGATTAATTTGCGGCGGATGTATTTGGCATAGCAGACTTCATCAGTATGCATACATGGTACGCAAGACCCATGCAAGACTTCTCAATTGATGCAGCCCTGTCTGCTTGCCGTCCGATTTCATGTTGACCGAAGATCTCAGGATTGAATGAACATTTTAACATCGATCTCGAGTTCACACAACTTAGTTGATTATCAAATGTGAGCGTGAGCCAATGACACTGGCTCCCGGCCTCGTTCGGTTATTCTCAACAGTACATAAGTGAGAGTGTAGATTCCGGCAGAGAATGACTTCTCATCCGCGACCCATCACGCGGCTGCAAGTTGAATCCTAATCCGGACTCCGGACTCCGTCCTCCGGTTTCATTGTCGCTCCTTTATTTTTGTGCGTCAGCAAGTTACCGTCGATCTACAGCATACATAAGGCCGAATAGATCGAGGGGGCGGTGTTTGTTAGCAACGTATAGAAAGAGTTTGCTGAGCAGCGGTGTTGCAACTTGATGTCGACGGAAGATCGAGGGGGTTTCGAGCTGATTACTCACGCAAGTCCCGAGCGAATACTCTGCATTTCGCCACCAGCGGCTAGTTCTACCGCGTATAGAAAGAGAAAAGGCTCTATTGAGCTCCTGTTGCGATATAACAGGGTCCCATAGAACGGCGGGAATCCTCCAATGTCAGCATAAAGGAGGAAGTATAGCAATTGTGTGTCAGGACTCAAGCATGAGATTTCTCATATATATTTGCCGGAGACCGTCGCAGTATTGCTATTGTATCAGGTCTGGTTGCGATATCCCCACATCAAAGTTTCAGGTTGTTCGAGTGCCTATATCGGCGTTGTTATACTGTCCGCATACGGCCTTACTGCTATGGCCAGAGCGTGAAGTGTCAAAAGGTTGTCCAACGTTGTTGGTTCAGTGAAACAGCAGCCCTGCCTGGTTACGCAGAGACTCCTGGTCAAGATCTCCGGTGTAGGTGACACAGGTAAGCGACAAGGCATTCTGTTCCTGAGAGTGGAAACACTGGGTTCCATGTTTCTCGGGGATAGCATGTGTGACGAAAAAGCCGGAACCGCCTGGTGATCCAACTCCTGTGAAGGAAGGTGGTTTATACGGATTACCCAGCTCAGCTCTCGGACCGGGTACACACCTGAATATGTATTATGTTTAGCTCAGTGCGGCCTTTTCATCTCTCATCCTTCGCCGCTGTGCATGAGCAACTGACCGCTGCTCCTAGACAATTTAGAATTGACTCTTCAACAGCAAATTAAACGGGTTGTGTTATGTTGATGGTTGAAATGTGTATATGTATACGTAGTAGGTCATCGGGTGATTAGCCTACCGACGGAGATGGTGATCGCCCGGGTGTCATCCATAAGAAGTAATTCCGCGTCATAATATAGCACTCACAACATGGTTTGGAACAAACCAAAACTGCGACAGGGAGATCCATGTGGCTTTTCTGGAATGGGGTTCGCCCTCTGCGCCATAGTGGGGACTTCCCTTCCCCCGTACTTGGGTCGCACCAGCGTTGATAGGCAGGTGCCGTTGGTTGGATCAATTCTATCCTCGTCAAAAAATATATCCTAAGGTGCGAAGGGTCAAAGACAGAAATCTTGCCTTTGCCTTTGGCCTTGCCTCTGCAGTTGCTGTGGCCAACCAGGGAGACACAAGCTGATCGTCTGATATCTTCGGTTGCCGGCAGCCTCAACGGCGGGACAACTGCCGTTGAATCTGCTCTCGCTTGGCGAGTGATGTGCAACGCTTACATAGGCGACGACTGCCATCGGCGGTGATGCGTGAATCCGTCAGACCGTGTCTCTGGAGTCAGTCCATGTGTATGCCCACGCGAGAAAGAGCCTGTACTGTAGACAGGTTTACCGCACCATTACAGCAATAATACCAAAGAGAGAAAGCGCGATGGATGAATGATTTCTACAAGCCGGCAATTTGGGCAGGGGATTGGATGCAACCCCTGTCCCTGTTATGGTTTGTGAGGTCACTTGATCGGCACCTGGAAGGAAAAGAGAAAAGTCCTACTCTGGTATCACCAACTCTGCAGTAGCAGCTTCAGCCATCCAACCCCAGCTATCTATCACCCAGCAAACTTATCATGGCCAAAACCAACACAAAAGTTATACTGTTCAGCTTTATATACTTGCTTTGCTTCCCACTGTTCCACTTTCGTGTCATACTTCCCAGAATAGCGGGTTCCGGCCCAAAGGGACGCGTTAGTCTGGTAAGTTAGTTAGTGGCTGCACGGCGACGTCTTTTCACTCGGGGATCGACGGACTTTTATAACCCTAGCCAAATCAATCTTACAGAATCATAAGCGCAATCCGGGCGGGCAAATCACGGTCGCTATTCCACTTTAAGCGTCCACCATTGTTTCAGAATTTGAAAAAAGTTTTTGCTTCTTTCCCCGCTCCAAAGCTGCATGTTGGGGACCGAGGCAGCTGACGGGCGACCAGTTATACTGATCGTGACTGATATCATGATTTTGTAGGGCAGATAGAATGGGAAGCCAGAGGCGCTGGCGATGGGAATGTGGTACCCGCGTTTATGCGTTTTGCGAATAAGCAAGTAGTATACTCGGGTATGTATATTCAAAGAGTTGAATACGGGTGATTTGATTTATGTCTCCAGATGTGGAGGGACCCTGGTGAACACGAATGGGCCATCTCCGTCGTTTTCGCTTTCTTTGCTTCTTCTCTGGAGCTTCTGTGGTGTTCCTTCGGGGAAGGCGGCTCTGGTCCGTGGAGACGTTCCATGTTGCTGGAGAACAGTGTCAGAAACACAACACGCACGCTAAAGGCTATGGGAACTCCTTGAGCGTTTGGATACTTCTTATTTTCCACATGGCAATGATGGCAGGCTACATGCACATACATTATGTACGTACCTCTAACAGGTAGCGTACATGACACGCAGGGAGAAAAGGGGAAGGGCAGTGCCGAACGGCTGCAGTGATGCACATGGTTCTGGAGAGTGAGCGAGTGCCCCTCACGTCGTTTGTGGCTTCCAGAGAACATCTGCGGGACGATCTTCCTTCGCCGCTTTTCGTGTATCAGAACCGGAGATTTTGATTGGAACCGCCCCCGAGGCATAAGCAGAAGGACATCCATCTCATCGTAAGCAACGCACTGGAGGATGATCACGGAAAGAGGCGGGCGCTTGTTCATTACACATCGATATCGAGGCTCTGCTGCTGCTTCATGCCTGCTTCATGCCTGCTTCATGCCTGCTTCATGCCTTCTAGAGTTTTGCTCCAGATACCTAGCTTGGCCTTGGGCGTGATGAACGGCAATCCATGCCAGAAGTGGACACATTTTGCAAGTGGAGCACGCCCCTCCCGACGATCCCAACTGCTTGAGACTTTCCAGCCAGTTTATGACCAAACGTGTCCCTGTCAACAATTACTATGCCACCCTGGTGGTACCTCCCCATTCTTCCACAGAGCCTTCGATCATCTCCGGTTAGATTTCCTCTGAGATTATTGGTTTGGTTCCATCATCATTCCACCACCCACACCCCCCCCCCACCCTGCAAATCATCAGTAGAGTAGGTAGCACATCAATCCGGACGTCACCTATTTCGCCCAACTGCAACCATGGTGTCGCTTCCATGTTTCTCCTCAAATATCCGCGTTAGCTAAACGGTTGGTCCTACTTCTCGCATCATCCCGAACAGATAGATACATGCTCACCCGTTGCTCGGATTTCCTTCGCCCCTGGTTAACTTCTGTGGCCTAACTCGACTAAAAAGTGCTCCCATAAATACCCCCACGACTCCCTCTTTCCTTGTTGCTTCTGCTTGCATAAATATTCTTATTCCAGTCGCTTGGTAGATAGAGGCGCGCCATCTTGGACGAATATACCTTTTTCAACCTTTGGAAAACGAAGCCGAGTCGACCTCAACCTCAGGGAAGCCTACGAAACTTTCATCTCATCTCCAACCATACCGCGCACCCATCGCTACTCCCGCACAACAACAGAACTTGTCGCAGAGAATAAACATGAGCCTTCCAAGGATCGTAAACAACTCCAGAGTGGGTGGCCAACCACTTCCAGGGCATGGACACTACGGAGGGGTATCAGCGCACCAATATCCCGCACAACCTCACGGCTATGCATCTCTCCCGCCCGCCCCTCCGCCTTCACCGCCAGTCGAAGACAACTATCGCCTACCGTCAATCTCGGCGCTTTTGGGGTTTGCTGATGGTCCTCAACCACTACACACAAATGGTTTGTTGCCCTGTGGAATCTGTCAACTTTTTTTTGGAGCCGCGAAGCTAACGTGCGCGCGGTTTCCAGGAACAGAAAGACAGCAGAGCCAACCTCCACGAGGGAACCTCCCACCAACGCCTCCCATGCGGCCCGATTCTGTTTTCGAAGGTGGTAATTCTCCGACAATGTCAGTGACATCGCCATCATGCAGTTATTACTATCAAGCGCCTACGTACAATGGCGGCAGTAGCAGCAGCCACCGAAACTCATACCCTCCCGCCCAGCAGAAATCAGTCTATCCATCGCCAACAGAGACAACATATTCTGCGCAACACGCCTACTATTCTCCGCAGCAACATGCAGATTCATACAGCAGCAAACAGCCGCCGCAACTTATGGTGCCGATGTCAGTTGCGCCGCCGTCAAGTTCGAATCCATGGCATCATCATCACCACCAATCGCCCTCCTCTCACGCCGCATTCCCGCAATCACAAGACCGCTACATCTGCCAGACATGCAACAAGGCCTTCTCAAGACCAAGTAGTTTACGGATTCATAGTCACAGTCATACGGGAGAGAAGCCATTCAAATGTCCTCATCACGGCTGTGGCAAGGCTTTCAGCGTGCGTAGTAACATGAAACGGCACGAGAGGGGTTGTCACCAATAGCTTTTTTGAGGGGAGTTGTGGTTGGATTTTTTTCCCTGATATCTATAGAATTGGTTTCTTGATTTCCCTTCAAATTCCGGGTCGGTGTTTTCTCTTTTTATCCCATTCATGTGAATTGTTTAACTTTTTTCCTATTTATTAACTTTTATTTTGTATACCTCGATTTTCTGTCTGTATGCTACCTGATCTCTGTTTGGGGGCGCGACGGTCTGCCTTCGGTTTTTTATTTCCTCATTTTCCTTTGTTTGTATTCCTCTCCTATGGGATCTTTTTTTTTGTGGAGGGTTTTTTTATGCATTTGCAGTTTAAAGGCGCTTAACGGTCGTTAATTGGTTTTTTTTTGCTCGAGGAATTTTTGTACGATTATTGCAAGTTTTTTTTGTGCTGCTCATCTAAACTTGGGATTTGATCGGGAAAATGTTCGAATGGGACCAATGTAATGTAACCATAGAAAGAGGGGCGAAGGCGTACTTTTGTTTCTGAGTATATAACTCGCAGAGGTATCTGATCATTATCAGTGCTATGTTTGAATTCATGCCCACACACGAAACGAAAAAAATAATTATGTTGTTCCCGTGGTGAGAAAAAGTGCGTAACTCAGGGTTTGTTTGGCTGGTATCGTGGTTCACTTTATGCCTGCAGTGTTACCATTCATGCCATTACTTCCGCCAAATCTGGTTCGCCGGGCGACGGTACATAAATCTGACTCTCCTACGCTGCTGCCTGCGAAACATGACGATCCCCCCGGACGGGATATCGGATGCAAGCCAATCGGTATCCCACAATAAAGTTATCTTGTCTTGACGGAGGCCAAGAGAGTAAACTGTGGGCTGATTTTCTGGTCCCTTGACACCGCCCTATACTGGGATGCGAGGTATGCCTAAGTGGTGAGTGACAGGAGCTACCTAGTACCGTATAGCAACTCCACGATTTGATTGGATGAGTTTGATTAGATAGATTAGATGCCAATTGAAGAGACACGAAATCCTCACCATCATCCTTCTCCCGCTCCTTCTAGCCTTCTTCTTTGAGATATCAAACTTCACTCCCAACACCGCCTGAGCCGCCCCTATGTTTATGGAATTTGCGACCAGGGCGTTCGCCTCCCAGCCATTGGCGAGATTATCATGATCCACTTTCCGTTCTCGATGCCTGACCCTCCTCAGTGAGCTCTAACTCCGCCATCTGCGGTGCTACTAGATACAACTATCATCCATGCATCGTCCAAGACTGGTTTATGTCCTCTCGCTAGGAGCTAGACGTCTTCATCTACCGCTGTTACCAGAAAGTGCCGACCCAGTTAGTCTCGACTAGTTGACGTTAACTACCTCATTCTATTTCCTTGGGTTCTTGCTTTATTAACCCTGGTAGCTTTCGGTACTCCCTTCTTGATTCTTAACTACTTTTTAAGAAGTGTAGCTTGGGTCATCGCTGGCTGCTGCCGTGTTAACATGGGCGGACATTCTCAAGTGAGTTTTTATCACCAGTTTGACATGCCCGAACGAATGTATACATATTAACACTTTAGTACAAGTTATTTCTCCTTCAAGCAGTCCCTGTCGAGGAGCTCAACCGCCTCACCGCCTACGCTAAAGCTACTGGTGGTCTCCCGCCATCCCTTCTTCATGGCAGAGGACCTGGAGAACATAGTGTGATGAGAGAAGCCGACGCGGTGCTTCCGATAGTCTTGAAGTTGGCACCAACACCAATGAAGGAGATTCCTATATATCAGCCCTTGCTGTCAATAATGGTACTATTATCCAACACGGTATCGCTTACAACCAAGGTATTAACTTTCAGGTGCGATTTTTCTCGCTGTTTCTAATTCATTGTAGACGTCCTCTATACGTGCCAAAACGATGAACCCGAGGATGATGAGGACTTCCCCGACAACGTTCCCATTGAAGATTTCATCATGTCTCTCGCTCCGATGATCCTCTACAGTATCAAGCTACGCGAGCGTTGCCAGGCCGAGCATAAATCATGAGTGTTGAACTTTGAATGGACTGGCTGCACATGCGAGTAGAGCAATTTGGACAAGACTATTTTGCCGTTGGTGAGTGTTTCCCGTATATAATTCACTCACTACTGAGCTGGAAAAGCCTGTGTATGATGTCTTCTCTGAGGGTAAAATTACCACTGAAGCAACGGGAGTAACATGCTCTATCCACTACAGATTGCTAGGGAACAGGATAGGTCAACGGGGTGGGTTTCACCATTGCGTGAAAAGCCCTGATTTGTGGGCTTATGTGTTGTAGGGGATGTGTTTGTAACTTGAAGGTGGCTGTGGTTGTGGGACGTCGAACCTTGAAGGCAGAAAATTGCCTTCTATATGCTCCGTCTTGGCACATACTTCCATGCGACCCAGAATAACCAGCAAGTTTGTTAAAGGCTCAACCCAGATTAAAATACCAATATATCTGTCTATCTCGACCTTATATCGCCACTCCGAGTCTATTGGGATGCTATCATAGGGAAGCACGGTATATGTTGCTGGCGAGATTTTAGTGTAGTTTTTGATCTTCGCTACGGCTACCAGTTACTGTTAGGTCGCACGGGTAGCCATTAAAACAGACCCAAATTATCGACCGAAATACCTGGAAAACCCGTCAGCAGATTGTTAAGCAGAGTAGGGATTTGTACCTGTCAGTTCCATGTTCCAATATCTTGTCTTGCATAGCCTTGGTTATAATACCCTTTCTAGTATATTCGGGGGATTTCCAGTTGCAGAAGGTTACATGCAGGTTTCGAAGAGATGATACCCTCTACTTTTCTATGTCATACCTAATAATATATCCAGCCAACAAACCTCACATATCCAAACACAACGGCAGCCTGGAGACGATGGAGACCGGCTGGCTGCACCATAGAATGCCTTGCGTATGTAGAGGATCGGGACTATCTTGATTTGACAATAAACCATTCGATGTAGTTGACGAAGTTTTACGGGATGATCAGTAAGGCATCGTGGCTTTGAGACTGTTACAACATGACTCGGAAACATCAAAAAAATATAAAAATCAGAGAATTATGCACATCTAAACTCTACGCACAGACGATTATACCCCCGGTCGTTGGTCGGGAGGCGATTCCACTGCATATGCCCTACTTGCCGTTGTGCGGCTTCTGTGGTCGGTGGTAAATGTGAAGGAGAGCTATTGAGAGCTTTTGGTGAAGAATGCCCCGCAGCCGGCTTGGCCAATGAACTAACCTGAGTAGAATTTCGTACATACCTGTCAGTTCCATATTGTCTTGCCTGGCCTTGGTTCTATTACTCTTTCCGGCAATTCGGGAAGTATTCCAGTTGCAGAAGGTTACATCGAAATGGTAATTTGATTCTATACCATACCTAATAATATATCCAACCAACAACCCCACGAAAGACCACACCGGTGTTCTCTATGAAGACGATAGAGACTGGGATACGCCACAGATGGCCCAGTGTATGTCAGGGAGTCGGCACATATCTAGCTTTGAACTATTAAATGTACTCAATGTATCATAGTAGTTGATGAACGCGCAGCGTACAGACCATTTATACCACGCGAGTACATCATGGCAAGAACCCGGTTATATGCAGCAGCAACAGTGCCGAGTAATACTATAAGCGAAGGGGAAGTGAGGAGGAAACGGTGCGTGTATAAGCCCGGAGCACGTGGGGAGAACATTCTGTGTTGGTTTTTCTTTTGCGTTGTTTAGGTCTTACTCGCTCGTCCGTTGTTAATAACTAGGAAGGTACTTTGATCGGTGGCGCATGCATACCTGCTGCATCCCGAGCAGCAGGAGGACGAACAAGCGGGGACAGATCTCCATTCTTCCCTCAACCCCACGTTTTTTGGTAATATCCGCAAGGAAGGGAAATGGCTACTCTATCTATCGGGTTTCCCGGATCTGACGGGGGGGTGTCTGATGGAATGATGGTGAATTCTATGTACTACCACCGTAACCACCTCGCTGGGGGTTGCTGGTACGGCGAAACGACTCTGGGAAATATAACAATGAAGTTGGTGATGAATGATTGGTGGAGTTCACATCAAAATTTGAGCGCGGCGCAACCCATCTCCTGCAACCGCGACCGCTTATTTTCATTCTCATGCTCACACTACCCCCTTCGCCAAACGGGATCGCCCTACCCACTGGATCGCCCATCATCTGACAACGGAGCGCGAGTGGGGTTATGAGGTATCATATCTTTACATTGGAGCTGGCTGGGTTGGGGTATATATGCCAGCCGCCCTTTTCTCACGACAAGCGGTTTCTTACGACGGATACATACTGTCACCGGAGATTCTATTTACGGTGGTTTGTTTGTAACTGATTGCGGGGGAGGAGAGGGGGAGGTGGGGGGGCACGTGTGCAGAGTCCACTTCTG
>Ga0307512_10006430_pt1 | contig 11905 bp, 16 predicted proteins | sample 14_EM_MG_FD_200267 | JGI IMG/M metagenome (GOLD analysis project Ga0307512, IMG submission 200267) | Populus trichocarpa ectomycorrhiza microbial communities from riparian zone in the Pacific Northwest, United States - 14_EM | ecosystem: Host-associated > Plants > Roots > Unclassified | place... | reverse complement strand
CGTGCAGGGAGGGGTTGGTCGAAACGGGGTAACCCTCTAAAAAAATACTGCGATCAGTACCATTGGAATCTCCTTGATGAAGTATAAAATTACCAGTCTGCGATTTCGTCGGCAATTACCAAGAAATCGGCTTGAATGACGAGCGGGTGTCAAGTGGCAATCCGAGTTGGGAGGATGACCTGTGGGAAAGTTCATCTGCTTCCCGGATCTGGAGTTGGCGTCCTGTTACTTGCTTCCAAACTGGACTGATGTGTAAAACCTTAGGAAGAAGCTTTTCTCGGGCTGTGCTTCAGTGTATCGGCCTTTCATTTTGAGGACGTGACTCTTATCACCACACATCTGGCTGCTGCTTTCTAGGTATGCGGAAATCCGGTATTCTTCTTTCAATTTCGGGAGAGGGAGAAAGAACCTCTTTCATTGATTTATCTATAACGCAGCGTTCGAGTCCTTCACCCTCTCCCGCACCTGGCGTCATAAGCTTTCTCCACGTCGGACAGATCATCGCATTTTGGCAGTTATCGATCATGGGAAACATCCCCGCTTGTTGGATCGCTGAGATCCGCCGTTTCTTCTTGTCGACTCCTGCTGTGCTCATATGTTTTGTATAAATACCCAGAGCATCTCGGTTGCTGGTCAGCTACCCCATCTCCCCACCGCCTTCACCAATATCGCCCCATACCCAATACCCCCAGCTAACGCACCAACATGCCTGGCAAGCTTACCCCTTCATCTCTAATCATCGTGACCCAGCATAGAACCGCCACCGACTTCCTCTCTGTTACCCACTCTCATCTCCAGAATAAAGAGCGATCGTCCAACATTATTTTTGCTCATGCCCTCAAGCGATTACGGAAGGAAGCGAGAAGCGCCTTGACAACCCCCCGTGATGTCGAAGATTGGCTGTATCTCCCTCGTCATCGTGTTCCCGACGATCCCAATGCGTTCTGGTTGACCGTCTGGTCGGTAGACCTCACCGATAAAACCCCAAATCTCGATCTCGTCCTATCGTGTGTCGACTGGACATTGGGCAACTATCCGATCTTCCTCTGGTCACCACAACCTGAGGACAAGACCTGGTTAGTCCCAAGAATCACCAAGCTCACCAATTACCTCCTTGAATGTGTTCCTTCGGAACGCGTTTTCTCCGTTTTTGGCATGACCTGGCTTGTCAAGACCTTCTCGGAATACTGGACGGGTCTTACCGGCCATGAGGTTGAGCCGGAACCTTTCTATGCGGCGCTATTGAGCTATTGCACCGAATCAACCTTCGTCGATTCAAGTTTCGAACTGCCCGCCGGCCACGCTATCCGCCTCGCCACCAAGTCAGATGTCGAATCCCTCGCTCAGCTTTGCAAGGAGTTCGGTGACGACTCTGTGAGTTTCTTCCCTCTCGACTGCCCATCCCTGAACAAATAGAGAACGGCCCTGACATTTAACGCCAACTTCAGGTTTATTTCCCCATGACCTTAGATCAGGGAAGGATTGAGGCACAGGAGCTGATTAAAAACGCCCAGACATGGGTTTATGACGTAAATGGCCAATCCTCGACTCTCTGTGCCGTCACAAGGACGACCCATAACGTCTCCTGTATCACCAAAGTGTATACGACCCCCATGTTCAGGAGGATAGGTTATGCAGAAACACTCGTACGACACGTCACCAGAGGGTACGCAGCAATTTATTTGGCTTCGGGGATCAAGTGGCTTACCGCAGTTTAAATAGGTTGCTCTTTGACATGAAAAGGGACGCTGTGACCCTGTACGTTAGCCACGGAAACAGCGCCCAAAGCGTCTATGACCGCGTCGGTTTCGTTGGTCTATGTGGCAAAGAACAACCGGCAGACGTTGAAGACTCCATTGAGCTCGGGTTCGTCGGGACCGCCCGTGGGATCTGGTAATCGTGTTCCCTTCCATGAGTACAACGCATCCTTCAATTCACGACAAGCATCGACAATTATACACCCCTTCTCTACCCCTCTTGCTATTCTTATCTTTGCTATTCTCGAGGACCGCTCATCCTAGTAATCGTAATCAACTATGAGTATGACCAACATGTACAAGGCAGGATTGTCTTCTGTAGCCATAGAATGTCTTTCTTCGATTCAGTAGAAGTACGTAGTAGAACAAGTAATAATCGACCCCTATATATTATTGCCTTTCCAACACCATTCTACTCGTGGCCTCTGGAAAGGCCGCGGGATGGGTGGACGTAACATCTTTACGTGATTTTGGGCTTCGGAGCGACTGTGGGATACTGTAGAACTCCGCACCCTCGTCGGATGTCATCCGCGATATACGGAGTGAGTCTAGGCGGGTGACGTCATGATGCCCTCAAAAACTGTATTCTGTTGGGCTGTGATCGCCTCGAGCGCGGTCTTGTGGGAGGGTGGGCTTTGTCCTCGTACACGGTGTTCGACCGGGTCCGGGCAGTTGAGCCGCAGTGGCGCGGTGTGAACTGAGTATCGCGTTGGCAGAGATTGATGGTGACTCATGTTTCGAGCAAGGCTGGTATACCAGCTGCTAGCCTATGTTATGCACCTCAGAGTGTGAGCCCAAGAATAAATTCAATGCACCTTGGAATGGTAAACCAGGGTTGGTTGCAACGTCCGCCGTCGGGAGAACTGATCGGCTGTTCGGACCCCAGTCCTCGCGGCATGCGGCATCCAGGAACTCGTCCGTCGGTCCATTCACGTCCACGCGTCACGATTAATTGAGGGAATGATTGTTGCTCATTCACCGACAGTCGTTGGGATCGGTATGGGGATGACCACTGACCAACAGCCAATCAATATCGAGTGTTGAACGTTGAATGCCAGCGAAACCTTCGAAGTTTGGTATGGAAGAATCAGAAAGGGGGCCCAGAGCTGTGAGTTCGTACCTAAGCTGATCGGGGACTCATAAGCAGTGATGGACGTGCGAGCATGCCAGGCCGACTTAACCTTAGGCTGTGGCCAAACCGTGGGGTTTGTAAGTCTCTCCTGTTTCAGATCTCCCTCTGCCTCGAACTTGTGAGATCCCAATCAGGCGTAAGGTGCAGGGATGACTGAGCGATGTTTCGCCTGAGTGCAGCTTGAATAATACTCCAGAAACCAGTGAGCCCCACAGCCGTAACCAGCGTCTCGTGGCCAGATCGACAGATTTCTCCCCAAACTGAGAGAGTGCGTGACGGCCGAGCGGTTTGCGGCAGTTGGGGAGATAATACGAGAGGTTTGATCCTGAGAGCAAGGAACAAATAAATCATCCATCCGTCTCCTTGGAGGAGTTGTGCAATCAACTCTCTCACCGCTCTCTCAAACAAGCGATAGCGAAGTTCTCGACCTTTGGATGATGTCATTGAGGATCGAGAACCTGCAGCTTTTCGATCACGGCAACGCATGGCATACGGCAACCAACTCACGAAACTGATGAGCCTGACCATCCGGGCACTTATTTGGCTTCTGATCGTCTCAGCTGCTACCTCGCTTGTGTTTGAGACGTGGCGAAGAAGAAGTATCACCAAATCGTCTGCATCTTACAACTCCGATGATCCAGGAGATCCCTCTTCTCTGGTCACCTACCGAGGATCTCACATTGGCGTCGACTACCGAGCTCTTGATTCGGTCCGAACTCCCTGGAGCAATGACGACTGGTCAAGGGTATCCGCAATTATCCTCAATTGGAGCAGGTTTCGAAATGTTGTCTTGATCGTTTCTGGTTTCTGCGACCCAAGTTTGCAGGATGTGATCGCCGAGATCGTCGTGTGGAACAACAGCCCCCGGAGGATCTCCGCCGAAGTGAGTCGTGGAACCGAACGTTTCATCGGTTTCACAATATGCTATACCTACCCCACTCTTCCGGACTAACCCTGCACGGTCGTCAGGAGTTCGACGCATCGTGTGCTTCCAGGCTAAGGATCGTAAATTCGCTAGAGAATTTGTATTTCCAAGCAAGGTTCATGGCATGTTCCAACGCAAATTTTAAGTACTGCTTTATTCAGGTATGTCTGGTCCTATTCTTCCCTTCCATCGATAACGGAGGAAGTTAAGAATGCCCGCAAGCTTACGACCCTGCACCGAGATAATAGGATGATGATTACCTCGTGAAACCGGAGGTCATCAGGACGTTAGTGCCTACTCCCATCGTGGTCTGGTAGTGCGAATTTTGTGCTCTCGAAGACTAACATCCGTTTCAGATTGTATTCGCGCATCGAACTATCTGAAATTCCCAAGTCGATTCACTTGCTGCCACCCCATGAATACCTATCAAGCTCTTCCCTGACTGGTCGCTCACACGACGGTCGAATTTGCACCCGGTTTGCCTGGCTTGGCCATGGGGCAATCATGCATCGGGAACTATCAAAATCGTTCTTATCGTTGATAGAGGATCTAAGGTTTAGCGACGAGGAGAGGAAAATGGCGGATAATTATTTCACGATCCTTCGTAATGACTTTACGGAGATTTGGTATGACCAAGGGATTGAGCTGGGTGGTGGCCAATCATTCACTGTCGGTACAGAAGGTGAACAGAGGAATAGGTTGCATATTGTAAGCACGTTTTACTTGTTCGTTTGCATCTGTTAAGGTGGGTTTCAGGGAAAGGCATTAGGGTACCTCGACGAGGTTCTTAATTCTGCGAGGGGTCAATCCTACGTTCTGACAGATGTACGGGGTGGCTCTCCTCGGGACACGGTTCATGCTGTTTGCTTGAAGCGATCGTGTTTGCTATCGGCGTCGCTCCCCGGGTCTTCAAGCCACCGTACTCGCAAGGTTGGATTTGCCAAGGATCTGCTTCCTGTGGTCTCGAACCTTTCCACAGCGGTAGAATCGCTAGAGCACGTATTGTCTCATGCTGTTGATGGAGAACCAGGGACATACTTCGAAAGCAAAAAAGGTAGCTCCTTTGAAGACGTAGTTTCGAGCTCTGGTTGAGGGACTTTAGATGCACAGGTCGGAGATTCTTTCACGCTGGACCTGACTGGACAAGTTGGACCGCTGTTTCCAGGCACAAAAATCGAGGTGGCTTTCCTCGTTGACGCAGCGACTGCAGATCTGTTGCACAGAGTTCAGGTCGATCATTCTCCGGATGAACGCCAATGGGTCAGCACAGCTTTGCGCTACTCGAGCAATCTGAATTAACGTTTTCCTTAGTCGCCGCCTGTTACCCAACCATCCTGCCACAAGCTTACGGAACTGTTTGAGGGAAGGTTGATGGAATGTTGGTTCCCTTTGCACGGAGAGGTGTATTCTGCACGGTATCTGCGTGTTACACTGAAGAGCTTGGAAGGAACAGTGCCCTGGAAGATTTATGAGATCTGGGCAAGGGTATCCTCTGCCTAATCTACGATGGATGTAGGCTAGATCTTTGTAGCTGTAACATTTTGCTTCCGCGCCATTGGCTGCGATTAGCGCCCAGATACCTATCACCATCCCACGTGACAGCCCGCGACTCAGATCCCTCACAAACTCCCCACATCTGCTCCACAGCCTGCTGGCAACAATGCTTTCTACCCTCCTTTATGCAACAAGACTCAAGACTAACTCAGCACATGTGCTGGCGAGGACGGTGAGGCGTGGAATTTCGGTACAGGTGACAAGCAACCGCATTTCCGCGGTTTACCCCGCACTGTTTCGTTACTGATGGACGTTACTCCCGAAGAGCATTTTGCATGGATCGCCCGAAGCCAAGAAGGCTGGAGAGATTGAGATCCAGAAACACTCTGCGATTGTCGCTAGGGGAAAATATGTTCACGGATTCGAGGGTGAGTCGTTGGAGCAGTTCCTTCCTTCCGCCCCGCCGTTGAGCCCGGAACTAACACCGCGCGTTGTCGTCCGATAGCCCACAAGGTCAAACCTGACCAGGTCGTGGCTTACAGGAAGGCTGCGTTAGTACTCTGTTGTGTCAGCCACCGCTGTTAGCTAATGCTCGTCTCGTCAAAACACAGAGAAGAGTACTACACCGGAATCGTCAAGGACCCTGAACTACATGTCAAGCTTTCGGGGAGCTGGGAGACATTGGTTGGTGAACAAGATATGTTCTGTAAGCGAACAGATTCCCATTTTCGCTCCTTCTACCGGCGAACTCAACTTTCTTCCGTAGTCCATATCCTGGAGTATGAGAATTATCGCGGTCTGGACAAAGCAGCGCAACTCATAAAGGACTCTGAGGTAAGCAGGTCCGCCCCCTTCGCGGTTGCAACTGAGATAATGACACCAACTGTTCGTTTCATAGCATCAAACTAGATACAACCGAATGCTGCCATATTTGACTTCGCGTGCGTTGCAACTAAATCAGGAGTTTGCATTCATGCCTACGGCACCGCCACACAACCATGGCGGCGTTTTTGAACTCAGGACGTATCAGGTATGACATCACTCGACAGTCTGCTTGTCACCTAGTGAGACTGGGTCCTGACAACCAATTCGCAAGTTGAACCCGGGAACTCTTCTAGAATGGGAGAACGCATGGTATGTGATCCTCCAATGTCGTCCAACGCTGATTGACGGGGAGTGATCGTGTCTACCCATTTAGGAGAAGAGGAATCGAGGCCCGTCGCAGTCTGATCTCTCCGATTGGCGCGTGGTTCTCTCAAGTTGGCCGGTTGCACCAGGTTCACCACATGTGGCAGTTTCCGTAAGTGCCCGCATGATTTTGCACTGGTTTTTCTACCGGGGTCGCTCACGAACAATTTTTTGCCTCCGTTGGACAGGGACCTGACAACTCGAAAGGAGACGAGGCAAAAGGCCTGGGAAGTTGATGGTTGGGCCGAGACGGTGTCAAAGGTGAGAGGAGCCCGATTGTCCATGACGCACGGAAAGTTTAACGTTGCCAACACAAACAGACGTCCCTGCTAGCGAAGTCGATGGATGCCTACATTTTGACACCGCTCCCCTGGTCTCCGTTGAAGTAGATAATCTCCGCACAATTCCGATCTCTGTTGCATCATCGCAGTGTACCAAATAGTCGTTCCTGTCAGAAGTAGCACGCTATATCCGCCCTAACAGAGAACCAATGCGGACCGACATGCGTCATGATCTTCGCAGTTGAGTAAAGAGATCCCTCTGGGCTTTATCAAGTCTAGCCAACGCGTTTCCGGTCCTCGTTTACTCCCCCAAGACCATCTTGCGCTCTCCTCTTCCACCTATACCACCCGGTGCAAGATGTCCAACCCAAATTCCGACATTTCCGAAGACGACGCGGCTTCGAGGAAAAGGAGAAGCACCCGAGGTCCGTCAAACGTTTTGCTTCCGCCTCGATCTTTATCCTGATCGTTTACCTCCATCTCAGCCTGCGACCAATGCCGGAAGACCAAGAGCAAGTGCGAACGACTATCAGACACTCTATGCACGAACTGTACCTCCATGGACACTGGTGAGCCGCCACCACGCTTGTATACCTCAGTTGCTCACCGGTGCTCACATACGTCATAGTTTGCACTTTTGCAGGTTTGTCGACGATCCTCGATGACTCTCCCTCACACCTACTCACCCATGTCTGTCTGCAGGCCCCAGCTACAAACGTGGACCACCTAAGGGTTACATCAATGCCATTGAACAACGCATGCAACACTTCGAAGCTCTGCTCGGTGCCATGATGCAGACAAGTGATCCTCGGGCAATCAGTCTCATTTCCGACCTTAGACAAGACGAACTTGCGAGGTCAATCCTAAACCGTGTCGATGCCGGTAGATTCGTACGTCGCGCTCGTTTTTTTTTTCTTTGACCGCCCATAGCCTGAATCTATGACATCATAGGGCCCCGCCGGTCGGGGTTTTCATACACATGGCGAAAAGTCACCCAAGGAAAGTACTCGGTCGGCCCGGCGACAATCACGAGTAACACGCGAGTTTGTTTCAAATGAAGGTGGGTACAACCCTCGTGTTCTCCTCTCTGTGGTGTGGAAGTGACGGAAAATCTTTTTTGCAGACAGCGGGATCGTGTTGCCACCACCAACGGTTGAATGGCAGGATCGTCTGTGCAAGCATCTAGACCTCCATCGCTCGCGTTCATCACCCGGTAGCGGTAGCGAGACAGCATATTCGAGAGCAGGTTCCGTAAGCTCACCTGGATCGCAATCCATCTCCACGGAGGGCTCCGACCACGCGCATCAGCGAAGGAAGCTCGACTCTGATTTTGTTGGTTTCTCCGCTGAACCACAAACGTGGGATGGAATGTACACGATGGACTCATCGTCAAGCGATGACCCCGCTCACGAGGACGGATTCAAGGCCTTCGGTCAGCTTTCACTGGATGGGGAGTCCCAGGAGGTGCGTTGATGATCGGCTGCGTTTTGATTCAAAAGGCCTCATGGTCTGACGTATAATCTCGCCCTTTTATTCATTCCATTTCGGCCCGTGCAGGTTCGCTTCCACGGCAAAACATCTGGACTTCACCTTCTGGGACGTTCGGACCGCACTGACCACCGAAATGAAGGTGAGGCTTTTTGTTGAACTCCCGCGCAGGGTTCGTTCCCATTGTTCAATTGTTTACTTATTTGCCGGTGATAGGGGGCGTGTGGCACCTACCAAGAGCTCGTAAATGGCCCCACGCCAAAGACGATGTCGCCCATTTATTGCAAGAGGAACATGACGTCGCAATGCCCCCGATGCATGTCCAAGAGCACCTCGTCGATCTGTACTTTACGTACATGCATCCCTCGCTGCCAATGATCCATAAGACGCAGTTCCTGACCGATTGGAAGGCGATATGCAATGGGTATGTGAACATTGCTTTCCCTCCCCTTTCTTCCCCCCTGCCCGCCATTGTCCCGTGTTTTTTCGAGCCTTTCATAAACATTTTCTGATACGCGTTTCCATAATTAAATTCTGATAGGCACGATTCGAAAGACTCGCCCAAAGATACATCGAAGGCCAAACAGAATGTCTCGAAGCTTTTGTTGTTGTCGATGTTCGCAATAGCCGCGAGGTACCTCGACGACGTTGATGCAGTCATGAACAACGAGAAAGAGAATGGGACGATCTATTTGGCCGACGCTCAAAAGATCCTGAGTAAGCGTCGTAACCGTTCGAGGTTGTGTGGACCTTTGTTCTCATGCAGCCGAACTACACAGACAAGGTTTACCGGTACAGTAGAACATCCACCATTCAGTCCCTCCTATTGCTTGGAATCAGGGAATTTGGAATTGGTATGTTTCAGTTGTTAGATTATTCATGCCTGGAGTTAATCTCCGTCCAGGTTCAATGGAGCAAGGATGGCTGTATATGGCCATGGCCAAAGCCATGGTAAATTCGACCCAGTTAATTCGTAATATTTACGATCCGTTGACCGCGGCTTCGTCAGGCTCTTGATCTTGGGCTGAATCGATCGACGGAGGACTGGAAGGTGGGCGGGAAGAATATTCTGTCTCCGACTGAGATGGAATCCCGAAAGCGGATCTGGTGGTCTTGCTGCATCACTGACAAGTAAAGCACTTCTCTCGCTGTCTTTTCAGGAGCATGCTTACAAACCCGCCTCGCCTTTCTAGGTACTATGCTATCTATACGGGTAAGATACCCCTCATTCAGCTGTAGCGCCGCCTCGTTGACTTTGGACGCCTAGGCCGCAATCCAATAATCCGTGAAGGCGATTTTGATACCCCTCTCCCAGATATTAACCAGGTAAGTTTCACATCTACATCTTACTTAATCGTGTCTGGAGCATTATGTTGACCTCGTTAATTGTAGGAGGAAGAGAATGAGATCTGGCCTCCAGCTCGTCAGGGGATCGATCATGCACCCGGGCCGGCACTTATTCTCAGTTGTTTCACAGCCTGGGCGTCATTGTGTAAGTTTTCCTGCAGCACCTCGTCCTGGCTTTTTGGTTTTGATGATGCGCGCGGATATAGCGATCATCATTGGATCCGTGGCGGATCGTATTTACCCTGTTAAGTCTACTAGTCGGATTCCACGACGGACGTGGTTAGCCCGATTGGAGGCACAATTGGATCAATGGTATTATGAACTTCCAGAGGCCCTGCGGTATGAGCCAACCAGCAAGCGGAATGTTCCACCGCCGCATGTCTTACGTCTTCACACCACATATTGGTCCACGGTGCTTCTTCTGCACCGTGCCTTGTAAGTCCCTCGTTTTCTTCTGTTTGTTTGCCGATTTGATTACATGTTCGTGTGTTTGTAGTATTCCGAACTGGAGAAAGTAAGTAGCCGCGACCCAAGGGGATGGATGTTTCGAATTTTGATTCTGACATGAAATTTTAGTTCATCGAAATGTTCGGACCCGTTTGCTTTGAAGTCATTTGATCTGTGTCAAACCGCGGCTTCTCGCATATCCACCGCAGGTAAATATCGGTTACTAACCCACGCCTCCTGCTGAAGACCACGTTTTAACCCCTTTTCGATAGTCACATCCTATCGGGAAAAGTATGGGTTGATACGGGCCTCGCCGTTTCTCACTCCAGCTCTCCTCAGCGCCGGGTGCGTATCAAAATCTTCTCGAATGAATGTATCTGATGGCTGATTCCATCGAATTTTTGGCCATAGAATCATGCATGTCGTTACCCGTAAGCATATCTATTGCGGTATCTTATGCGGAGAGGGAACTCTGACCGCCGGTGTTTTTACGACGTTGACAGTGAGCCTTACACCGACGAGTATACCAGCACCGCAGGGACTTCAACAGTGTTTGTTAGCGCTGAAGGATTTGGAGGTGCGTGTTTCGGGTTGATCTCGATTTGGGGTGTTAGAGTTTTGACTGATTGGGTTGTTGTTTTAGAAACCGTGGCCGGCGTCCTCACGGTCTTACGACTTGTTACATGGCGTGAAATTGCAGTTTGACAACTTGCAGGGATTCACATCATCTGGCAATCAAGGACGTAATAAGCGTCCGGCATCAGCCGCTTTTGAAAAAGACCAAGAAGTTTTAGCGAGGGAGGAGATTGGCCCGCCGCCACACGATAACAAAGTGACTGCCGGATTTGGGGACCATGTCGGAGTGCAGGACCTCAGTAACCAATTGATGGCCCACATCCTCGGTTTAGACGTCAATGCAGCCGTTGTTGACGCGACCAACCCGTACTTCCCTGGCTATCGATGGTGGCCCAAACCTCCGCAATTCAGTGATCAGGAGGGTGGGCTCCAGCCGCCGCCGCCGGAAGGATTCCTGAGCGAGTCGTGGCCGTTGGATACGTCGTACCTGGGAATGGATGCAGGGTTCGCTGGTTACGAGCCGCAGCCAATCATCGCCGGGGGCTTTCCCTACCCTCCGCAAGAAGGGTTGGTGGAAAACAACCTGTTCTACAATCTGATGTAGGGAAGGGTCGAACAGAAAGGAGTGCGCGCGGTTTATCGTTTAGGTTTCTCTTGGAGTACTATGGCTACAGGTGTACGTATTGAGATTTGTTGGTGTTGTACATATGGTGTAAGATGGGACTGTGTATCGATATATAATTAATCGTTTATGGAAAGATTCCCACGAGATTGGATCTGTTGTTGTTACGGATCTAGAACATGGATCTTTTTATTGTTCTATTCCGCCTGGTCGCTGTGTATCTTTGTTTATTCTCAATCAGCCTCGATTTTTTTTAAGGTTTCTGATTCGAACCATCCTGGCTCTTTCCTCCACCTCCCCTCATGGGGCTTGAGAGGGGCTGTCCACTCTGGTATTCGGGTAGTTGCATGGCCATGGCAAAACTTGCCTTTCTCACTCTGGTCTCCTGCCCCGATGGTATAGTCTCTTTTTAGATCAAAGGTAAAATCTTTTTTTCATATCCTTACCCAAACCCTACGCCAATTTCCTCCCGGGCCCCTATACCCCACCCCGACCTTTTGGCAATCGCCGCGGCCACGGTGTGACCGGTCACCTGTAACCAGCTCAGCGGTCCCGCCTATCCGAAACGGAATAAACGTTACATTTTTCCGAATCGGTCCAAACGGATCTTTTGAAATATGGATCATACATTGGGACCTACTGATCCTT
>Ga0307512_10006429_pt1 | contig 11905 bp, 9 predicted proteins | sample 14_EM_MG_FD_200267 | JGI IMG/M metagenome (GOLD analysis project Ga0307512, IMG submission 200267) | Populus trichocarpa ectomycorrhiza microbial communities from riparian zone in the Pacific Northwest, United States - 14_EM | ecosystem: Host-associated > Plants > Roots > Unclassified | place... | reverse complement strand
AATACTTTGTTTATGACTATATGCAACCTCCTGCACCGCAGATTACTGAAGATACATGACCAAGAATCGTTGACGCTCCGTTGACGCTCATTTTCATGATGGGGCAGGGAGCGTTCCACAGTCTCTTTTGCGTATAAAGGCAGCGAAAACTGCGTTTATGACTATATGCAACAAATTGCCTCTAAGATTACCCAAGACAAATGACCAGGAATCGTTGACGCTACGTTGACGCGCATTTTTGTTGAGCTGATTAGAAGTATGGATAGTACTATGCCAAGGCCTATGTTGTAACTTGCCTCTGTTGTAGTTAGCACCATTAGTCATCGATCGACCTTATGTCGATGCGACATGTCTCGTTACACGATACAATAAACACGCCTTCACATACGCCCGCACACACTCGACTACTCGAGCGCACGCCACCGTACAACAGGTTATGAGCCCTTGCGTGTAAAAGGGAACCGACGATCAACACTTCCATTTTCGTTTGTCGAGTGGAAGTCAACATCGTCACGGAGAAGCGTCCCCACAAGCTAGGCAATGACCCCGCACCCCCGCCGTACTTCTGACGGTGGCTGCTTGACGTCACCCACTCAGTCCGAGAGACTACGATAACTGACAATTGCGATACAAGATGAGTTCGACTACGATCACCATCACCAAGTTCAATGGCACGAACTACGCTCAATGGGCAACCGAGATGGCCCTACTTCTCGAGCAGAAGCAAGTGTATGGAATCATCAAAGGATACGACGACAAGCCGGAAGAGCCAGCAGCAAACGCGACCGCTTCAGAGAAGGCCGCTTTCAAAGACTGGATGAATCGCCACGGTGTTGCCAGATCGACTATCCTACTCGGCATGGAGCCGAGGATTCAAGCGGAATACACCGTCGTCGACGATGCGAAGACGCTTTGGGAGATGCTAGCATCAACCTACAAGTCAAAGTTGAAGCTCAACATCTTCGAGATTAGGGAAGACCTTTAGAGCATCAAGCTACAGGACTGCGGAGATGTCGACAAGTACGCATCGCGGATCGATCGGAAAGTCAAGGATTACAATCTCTGCGCAGGGCCAACGACCACCGACACTGACGCTACCGACACCGATGCCTCTGCAAAGACAATCGCCAAGATGAGTGAGCAAGAGCACATCTTCTACCTCCTTCGCGGAATCCCAAGGAACGATGACTGGAAAGTCTTCCTGGAGCTCATGATGGACTAAAATGCCACGATGACCGCCACGCCCGATGAGATCGTCACCACGCTCGTCGAAAAGGAAGCTGCAATCAAGAGAGAGAATGGGCTCGCACTAGAAGCTCTGCTCTTTGCAAAGAAGGGTGGCAGAGGTGGTAATGGTGGTAATGGTGGTAATGGCGGTAAAGCCAGTCAAGGCGGCAGAAGTCCAAGGAGGAATAAGAGAGATGACAAGAGAGATGATAAGAGAGATAATAAGGGAGACAAAGAGAAGGATTTCCGGAAGTGCTTTCATTGCCATCGGCGAGGGCATACCACCGACAACTGCTTGAGCAAGCAACGTGGCGATCCTCCAAAGTCTGCCGACATTGCAGCAAAAGCATCGACTGAGACTACTTCGACTCTCACCACGTCGATCGAGAACTATTGGATGGTGGCCACCGCAAATGCTTCAACCGACGATTGGTTCATCGATTGCGGATGCACGACACACATCTCCGGCCATCGATCAATGATCATCACCTACACCGAATATCCTCCTAATACGAAGAAGGTGAAGGGATACAATGGAGTCACATCGTTTGCCTCAGGATATGGAAGTGTTAGGTTGACTTGCCAGCTGCCAGATGGAAAGACGGAAACAATCATACTCCAAGAAGTGGTGCATTTGCCGGGATCGTTCAACCTCATCTCACAGTCTCAGATCATTGACAAGGACGTCAAAGTCGAACCGGTGAATCACTACGGTCTCAATCTCTACAATCGCCATGGCAAGTTCATTGCCACTGCACCTCAGGTCGATGGGCTCTTCGTTCTGGATCACGCTCCGGAATCGACCGAATATACCGATATCGACGACAGCTGCCTGCTGGCACTTAAGACAACTGGGCATGCATCTCGGCATGATGCAGAGAAGCGGATGTTATGGCACCGCCGCCTGGCACACGTCGGTCTAAAGGCCTTGGAGATCTTGCCGACGATCACCTACGCTCCGAAAATGACCGGGAAGTGTGATTGCGAGAGCTTCATCAAGTGCAAATTAGCTCGAAAGCCCTTTACTCCGAATACAACTTCCCGCGCCACTGAGCCACTGCAGCTCGTGCGCTCGGACATATGCGGTCCCCTGGAAACAGCCATCGGAGGTGGTCGATATATGCTGCTCTTCATCGACGACACCACCAGGCATACGGATAAGTACATATTGAAGTACAAGTCGGAAGCCCTTGAGAAATTCAAAGAATGGAAGGCTCTTAGAGTAAAGGAGTCGGGTAAGCAAGTGAAGCAATTTCGTACTGATGGAGGCGGTGAGTATACTTCCAAGAAATTCGCAGAATACCTAAAATCAGAGGGCATAATAAAGGAAACGACTACGCCCAAATCACCTCAGTCTAATGGAGTCGTCGAACGGGCGAACCGCACGATCATGGAACGCGTACGATGCATGCTGGACGATGCCGGACTTTCGAAGAAGTACTGGGCTTTTGCAGTCTCAGTGGCGGTCTATCTCAAGAACCGCACTCCGACGCGATCGGTAGTCGGCAAGACTCCTTACGAGGCCTGGCATGGGAGGAAGCCATCGTTGAAGCATCTCCGTGCGCTCGGATGCTTGGCTTTCGTGCACGTTCCGAAAGAGAAACAAAAAAAGCTGCATTACAGAGCCACTCCCGGCATATTCGTTGGATACAGCATATCGACTAAACAGTACTTCGTATACGATCCATTGGCCAGGACGCTTCACCGCTCCCGAGATGTGGTATTCAGAGAAGGGAAGCGGTACACAGCACCGAATGCTGCAGACGAAGCCATCTTGAACGAGCACTTTTACAGAGAAGTCATCGAGGAACCCAAACACATTGAGAAGCAACCAACCGAACGTCAAATGGAGGAGCCATTGGACGATTCACCTCCGGATCCTTCGAAGCCGAAGAAGAAGTCACGAGAATTGGCTGGCCTTGAGACGTCACTTGGAGATGCATGGAAGCCGCCGGCCGAAGGCAGTCGCCGAAACCGCGCTGGGAAGGATACGTTGGCAGAGTCTGCACATTTGGCTCTCGAAGATGAGGAATTCGAGGATGTGATTCCCATCTACGCTGCAGCTGCGATCTCCGACGATCATGAGGATGGCATCGACGATCCAAAGTCTTACAAAGCAGCAACTGAGTCTCCGCTCGCCGACAAATGGGATATGGCGATGAAAGAAGAGTTAGATGCAATGGGTCAGCATCAGGTCTTTGGAGATATCGTGGAGCTTCCGGAAGGGAAAAAGACTTTGCAAAGTCACTGGGTATACAAGATCAAGCGCGATGGAGCAGGCAATGTGCAGCGGTGCAAGGCCCGGCTAGTCGGTGGAGGAAATCACCAAATCGAAGGCATCGACTACCAGGCTACGTATGCACCGACTGCACGCCTGCGCCACGTTAGACTGGCACTCGCCATCGCCGCCAAGTACGATCTCGAGATCCATCAAATGGACGTCTGCACAACTTGCTTGGGAGTCGACTTGGAAGAAGAGATCTATATGCACCCGCCGCAGGGATATTTTCGTTTGGTCCAAACAGGGAGATTAAAAAAGACTTTGCGGAAGATGGTACTCCGCTTGAGAAAGTCTCTTTATGGCCTAAAGCAGTCTTCGCACGTTTCGTACGGCACTTTTAAGGACTTCGTGATCTCGATTGGATTCGAGGCATCACGTGTCGACGGAGGACTGTTCGTGCTCCATAATAAGGATCAAGACATAGTTGCCGCGGTGGTTCTGTACGTCGATGATCTCCTTATCATTGCTAACGAAGGCTTGATTGGGAAGATCAAGGACCAGATGAAGAAGAGGTTCCGGATGCATGATCTCGGGAGTGTCTCCTTCTATCTCGGCATGAACATCGAATGCAATCGGGAGCATCACACGATCGACATCCATCAGCACAGCTACATTCGGACGATCTTGGCGAAATTCAGAATGGACGAGGCCAGGCTTGTTGCCACGCCGATGGCAATGAAGCTTCATAAGAGGAAGCCCGACGAAGAAGCTTGCGATCCGACCATATACCAATCGATGATCGGAAGCCTAATGTACGCGATGACCGCCACTCGGCCCGATATTGCATATGCCATCGGAGTTCTCAGCCGGTACAATCACGACCCGAGCAATGAACATATGGTAGCTCTCAAGCGCGTGTTTCGGTACCTCAACGCCACAAAGGACTGGCGACTGCGCTTCGGAGGAGCACTTGAAGAAAGAGCACTCGGAGGAGAAGGAGAAGGCGCACTTGGATGTTATGTCGATTCGGACTATGCTGGATGCCCAGATGACTATAAATCGACAAGTGGACTGGTCATCACCTTCGGAGGAGCGGTCGACTGGAGATCAAGAAAACAGAAGTCGACTGCCCAGTCCACGACCGATGCCCAATACTATGCCTTTGGAGTAGGCTGCATGAGACTCACCCAGATCTCGCATCGCTTGAACGAGCTCGGCATCCCGACCATCATTCACGTAATCTCAGATTCACAGTTACTGATCGCGAGCATCAAGAACAGAATCTATCACGGAACTCCAGTTGCACACATTGCAACCAAGTACTATCTTGCTGCAGCTATGGCTAGAGATGGAGAGATCGACTTGAGCTACGTACCGACTACTGAGATGCTCGCCGACTACTTCACAAAGCCACTGCTGATGCCCACTTTCTTGAAGCATTGTGCTGCGATGGGAATGATCGGATTTGGACTCGGGAATGGCCTTGGGAATGGCCTTGGGAATGGCCTCGGTACGCTCGGAAATGGCCACGGGAATGGTATCAGAACTGGAAATGGCATCGGGAATGCCGTCGGAACGCAAATTGATTGATTGGGCACGTTTGTTTCGAGGAGATCCACATTGTTTGATTGGCTCCTCCTCTCATTTGTTTACTATTTTGTTTGAAACGGACGTGATAGCCGTCCTGGAGGAGTGTTGAGCTGAGTGGAAGTACTGATATCACTATGCCAAGGACTATGATGTAACTTGCCTCCTTTGTAGTTAGCACCATTAGTCATTGATCGACCTTATGTCGATGCAACATGTCTCGTTACCCGATACAATAGACACAACTTCGCATACGCCCGCACACACTCGACTACTCGAGCGCACGCCACCGTACAACAATTTTGCTACGGGTGTATCCACAATATGCAATGATTTGATTTGGCGTAGTCCATCATTCACGTTGAGTTGGCAGCCTTTTAAGCATTTTCAGTTACTTTCATCTTAATCACTGCATTGCTGTTTAATAATACATATAAATATATCCTTTAAAATATACTTTACAGTATCCGCAAATTCAGGATGATATTACTCACCAAAATGCCGTGTCATTCGATTAATGCCAATCATCACTGCCAGATTTGCCCAATAGGCTGCTTTGGTCTTCAAAATGAATGTTAGCTGCATTACCTAACAGCAGATAGTGTACTAACCAGTGGATGTTCCTTCATCAGGCAGCATATCTGGATCAGAATCTGTATCGTGCTCGCTTTCCTGGGCAGATGCATTGAGAGTAAAAGATTCCGCACATGGAAGAGAGGTATGCGAATACGTAAAACCGGCTGGCAAATTGATCCTTTCGAGACGTTGAGCACCGGAAATGTTACCGGTTGATGCGAGTGGTGTTCTGGGCAGAGGTGGCGTCGGCTCTGCAGTCGGCTCTGGAGTCAGCTCTGGATTCTGCCGTGTGCTTCGGTTGGGCGGAGGTGCACCTGTTCCTTTGCATCTCCAGCATGTCTGCGGAATCTTTGCTGTGCCATTTTGGCAAGGAAGGCATCCGGGCGTCTGGTTTGGATGAAGCATAGCTGGGTGTCTTGCTATCGCAGCCTTCACCTTGTTATGCCCGGGAAAGTCAACACCGCGCTTCTTCTCTTCTCGGACCTCGGCATGTGGTTTCTTGATCAGATATTGCGTTTCCTCCACTGCGGCCCGCGAACACCCCCCTTTGGCCATTTTGGCCATGTTCAAGGCCAGGCGCATGTCGGACTGTTCCAGCTGAACACGACCTCCTTGCCTTGCCATAGTTGCAGACATGTTGAACACCTACAAGAAATTAGTTGCTGCTTCAAACACTGAGATGAGGCTATGACCTCGACCATATACGCTTCTGTAGCCTCCTCCAAGGTGATTAAAGCCTGTTTCGTCCACTATCGGGAATGTTTCTCTGGAAATTCGTCCGCGAAAATGCCAGAGCTTACAACATCATAAAGTTCGATTTTGCGCACTGTGCAGACAAATGCCTCGGTCGACCATGGATGTTTCCCATTACGGGCAGCGATAAATTGGTCACGTAGCTCGCGGCGTGGACCGGCTATTTGTTATACGGTCAATTGACGGCTATTGACCGCGGTATGAAAATACTCACATCCAACTGCATGCTGCTTCTAATTCGTGCTGCATCCAGTCTTACGGATAATGTTTAAATGTGCAACCTCGGTCATGTGTTTGGTGGCTGCATCGGCAGCCTCACGGTGGACTAACTGGTGCCTGGGTTCTTGCTGTGTGCCGATAAGTGACATATTCGACGAGGTGTCTGCCAATTGGCCGGATTTCGATCCGCTTGGACCTGGCTAAGGTGGTTGTGTATGCATGATTTGCTGGTGTGGAATCGGAGAGGAAGATGATAACGAAATGATGTGGGAAGCCCTGAGGATTATATAGTTAGTTGCGTAACAGAATGGAATATTAGGCTGCCAACATGATGATTATACTCAAGATGAATACTGCTGCGTATAGCGGCAAGTTGCAGGGGTTTCCCACAGCCCCGACATGTGCAATATGTCGGTCCGATGTTGTTTGTTTGTTAACAGGGATAAATTACGCTGTACCGCCGCCGAAATCGCATAATTGTTACCCATAAATAGGACATTGTTCGAGGGAAAGGACATCTGCTGATGTTTGTCTCAAATGATCCCGGGATAATACATGAAACAGACACTAACAATCAAGTCATGTCGTACGATTAGCCTAACCATTCCCAATTGATTGACGGTCAAAAGAGTGGTTTTGCTTTGTGCAAGATGAGTAAACGTACTAACCTTGACATAAAAGACACAGCTTGCCTCCATATTGTCCATATCTTGCAACATCCAACATCTCGCCCAACAATGTCAACGCAAACTACAATGGTCAATGCTCTGAAAAAGAACTTTTCGCCACTTCCGGCGGGCAGATACGGCAAATCGACATAGCATTCAACCCAAGGACGTCATCAAGTGAATGAAGGCAAGAGCGGCTTGGAGGCAGAAAGAATCCGAGCCCTGGGGGCATTGCGCAGCTTGAGATCCAAAAAGAAGCTTGCAGCAGAGAAACGACGTGAAACGCACTTCTTAAGCAATGAAGACACAGAGAAATGGATTGAGGATTATGTGGAGAGAGAGACCGCTGGGGCAAGAAAGCGAGTTGAAGACGCAGAGGCAGCGGTTCAGCAAGAGCAGGACGATATGGTGCATACTGAAATCGCGGGGTTGACGTCCAGAGAGCCCAAAAAGACCTTTGAAGAGATGATGGCTGCTATCGGAGACAGTCTGAGTGATGTTGCAAGTTCCGAAGATGGGGAGGATCGGGAAGATGCGGATGAAGAGTCAGAGCAGGGGAAGCTGAGCAAAGATGATGAACCCGGCTGGGTGATGGGCACAATCACCAAAACGGTCCCGCAGCGCATGGAGATCTTTCAGCTGACGATGATGAAGCTTGACGAATTGACACAACCGGGATGCGAGGATGCAGCCGACTACTTTCGTGAATGAGATAAGAAGTACAGCACAGCTGAAATGAGGGTTCCGGTCGTCGTTCAACCTCAAACAGATGATGGCGCTTCGGCACCTCCATCAACAACATTTGGAGAGCTTTTGGAGAGGCTTAATATTGTCTCTGGAAGATCACAAATTCCGCAAGGGACTTCTCGACCAGGAAGTAGTCATATTCGACTAGGCTCGGTGAAACCGCAGTCGAACACGAGCATATCCGGGCTTGAGCCTGCCGTAGAGCCCCATACGTCACCATTGCTGAAAGCGAAGCCTGTTGACCCAGTAAGCTTTTACCCCTGCTGCCCTGCATATAGCGTCCAGCTAATCACCAAATAGATTTCGGATTCGGACAAAGACATGGTGACGGCTCCTGCGTCAGCGGAGGAATAGATAGGCAAAGTGTGATTTTTGACGTCATCTGTTTGTGAAAAGCAATTTGTTTACCAATTTGTTACGTGTCTGCTTTTTCCTGATATCAGTCACCAAATTGTGAGATGTGATAATTCGTCTGTGCTTGTGCAAGGGTCGAACGCACCATGTGAATGTTCTAGAATTCAAATCAGGCAAAACATCTGCTGACACGTTCGATTTGCATTAGCCAGTGTCTGTTAAGCGACAAAGTAACAGCTATATTAGAGACGAAATATACTAACAAAATTTAAGTGAGTGATGTCATACGTGTCATAGAAAGAGCGGTCAGTGCTCAATACGAATCAGTCTGAACGACGACCGTCATGCCACATTCATCGATGTATCCAACTGCATAACTCTCTACACAGACCTCGTGCACATGGTTGAGATATTTGAAATTGGGTATGGTACGTCATGGAAATCGAGGAGAAGGAGCTGGATAAGGAATGGTGAGGAAGTCGAGCTATATTTACCAAAAACTAGTGAGTTGTTCTACATGCCATCAATTGCCGGCCGAAAGCGCGGGAATGTGATAGGGCCACATCATCTCTCACTCAGATAGCGTGGATAGCCATTGATCAGAAATTGAGAGGTAATAAAACTCATGGATGCAAACTATAATACATACAAACGCAATATTGGATGTCAATAAGGTGTATATGAATGGTTGCATACAATTATTGGGCGCACAAAGGCTGTTTCGATGTAATTAAAGTGAGCGTCAATAGAGTGTCAACGATTTACAGTCTTACACATTCGGCAATCAATTGGCGGCATTGTCACATCCTTCCAAAGTAAACGTATTGGTTGGCGTAAAAGCAAAATAGGCAAATGATATGTTCATTGCCACATCCTAAAAATGAACTTCAATGCAACGTCAATGGAGCGTCAACGATTTGTGGCATTGCATCACGGAAAATCCAGAGGGCTGCACGATGACATTAAGCTATAATCGCACTGTCGGCCGCCTTTCTAGGCAAAACTTGTGGCGACAAGATTGCTTCAATGTCCTAATAATGAGCGTCAACAGAGTGTCAACGACTTTTGGCCTTGCATCATAGAAAATGCAAGGGTAGAGCGGCAACGTGAATTCATAATCGCACTATCGGCCGCCTTTCTGGGCAAAACGTGTCGCGACAACATTGCTTCTATGTCCTAACATTGAGCGTCAACGGAGCATCAACGACTTTTGGCCATGCATCTTGGAAAATCAATTGGCTGTGCGGCGACGTTAAGCCATAACCACACTATCGGCCGTCTTTCTTGGTGAAAATTGTTGCGACAACATCGCTACTATGTCCTAAAAATGAGCGTGAATGGAGCGACAACAATTTTTGGCTTTGCATCATAGCAAATGCAAAGGCTGTGCTGCGACATGAAGCCATTATCAAACTATCGGCCGCCTTTCTAGGTGAAAATGGTTGAGACAACATCGCTACTATGTCCTAAAAGTGAGCGTCAACGGAGCATCAATGATTTTTGGCTTTGCATCATAGCAAATTCAAGGGCTGCGCTACAACATCAAGCCATCATCAAACTATTGGCCGCTTTTCTAGACGAAAATGGTTGAGACAACATCGCTACTATGTCCTAACAATGAGCGTCAACGGAGCGTCAACGACTTTTGGCCTTGCATCTTGGAAAATTCAAAGACTGTGCGGCGAGTTTAAGCCATAATTGAACTAGCGACCGCCTTTCTAGGCAAAAATGATTTCAACATCTTCACAGTGCTCTCGAAATGAGCGTCAACAGAGTGTCAACGATTTTAGGCCTTGCATCTTGGAAAATCAACGTACGGTGCGACATAATTGATCAATACTCGAACTATCAGCCGCCTTCTTAGTCAAAACAGCTTGCAACAAGATCGTAACCATGTACCAAAATGAGCGTCAACGGAGCGTCAACAATTTTTGATCTTGAATCTTGGAAAATCTAACGGCAATAGAACGCAGAATACCCACAATAAGCTTATCGGCAGCCTTTGATGGCAAAAATGCTAGTGACGATATCGTATCCACCTCCTACAATTGAGTACCCACAGAGCATTAACAATTTTTGTGTAGGCTCAAAACGCCATACAGCAATATACTGCATTATGATGCTCCTAAATCAAGTTTTACCCAGTCAGTCTTTGCAATCTGTCCTTGTATACAACTTTACAAATATGCATGCAATGTCTTACAGATCTGATTTTATTGCTTGTACCTGTATTCAGTATTTAAGAACCCGCAGTCTACTATACTATAACGATACTTTCGGCAGTCTTTCAAGTCGGACTACCCAGCATTCGAAATTTTACCACCATGTCGGATTCACAATCTTTGAACACCTCTTTGCTCGAGGTTATGATCACTTTCAAAAACGAATGTGTCTTCATTCGTGATTTGAACGACCTTACTTTGCAAATCATCTTCGATGCGTGGTGGGCTTCAATGAATGTAGGCTCAAAGCGGGCGATTGCCTGGAATAGTTCTAGACATGCACCTTCGTGGCGATTCTATTTACATTGTGGAATGGAGGAGAATGGCAGCCCTGGTATCATATGTATCGTGTGTCATCAAGTTCTTCACCATCCATCAGAACATGGGACCAGCTCAATGAGGAAACACTTACTGGCAAAAGCTCACATCGCAAAGTTAAACGAATTGACAGACTCAGAGGTTACTGAATTGACTAGTTCGACGGTCGATGAAACAGCTTTGGGCATCCTGAAGAGGCAAGGAAGTCGAGGAATCACAATAGTAAGTTCGCTGAGACAAATCATATTCTACATCCAGGTAGTTCCATATTGACCGGAATGACAGACAAACCGTTCCAACCGGGCAGGTAAGGACTTTGAAACTTCTGAATTTCACCAAGACACGTGGAATCGCTACCTGATGTTATGGTTTGTTTCGGCACATATTCCATGGAACGCGATATCAAATCATGAGCTACAACGGTCATATAAAGCATTACGCGATGACTTAGTGCTACCGTCCGCTACAACCCTAAGTAACATTTGCCGGAGAGAATATGCACTGACTGTGGATGCAATCAAGAAGCAATTGCCGATACGAAATAAAGTTAGTTTAGCTTTGGACGGATGGACATCTACAAACAAATTGGCCATTGTGTCAGTCATTGCTTACTATATGGATCGAAATTGGGCATTGTGTGAAGTTCAACTCGCTTTCGATCAGGTTGATCGCCTGCTCTGTTCTTGTTTCGAAAGCTAATTAAGGATGATAGGTCAAGGGCCATCATACTGGAGCAAGCCTAGCCGTACATTTCAAGGACGTGCTGGATCGTTTTGAGCTTACTGACGGCCGTTTGCTTGGTATTACAACTGATAATGCTTCCTCAAATTACTCGATGACACGTGAGCTCCAATCAACACTTGAGGCCTCTGGAATCGAGTGGCCGGCATTGAGGAACCACATACCATGCATGGCGCACGTCATACAGCTCGCTTTAGGTGCATTCATGAGCAGTCTCGGTGTAAAAGGCCGCACCAAGTCTTGGGAAGCCCATGAGCGCGATCAGCAATTTG
>Ga0307512_10006428_pt1 | contig 11908 bp, 11 predicted proteins | sample 14_EM_MG_FD_200267 | JGI IMG/M metagenome (GOLD analysis project Ga0307512, IMG submission 200267) | Populus trichocarpa ectomycorrhiza microbial communities from riparian zone in the Pacific Northwest, United States - 14_EM | ecosystem: Host-associated > Plants > Roots > Unclassified | place... | reverse complement strand
AGCCGACAATCGGGCCGCCGGCCTCGCACCGGGCGCCGAGCATCTGGTGCAGGTCGCCGCCCTGGATCTGGCTGGCGAACTCGTCGTTCAGCGAGTCGAGCGGGATGAGCATGCTGCGGCTGCCCTCGAGCCGACCGTCGTTGCGGCTGACCTTTCGGCCCAGCGCGCCCGCGCAGGCGCCGCTGGCGGCGATGACCCGGCCATGGCCGGGGCTGTATTCGACGAAGCCCGCACCGCGACCACCGAGGACGTCCTGCGCGAGGCGGACGATCTGGTTGAGCACGGCCAAGCCCGCCTCACCGGCGTTGATCCGGTCGAGGACCGCGATCTGACCCCGGGTCAGCGCGGTGTAGTCGGGTGGCTCCGGCATGTCTGCGAGTCTGCCTCGCTTCCGGCATTTTCGGCAGAGCGGACGGGATGGATCTTGAACAGAATTTGCACGACGTGTGCTAAGTCACACAACTAGGGAACACCGAGACGGTCGAGCACGAACCGGGGCCGGTCCGTGATCACCCCGTCCACCTGCTGCTCGAGCACCACTTCCAAGTCGGACTCCGCGTTCACAGTCCACACGTACACCTCGTGGCCCGCCGCGCGCAGCGCGGGGACCAGAGCAGGCCGGGACCGGACCAGCCCGATGCCGGGGCCCGCGATCTTGGCGCCGAAGGGCAACCGGCCGCGACTCACCCCCGGTGGCGGGATTTCCAGGAGATACACCGTCGGTACGCCGGGCGCCAGCACCCGGATCCGGCGCAGGGCGAGCGCGGCGAACGACATCACGGTCACCCGTACGGGATCGTCCGGTTTCGGGTCGGCGAGGCCGTGCTTGCGGAGCATGTCGACGAGCCGGCGCTCCACCTCGGCACCGTACCGTGAGGGGTGTTTGGTCTCGATGAGTAAGCGGACCTCGCGCCCGCTGTCCTTGATCGCGCCCAGCAGCCGCTCGAGGGTGAGCAGCCGCTTCAAGTCGGCGTCCTCCTCCTCGCCCAGCGCCGGGTGCCAGGAGCCGAAGTCGAGCGCGTCCAACTCGGCCAGCGTCTTCGCGCTCACCAGGCCGGTGCCGTTGCTCGTCCGGTTCAGCCGGCGGTCGTGCACGCAGACCAGATGCCCGTCGCGGGTCAGCCGGACGTCGCACTCCAGCCCGTCGGCACCCTCCTCGAGGGCACGCAGATACGCCCCGAGGGTGTGCTCGGGCATCGCGTCGGCCCCGCCGCGGTGGGCGAAGACCAGCGGGCGGTCGCTCACAGCACGCGGGCCGGTTGCCCGTTCTCACTGATCATGTCGCGCCCCGCGGCGGCCCAGGACTGCATGCCGCCGTCGAGGTTGCGTACGTTGTCCCAGCCGTTACCCATCAGGTACGACGTGACCTGGCCGGAGCGCCCGCCGGAGCGGCACACCACGACCACCTCGGCGTCGGTCGGCACCTCGGCCATCCGCGCCGGCACTTCCATCATCGGCAGGTGATGGGCGTCGGGCGCGTGACCCGCCGCCCATTCGTCAAGCTCGCGCACATCGAGCAGATAGGCGCCGTTCTCGACCTGCGCCGCGGTCACGCTGGGTACCTGTGGTCCGAACACGCCCTAAGCGTAGAGCTACTTTTCGTTGGCGATAACGGCCGGGTGGGACACAATAAATGTGGCCAGTTTGTCCTGTTTGACGGCGGTGAACATCGCCTGGCTCTCCGCCGTGATCGTCTCCCGGCCCGCGCCGTTGCCGGCGAAGGTGCCCTGGTTGGTGCGCAGCAGGACCATGTCGTTCGCGGCGACGCCCTTGAGGCCGAAGATGAAGTCGGCGACCGGCACGCCACCCGTGTCCAGCACGAACGCCTTGCCCGCCGCCTTGATCAGCCTGGCCACCTTGGTCGGGCTGGTCAGGATGCCGCTGCTCGACGCCTTCTTGGCGATCGCCTTGATCAGCTGCTGCTGGTGCCGCTGGCGGTCGTAGTCGCCGTTGCGCAGCCCGTACCGCTGGCGGGAGTAGTCGAGCGCCTCCCAGCCCTCCATGTTCCGGCAGCCGACCTCGTGCCAGATCGTCTTCTGCGGCTTGCCGGTCTTGCGGGCGTCCGCCAGATACATCGGCTTGCCGTCGACATAGACCATGTGGTGCGACTTGACCCGCTGGTCGACGCACATGCGTACGCCGTGCAGGGCGTCGATCACGCTCTTGAAGCCGTTGAAGTCGATGATCGCGGCGCCGTCGAAGCTCATCCCGGTGTTCGCCTTGATCGTCTGCGCCATCAGCTGGGCGCCGCCGGACCAGCCGCCGCCGTTCTGCGCGCCGTGGAAGAACGCCTCGTTCGCCTTGCCGACGCCGCCCGGGTACTTCGCCTTGGCGAACGCCGGGAAGCGCATCTCGGTGTCGCGCGGGATCGACACCAGATAGGCCTGGTCGTGGCTCGCCGAGATGTGCAGCGCGATGATCGTGTCGGCGCGCAGGTCGTCGACGGCCCAGCGCTTACGCGCGTCCACGCCCATCAGCAGGATGTCGATCGGGCCCTTGAGCTTGCTGTCGCCGCCCTCTTGCGTGGTCTTCTGGGTGCCGCCCAGCAAGTCGTCCTGGGTGACCGCCGAGGAGGCGGCGCTGATCAGGTACTTGGTGCCCACGATGCCGACTCCGGCGGTCATCATCAGCACCGCACCGAGGACGACGATCAGCTTGGCCCAGAGCGGATCCCGGCGCTTTTTCCGTACCGGCGGCGGAGCCGGCTTGACCTCGACGGCGCGCGCGGCGTCGGGTCGGGGTGGCGCGAGGGTCATCCGATCTCCAAGCAGGTCAAGGCGAGGGCCGACTCACCCTAAGGTCCGCATCGATGCCGCAAAAGATCACAAGTGTTTCGGATCGATGACATGAGCCGTTAACGCGAACGCGGGCCGGTGTTAACCACCGACCCGCGCCGAAATGCCCGACCTTGCTGGAAGCTCAGTTCTTCGCAGAGGCAGACGGCTTAGGGAGGTTGGTTGCCATCCAGTCGTCCATCTTGTCGGCAGCAATCGCCTTGTACAAAGCCAATGCCTTCGTCTTGTCCGAGACCACGACCGACTGTCCGCCGATGGTCTGTCCGCCCAAGTTAGGGCTGGTGATGAAGGTGAGGTTGTCGCTACGCAGGTTGCGGAACTGCAGGGCCATATCGGTCAGCGAGAAGCTGTTGTCGACCGTGACCGCAGCGGTGACCGCTTTGAGGAAGCTATTGAGCTTTGCCGGGTTTGTCAGCGTGCCCGTGCTGGCCGCCTTGTCCAGCAGGGCCTTGAGGAACTCCTGCTGGTGCCGGATCCGGGCGAAGTCGCCCTGGGCGAACTGCTTGCGCTGGCGTACCCAGTCCAGCGCCTGCTCGCCGTTCATGTGCATGGTGCCCTTCTTGAACACCCGGTGCGGCTTGTGGATCGAGGTGATGGTCTGGTCGACCTTCAGGTCCACGCCGCCGAGCGCGTCGGTGACCTCCTTGAAGCCGCCGAAGTCGATCGCCGCCACGTTGTCGATGTGCACGTCGGTGAGGCACTCGACGGTGTGCACCGCGCGGGGCAGCCCGCCGAACGCGAACGATGCGTTGATCTTGTTACGCGTGCCGGACGAGCACGGGGCGTCGTTCGCCGACGGGATCGTCACGTAGAGGTCGCGCGGGATCGAGACCAACTGGGCCGTCTTGTGGTCCGACGGGATGTGCATGAGCATCAGCGTGTCGGCGCGCCAGGCGTTCGCGGTGTTGTCCGACGAATCGGGGTCCCGCGAGTCGCTGCCGACGATCAGGATGTTGATCGCGCCGTCCACGGTCTTCGCCGGCCGGCCGTTGGTGATCTCCGAGAACGCGTCGGTGCGCTTGATGTCCTTGTTCAGGCCGTTGGCGTAGCCGTACAGCGAGATCGCCGCGACCACGCCGATGACGATCACCCCGATGCCCACCAGCAGCGCGATCCGTCCCCAGCGCGGCTTGCGCCGGCCACGGTACGGCCGGCCCGGTCCGTCGCCCCGGCCCGGTCCTCGCGGCGGCGGGCCGCCCGGGCCCCCGGGCGCTGAGCGCGGCGGCCACTCCTCCCGGCTGGCGGGACGATCCCGGTAGCCGCCGGGCAGGCCGGAGCGCCCCGTGGGGTAGTTGGCACCGGAACGGCTGCCCGGGCCCGGCACCGAAGCCCGGGCGGACGAACTCCCATACGAGGACGTGGTCGCAGACATGGCTTCAGATTACGTACTACTAACTAGACAAATCGCGCATCGACACCGGCTCGGCACGAAGGTAGGAGACAAATACTCTTCGTGATCCGTTCACTACTCGGCCGATTTGGTCAGCGTCTGAAGAAGTCGATCGTGCGGCGGAGCCCTTCCTCGGGGGCGATCCGCGGCTCGTAACCGAGCTTGGTGCGGGCCAAGGTGAGGTCTGGCCGGCGCTTCTCCGGGTCGTCCGCGGTCCGCTCGACCAGGTCGATCTTGGAGTCGCTGTCCGCCAGCCGCACGATCAACTCGGCCAGCTCCAGCATGGTCAGCTCGTGCTCCGTGCCGCAGTTGATCGGGCCGGTCTCGGTCGAGTCGAGCAGCAGCAGGATGCCCCGGACCAGATCCTCCACGTACGTGATCGAGCGGGTCTGCGTCCCCGTGCCGTGCACGGTCAGCGGCAGGTCCTGCAGCGCCTGGTTGATGAAGGTCGGGATGGCCCGGCCGTCGTCGGGGCGCATCCGCGGCCCGTAGGTGTTGAAGATCCGCACGATCGCCGTGTCCAGCCCGTGGAACCGGTGGTAGCCCATCGTGGCGGCCTCGGCGAACCGCTTCGCCTCGTCGTAGACCGAGCGGACCCCGATCGGGTTCACGTTGCCCCAGTAACTCTCCGGCTGCGGGTGCACCAGCGGGTCGCCGTACGCCTCCGAGGTCGACGCCATCAGGAAGCGGGCCGCGTCGGCCACCGCCCGGTCGAGCAGCGCGAGCGTGCCCACCGAGCCGACCTTGAGGATCTCGATCGGCAGCTTCGCGAAGTCGGTGGGGCTGGCCGGCGAGGCCATGTGCAGGATCGCGTCGAAGCGGCCCGGCAGCGGCGGCAGCCCGTCGGCCAGGTCGGCCTCGATCAGCGTGAAGCGCGGCTCGGCCGCCAGGTGGGCGACGTTGTCGCGGGACCCGGTGACGAAGTTGTCGAGGGCCACCACCTCGCAGCCGCGGGCGATCAGGGCATCACAGACATGTGACGGCACGAAACCCGCCCCACCGCTGACCAGAATCCGATGCCCCGCGCCGTACCGCTGCGTCACTGCCATGGGAGAAACCATAGCGAGCGGGGGCCGCCGCGCTCGCGGCGCGGCGGCCCCCTCGTTGATCTTGCTGGTCAGTGCGCGCCGAAACCGGTCAGCGAACGGACCTCCAACTCGGCGTACTTGTCGGTGTCGTCCTCCTTCGAGATCACCGTGCCGATCCAGCCGCAGAGGAAGCCGATCGGGATGGAGATGATGCCCGGGTTCGACAGCGGGAACCAGTGCCAGTCGCTGTCCGGGAACATCGCCGTCGCCGAGCCGGACACCACCGGCGAGAAGAACACCAGCACGATCGCCGAGACCAGCCCGCCGTAGATCGCCCACAGCGCCCCGGAGGTGTTGAACTTCTTCCAGAACAGGCTGTAGAGGATCGCCGGCAGGTTGCCGGAGGCCGCCACCGCGAACGCGAGCGCCACCAGGAACGCCACGTTCAGGCTCTGCGCGAAGATCGACAGGGTGATCGCGATCGCGCCGATGACGAACGCGGCGATCCGGGCGACCCGGACCTCGTCGCGCTCCGACGCCGCCCCGCGCTTGACCACGGAGGCGTAGAAGTCGTGCGCCACGCTCGACGACGACGCCAGGGTCAGCCCGGCCACCACGGCGAGGATCGTGGCGAACGCGACCGCTGCGATGATCGCCAGCAGCACCGCGCCGCCGGTCTCCCCGCCGAGGTAGCGGACGCCGAGCGCCTGCGCCAACTGCGGGGCGGCCGTGTTGCCCGCCTTGTCCTGTGCGGTGATCGCCGCGCCGCCCACCAGGGCCGCCGCGCCGAAGCCCAGGGCCAGGGTGAACAGGTAGAAGGTGCCGATGATGCCGATCGCCCAGAGCACGCTCTTGCGGGCGATCCGGGCGGTCGGAACCGTGTAGAACCGGGTCAGGATGTGCGGCAGGCCGGCCGTGCCCAGCACCAGCGCGATGCCGAGCGAGAGCAGGTCCATCTTGCTGTAGAAGGTGTCTATCGCGGCCGGCTTCTCCACGCCGTAGCGCAACCCGGGCTCCAGGAACGCGGCGCCCTTGCCGGATTGCTGCGCGGCGTCGCCGAGCAGCGACGACAGGTTGAACTTGTAGTGCGCGAGCACCAGGATCGTCATCACCAGGGCGCCGCTCATCAGCAGGATCGCCTTGACGATCTGCACGTAGGTGGTGCCCTTCATGCCGCCGACCACGACGTAGACGATCATCAGGGCGCCGACCAGGATGATCGTGGCGACCTTGGCGGTGTCGGCGTCCATCCCCAGGAACGTGGTGTTCGCCTTGATGCCCAGCAGCAGCGACACGAGCGCGCCGGCGCCGACCATCTGCGCGATCAGATAGAAGATGCTCACCACGATCGTGCTGACCGACGCGGCCGTGCGCACCGGGCGCTGCCGCATCCGGAACGCCAGCACGTCGGCCATCGTGTACCGGCCCGAGTTCCGCAGGAACTCCGCGACCAGCAGCAACGCGACCAGCCACGCGACCAGGAAGCCGATCGAGTAGAGGAAGCCGTCGTAGCCGTAGAGGGCGATCAGGCCGGCGATGCCGAGGAACGACGCCGCCGACATGTAGTCGCCGCCGATCGCCATGCCGTTCTGGAAGCCCGAGAACGAGCGGCCGCCGGCGTAGTAGTCGGTGGCCGTCTTGGTCTGCCGGCTGGCCCAGATCGTGATGGCCAGGGTGATCGCGACAAAGATCAAAAAGAGCGTGATGGTCAGCGTACGAGAGGTCGAGGTGCTTACCTCGGCGGCGAGATAGCGCAGGTGCGACTCCATCACATGCCCCCCATCTCGTCCTTGATCTTGTCCGCGATCGGGTCCAGCTTCTGCGCCGCGTACCGGGAGTAGAGCCAGGCGATCACGAACGTGGAGACGAACTGGAGCAGCCCGAACAGCAGGGCGACGTTGATGTTGCCGACGATCTTCGCGCCCATGAAGCCGCGCGCGTACGCCGAGAGCAGGACATAGAGCGCGTACCAGAGGAAGAACGCGATCGTCATCGGGAAGACAAAGCTTCGCAGTCGCTTGCGCAGTTCGAGGAATTCCGCGGACTGCTGAACGGCGACGTACTTGGCTGTCTCGGTGGGCGGCACATCTGTGGTCATGTTGGCTCACCACCTTCGTGGGGGCGGGACTTTCCGGCACCGTACGAAGGCGGAAGGGCTGTCACTGGCTGCTGGTCGTTGACTGCGCCGAGCGGGCGTCTGACTGCGCTGTGCGGTCGGCTCAACCCAACTCGCGGTACCGCCCGCGAAAGTGGATCAAAGGGGCGGGCGCGGCGTCGAGACGGGCGGTCTCGATGGTCGCCTCGACCAGTAGGGCCCAGCCCGCCGGGCGCTGCCCGAGCAGCCGACATCCGGCCCAGGTGCCGGCGGCGGCCGGCACGGGTCCGTACTCGGTCGCGGTCCACCCGCCGCCGGTGAAGAGCCCGCCGGGCGCCGGCATCAGCCCCGCGAACCGGTCGGCGAGCTGCCGGTCGCCGGACTCCAGCGGCGTGACGGCGAAGACCCCGGACCGGGCGGCGGCGTCCCAGAAGTCGCTCTCCTCGTCGATCAGAGCGAACACGAGCCCGGGCTCGCCGTCGGCGACGAGCATCGACGAGACGGTGAGACCGGCCGGCCCGGGCGCGGTCCACAGCGTGACGGCCGAGGCCAGCCGGCCGCGCAGCCGCCGTACGGATGACTTGTCCTGCTCGGGTGTCGCGAAGGGGTCGCTGGCGTGGATCTGGGCGCCGGGCTCAACGGGGTTCACCTGACCCATCATGGCCGGTCAGCGGTGCGGGGACACGGTGGCCAGCAGTTCCGGCATCCGGCGGTCCACCTGGTCGCCGGCCAGCCGCGAGCCGAGCAGGTAAGCGGCCGCGCCGTAGCCGAGACCGAGCGGCAGGCCGAGCCAGAGCCACAGGTCGCCGAGCAGGTAGGCGGCCAGCTGGAGCGGGAGCGTCGCGATGATCGCCAAGAACAGCCCGGCGAAGGTCATCAGGCCCTTCGTCAGGCCCGCGCCCGAGGACATCGCGAACGGGTTCGTCGAGTCCGGGAGGGCGTACGCGGCCCGTACCGAGATCGGCAGGATCACCCCCAGGCCCACGCCGAAGGTGGCGGCCAACATGCCCAGCGACGACGGGATGACCTCCGGCGCGCCCGCGACGAAACCGGTGACCACCGCGATCACCAGCAGGAGCGGGATCGCGTACACGGAGAAGCCCGCCGCCCGGGATCGGACCTCGACGCGCCCCGGCACGCCCGCCGCGACGTTGGCCGCGTAGGCACTGCCCTCGAAACCGAACTGATTCGCCAGGTTGACCGCCGCCAGCGCCCCGACGAAGAGCAGCATCGGGCCCGCGCCGAGGCCGGAGATCGACATCATCACGGGCAGGAAGATGCCGACCACCCCGAAGGTGATCAGGGTGGCCCGCCGCCGCGTCTCCCGCCACCAGTAGCGCACCTCGCGCGCGACCAGCGCACCGAAGCGGCTCCGCGGCAGCCAGCGGAACAGCAGCCGGGCGACGGGCAGGCCGGTGTCGACGGTGGGTAGTCGCCGGGAGACGCCCGCCGTGCCGACCATCGCCCGTTCCAAAGTCGAGGACCACCACCGGAGCAGGCCGCCGATCGCGGCCACGGCGATCACCAGCTTGATCGGCACGGCCCAGGCCCGGCCCTCGGCGACATCCAATCCCATCGTGTACGGCGCCCCGAGCGGCGTCCACCCGACGAGCGCGGCCACCTCGGCGACCCGGTCCCAGTTCGCGCGTTCGGCGCCGGTCAGCACGGCGATCTGCAACGGCCCGAGCAGCGCCGCCACCAGGGCGAGAACGACAGTGGCCACGTCCCGGCTCCGGCGTGATCGCAGCGAAGTCGCGAAGGCACTGGTCACGGCCCGGCTGAGCGCCGTGCAGAGAAGCAGGCCGAGCACGACGCCGACAAACTCGACGGCGCCCGCGCCCAGGCCGCCTAATCGCCGGACCGTCTCGACCATGCCGAGCGTCGCGGCCAGCGTGGCGATCGCGGGGATGCCGGCCAGCGCCGCCACGAACAGGCCGTTGATCAGCGTGCGCCGGCGCAGCGGCAACAACGCGAAGCGGGACGGGTCGAGCGACTCGTCGACACCGAAGAAGACAAGTGGCAGAAACAACCAGCCGAGCACGAGCGCGCCGCCGCCGAGCGGGAGCACTATCCCGGCCCCGCGGTCCGAGCCGAGCAAGCCGGCCAGGGCGAAGATGAACCAGCCGCCGACGGCCAGGCCTACCCCCGCCAGGGCGCCCAGCACGAACAGGGCCACCCGCGAGGTCTGGCCGTGCAGTCCGTTCTTGAGGATCCGGAGCTTGAGCCGGACAAACGTCACAACCACGCGAGTTCCGAGCCCGTCGACGTGCGGCCGCCGACGACCTCGACGAAGACGTCCTCCAAGGACCGCTTCCCGCGTACGGCGGAGAGTGTGCCCTGCACCCGGATCGCGCCCGCGGCCATGATGGCGACGTGGCTGCAAAGCCGCTCGACGACCTCCATCACATGGCTGGAGAAGACGACCGTGCCGCCGCCGGCCACGTAGCGCTGCAGGATGTCGCGGATCAGCGCCGCCGAGACCGGGTCGACCGCCTCGAACGGCTCGTCCAGGATCAGCAGCCGTGGCCCGTGCAGCAGCGCACAGGCCAGACCGATCTTCTTCTTCATGCCGGCCGAGTAGTCGACGATCAGCGTGCGGTTGCCGGCACCCAACTCGAGCACGTCAAGCAGTTCCTGGGCCCGCTGGTCCACCACGGCGGGGTCCATCCCGCGCAGCAGCCCGTGGTACGCCAGCAACTCGGCGCCGGTGAGCCGGTCGAACAGCCGCACGCCGTCGGGCAGGACGCCGATCAGCGCCTTCGCCTGGGCCGGGTCGGTCCAGACGTCGTACCCGAGCAGCAGTGCCTGGCCCGCATCGGGCCGCAACAGGCCGACGGCCATCGAGAGCGTCGTGGTCTTGCCGGCCCCGTTGGGGCCGAGCAGGCCGTAGAACGAACTCGCCGGAACGTCGAGATCCACGCCCGCGACGGCGAGCTTGGTGTCGAACTGCTTGACCAGCCCGCGCAGCGACATCGCGGGCCCGTCGTCGCCGGCGCGCTGCACAGGGACCGTCATCTACTGAACGTATCCGTGCAGCACAACCCGGAACAGCCCGCGTTATCCGATCTTCTCGATCAAAGCACGCCGGATCAGGAACTTGCCCGGCTCCCGGACCTGCTCGAAGGCGGCGTTGTTGAGCAGCACGCAGCTACCCGACGGGGTCGCGACCTTGACGGTGATGCTCTTGTTGTTGTCCAGGTTCGTGACTCGCAGCGTGGTGCCGATCGGGAAGGTGCCGCTGGACGCGAACGGCGCGCCGGCTTCGCCGGAGAGCGTGACAGTCGAGCCCTTGCAGACGACACCGCTCGCTGGGGCCTGCGCCGCCTTTGTCGGGGCTGTCGTCGCTTTTGTCGGCGCGGGCTTTGTGGTCGCCGCGGCCGGTGGCTTCGCCGCAACGGCACCCGTGCAGCCCGCGGTCGCCCGGCGCTGGTTGATCAGGTCGACCACGGCCTGCCGGTTCGCGATCCGAGCGGTGGACAGCGCGTCCGGATTCGCCTTCTGGTCGGCGATGAAGTTCAGGTTGTTCTGCAGGGCCTGGTCGAGGCCGGTGCAGTTCTCGCCGGCGCTGCTGATCCCGGTGCTGATCGCGAACGCCCCACCGGCCAGCGCCATCGCGGTCAAACCGATGACGATCTTCCGCGTGCGCCCGGACAACCCGCGTCGATACCGATTCATACACCCGCTCCTTAACGTCGTGGGCTGCGCCGTTGCAGCATCGATAGTTACGGAACGGAGGCGCCGGGCGGTTCAGTTTAGTTTCCTAAAAGTTCCTCCAGGGGTTTCTCAAAGTCGTAGCGACTCCGGGGCGTGTAGCCGCAGCATCAACGCTCCGACATCGGCGGGCACCCGTTTGCTGGTGAGCAGCGATCCGACCACCATCACCAGGAACGCCAACGGCACGCTCCACGCCGCCGGCTGGCCGACGAGTTGGGCTGGCCAGCCGCTCAGCGGTGGGCCCAGGACGGTCACCAGGACGGCCGCCATCGACGCGCCGCCGCCGGCCAGAATTCCGGCCGCCGCGCCGACGTCGGTCAGCCCGCGCCACCAGATGCCGAGCACGAGCAGGGGGCAGAAGCTCGACGCGGCCACCGCGAACGCCAGGCCGACCACCCGGGAGACGTCCATGTTGGCTACGTACAGCGACAGCGCCAGCGGCACGATCGCGGCGAGCACCGTGGCGACCCGGAAGTCCCGGATCGAGCCGCCCCGCCCGGCGCGCAACACGTCGGTGAAGACCACCCCGGCGACGCTGGTCAACAGCCCCGACGAGGTGGACAGGAACGCGGCCAGCGCACCCGCCGTGACCAGCGCGCCGAGCATCTGGCCGAGCGCGCCGCCGCCGAGCGCCGCCTCGGGCAACAAGAGCACGACGGCATCGGTACGCCCGGTCATCAACAGCCGTGGCGCATAGATCCGGCCGAGCACGCCGTACAGCGTCGGCAACAGATAGAAGAGGCCGACCAGGGCGAGCACCACCAGGGTGGTGCGCCGGGCCGAGGCGCCGTCGGGATTGGTGTAGAAGCGGACGAGCACATGCGGCAACCCCATGGTGCCGAGGAACGTGGCCAGGATCAGCGAGTACGTGGCGAACAGGCTGCCT
>Ga0307512_10006427_pt1 | contig 11909 bp, 6 predicted proteins | sample 14_EM_MG_FD_200267 | JGI IMG/M metagenome (GOLD analysis project Ga0307512, IMG submission 200267) | Populus trichocarpa ectomycorrhiza microbial communities from riparian zone in the Pacific Northwest, United States - 14_EM | ecosystem: Host-associated > Plants > Roots > Unclassified | place... | reverse complement strand
GACGACACCCGCACCCGCACCCGCATCAACCAGGAAAAGCAAGGGTCCAACGCACGCCGGAACAGCCCCGGTTCGTCGCCGCACGAACCTGAACCACCCCCGAGGAAGCCTCTTGAACGCCATCCCCGCACCCGACGGCCACCCCTACACCCACGAGCGAGGAGGGCGCGGCACACAGGCCCCGCTCGGGTCGGGGGCCGAATCGGTCCCCAGGCAGAAGACCGGGTCCCAGGAGTCCGAGCGGCTGCGCGGCGCCACCACCGACCTGCTGGAACACCCCGATCCCCACACCGCGGCCCAGGCCGCCGCCATCGAGAACCTGCTGCGCTGCTGGGTACGCGAGCACGACCTCGCCGCCCCCGACGACGGCACCCTCCGCATCCCCCTTCCCGCGAGTGGCACAGCCCTCGTCGTTCCCGTCCACTACTGGTCCCCCACGGGATGGCACCGCCTCGGTCCGCCTTACCTTTCCGACGCCCCCGACCAGGCACCTCCCACAGACGCGGTCACCCTCGCGGCCCTCCTGGGACGCGAGACCCCGACGATCGGGGCGCCCACCCAGCCGACCGCCCTCACCGCCCCGGACGCTCCCGCCGATCCAATCGCCCCCGAAACGACGGACGCTCCTGCCGAGCCCCACGCCTCCGACACGACGGACGCTCCCGCCGAGGGCCAGGCCCAGGCGCAGACCCATGCCCAGTCCCACGCCTCGGCCGACGGCGGTGACCTGGTCGGCCGAGTCGCCGACTCCGTACGGCGGACCGTCGTCTTCATCACGGACCGCAGGGAGAATCCCGCCGACGGCCCCGACCTCTTCCTCTCGGCCGAGCAGGCGCTGCTGCTCGGCCACCCGCTGCACCCCACCCCCAAGAGCCGGGAGGGACTCTCCGGGGCCGAAACCCGCCTCTACTCACCCGAGTTGCGCGGCTCCTTCCCTCTGCACTGGATGGCCGTCGCCCCCTCCGCGCTGGCCACCGACTCGGCCTGGACCGAGCGAGGCCGCCTGGTGCCCGCAGAGCAGCTCACGCCCCGGCTCGCCGGTGCCGGACTGCGGTTGCCCGACGGCTACGCCGCGCTGCCGATGCACCCCTGGCAGGTCCGCGAGATCCGCCACCGCCCGGATACGGCGAAACTGCTGGACGCCGGGCTGCTCCTGGACCTCGGTCCCCATGGCTCCCCGTGGCACCCCACCTCCTCCGTACGCACCCTCTACCGCTCCGGCGCCCCCGCGATGCTGAAGCTGTCGCTGGGCCTGCGCATCACCAACTCCCGCCGGGAGAACCTCCGCAAGGAACTCCACCGCGGTGTCGAGGTCCACCGCCTGTTGCGCGGCGGCCTCGCCGAACAGTGGCAGGCCGCGCACCCGGGCTTCGACATCGTCCGCGACCCGGCCTGGCTCGCGGTGAACGACCCGGACGGCAACCCCGTGCCCGGCCTCGACGTGATGATCCGCCACAATCCGTTCACACCGACGGACGACGTCTCCTGCGTAGCCGGACTCGTCTCGCCCAGGCCCCAGGCCCAGCCCACCGGACAGCAGCACCCCGAGCAGAGCAGGACCACGACACGGGCCAGGCTCACCGAGATCGTCACCCGGCTCGCCGGACGCACGGGCCGGCCACGCGGTGCCGTGGCCGCCGAGTGGTTCCTGCGCTACCTGGAGCAGGTCGTCCGCCCCGTCCTCTGGCTGGACAGCGAGGCGGGCATCGCACTGGAGGCCCACCAGCAGAACACCCTGCTCCTGCTGGACCAGGAGGGGTGGCCCGCGGGCGGCCGCTACCGCGACAACCAGGGCTACTACTTCCGCGAGTCCCGGCGCGCGGAACTGGACAAGCGCCTTCCCGGCATCGGAGAACAGAGCGACACCTTCGTCTCCGACGAGGTCACCGACGAGCGCTTCGCCTACTACCTCGGCATCAACAACGTGCTCGGCCTCATCGGAGCCTTCGGCTCCCAGCGCCTCGCCGACGAACGGCTGCTGCTCGCCGCCTTCCGCCGATTCCTCGCCGACGTCGCCTCGGGGCCCGCCCGGCTGCGTACCTCCCTGCCGACCCAGTTGCTTGACTCACCCGTTCTGCGCTGCAAGGCCAACCTGCTGACCCGGCTGCACGGCCTCGACGAACTCGTCGGTCCGGTCGACACCCAGTCCGTTTACGTCACCATCGCCAACCCCCTTCATTCCTGAGGAACATGACCCACCCCGTCTCCTGAGAGGAGCGTCGCCGTGCCTCCCACCGATGCGAGCACCGACGCCGGTACCGCCCCCTACACCACCGCCGGCACCGACTCGGGTCCCGGTGCGGACACCGAGGACACCCTCGATCTGCGCCTGCCCGACGAACTCCTCGCGTTCTTCGCCGAGCAGGCCGAGAAGGCCGGAGGAGCAAAGGGCCAGGCGGCCGGGGGAGCCGCGGAACGGGCAGAGCGCAACGGCGGGGGCCGGAGCGCGGTGGGCACGGCGCACGGCTCGGCGCCCGGCACAGCGTGGCCCGCCCCGGTCGCCCCGGCCGGTGACGACCTGCTCGACCGCGTCGGTGACTGGGGGCCGACCGCCACCGCCGCGGGCGTCTTCCACCTCGTCCCCGTACACCTCGACCGAGACCTCCCGCTCATCAGCCGCTGGATGAACGACCCTGCCGTGGCCGCCTTCTGGGAGCTGTCCGGACCCGGGACGGCGACCGAAGACCACCTGCGCGCCCAGCTCGGCGGCGACGGGCGCAGCGTGCCCTGCCTCGGCGTGCTGGACGGCACGCCGATGAGCTACTGGGAGATCTACCGGGCGGACCTCGACCCCCTGGCCCGCCACTACCCCGCCCGCCTTCACGACACCGGTATCCACCTCCTCATCGGTGGTGTCGCCAATCGCGGGCGTGGACTCGGCACGACTCTGCTCAGAGCCGTCTCCGATCTCGTCCTCGACCGTCGTCCCTCATGTGCACGCGTCATCGCCGAACCCGACCTTCGCAACATCCCCTCCGTGTCCGCCTTTCTCAGTGCCGGCTTCCGGTTCTCCGCCGAGGTCGATCTGCCCGACAAGAAGGCAGCCCTCATGGTCCGGGACCGGGCCCTGCGCGATCTGTTGTAGCGCCGTCACTTTTAGTACACCGCTCGCCCCGATCAGGTTCCCAGTCGAGGAGTCCCCGTGCCGAACCCGTCCGCCGCCCCGACTCCCGGAGAGCCGTCCCTGCTCTACGACCCGCCCGAACTGAGCCCGGAGCGATGGGAAGGAGCGGGGCGCCGCCTGCTCGCCAAGATGATCGGGGAGTTCGCGCACGAGGAGATCCTGGTACCCGAGGCGGACGCGACCCGCTCGGGCGAGGCGGCGGCAGCCACCTGTTCTCCCGAGGTCACGGCACCGGTCGGAGCCCCGGACCTCAGAGGAGACGATTCGCCACCCGTCGCAGGCGCCGACGACGAGCGTTCGTACTCCCTCCGCCTCGACGCCGGCGGCATCATCGCCTTTCGAGCCCGCCGCGGCGCGTACGACAGCTGGCAGGTCGATCCGTCCTCCCTCACCTTGACCGAGGCAACCGGCGGGACCGCGGGACCCCGGCCCCCAAGTCCCTACAGCGACCCCCTCGACTTCCTCGCCCGCGCCCGCGCCACCATCGGGCTCGACGGTGCCACCCTCGGGCACGTCATCAGGGAGCTGACCACCACACTCGCGGCGGACGCCCGCCTCGACCACACAGCGCTGCCCGCCGCCCGGCTCGCCGATCTCGGATACGCCGAGCTGGAAGGCCATCAGACGGGCCACCCCTGGATCGTCCTCAACAAAGGCCGCCTCGGCTTCTCCGCCACGGACGCCGCCCACTGGGCACCCGAGGGCCGCAGAGGGACGCCCCTGCCCTGGATCGCGGTGCACACCTCACTGGCCGCATACCGGGGTGTCGCGGGCCTGGAGACCGCGGACGAGCTCTACGCGCGCGAGCTCGACCCCGCGACCAGAGAGTCCTACGACGCCGCACTACGCGCGCGTGGGCTCACGCCGGAGTCGTACCTCTACCTGCCCGTGCACCCCTGGCAGTGGAACGACGTCGTGCTGCCGCTCTTCGCGCCCTCCGTCGCCGCCGGCGCCATCGTGCCGCTGCCCCCGGACGCCGATTTACGCCTGCCCCAGCAGTCGGTCCGTACCTTCCTCAACACCTCGCGCCCGGACCGGCACACCGTCAAACTGCCGCTGTCCGTCCTCAACACCCTGGTGTGGCGCGGCCTTCCGACGGAGCGCACTCTCGCGGCACCCGCCGTCACCTCCTGGATGCACGGCCTGCGGGACGCGGACCCCTTCCTGCGTGACACCTGCGGGGTCATTCTTCTCGGCGAGGTCGCGTCCGTGACGGTCGGGCATCCCGTCTACGACGCGCTGCCGGAAGTCCCTTACCAGTACAAGGAGTTGCTGGGCGCGATCTGGCGTGAGCCGCTCTGCCGCCATCTGGCGCCCGGCGAACGCGCCCGCACTCTGGCCGCTCTCCTGCACACCGACCCCGACGGCCGCGCCTTCACGGCGGAGCTCGTTCAGCGCTCCGGCCTTGCCCCGCGGATCTGGCTGCGTCGCCTCTTCGCCGCGCTGCTGCCACCCCTGCTGCACTTCCTCTACCGCTACGGCACTGTGTTCAGCCCACATGGAGAGAACGCGATCGTTGTCTTCGACGACCACGACGTACCCGTCCGACTCGCGGTGAAGGACTTCGTGGACGACGTGAACGTCAGCGCCGAGCGGCTACCCGAGCACGCCTCCATGCCGGACGACGTACGGGCCGTTCTGCTCACGGAACCGGCCGCCTTCCTCACCCAGTTCATCCACTCCGGGCTCTTCGTCGGTGTCTTCCGCTATCTGGCCCCGCTCTGCGAGGCACAACTGGGCGTTCCGGAGGCCGAGTTCTGGTCGCTCGTCCGGGCGGAGATCCTCCGGCATCACAGGCTCTTCCCGGAGCTCAAGGAGCGCTACGAAACGTTCGACCTGCTCACTCCGCGTATCGAGCGGCTGTGTCTCAACCGCAACCGACTGCATCTGGACGGCTACCGTGATCGCCCCCAGCGCCCGCACGCCGCCGTACACGGCACCGTTCCGAACCCGCTGCACCAGCCGTGATCACCGACGATGTGACCGACCTCGTCACCGACCGCGCACCCGTCTTGATCACGTCCCTCGCCCCGGTCTTGATCGCCCCGTTGTCAGTGCGGCCCCGTAGGGTGGTCGAGCTATGACAGAGCCCTCACTCCCCGAACTCCTGCATGCCGCCGTCACAGCCGTCGGCGGCACGGAGCGCCCTGGCCAGGTGACCATGGCCGAAGCCGTCGAGCAGGCCATCGACGACGGCTCCCATCTGCTGGTCCAGGCCGGCACGGGTACCGGAAAGTCGCTCGGATACCTGGTGCCCGCGCTCGCGCACGGGGAGCGGGTCGTCGTGGCGACGGCCACCCTGGCGCTCCAGCGTCAGCTCGTGGAGCGGGACCTGCCGCGCACGGTGGACGCGCTGCATCCGCTGCTGCGCCGCCGCCCCGAGTTCGCGATGCTCAAGGGCCGGTCGAACTACATGTGCCTGCACCGCCTCCACGAAGGTGTCCCGCAGGACGAGGAGGAGGGCCTCTTCGACCAGTTCGAGGCGGCCGCTCCCACCAGCAAGCTGGGCCAGGACCTGCTGCGGATGCGGGACTGGGCGGACGAGACCGAGACGGGCGACCGCGACGACCTCACCCCCGGTGTCTCGGACCGGGCCTGGTCGCAGATCTCGGTGTCCTCCAGGGAGTGCCTCGGCGCCTCGAAGTGTGCCTATGGAGCGGAGTGCTTCGCGGAGATGGCCCGCGAGCGCGCCAAGCTCGCCGAGGTCGTCGTCACCAACCACGCCCTTCTTGCGATCGACGCCATCGAAGGCGCTCCGGTCCTCCCGCAGCACGAGGTGCTGATCGTGGACGAGGCGCACGAGCTGGTCTCCCGCGTCACCGGAGTCGCCACCGGGGAGCTCACCCCGGGCCAGGTCAACCGCGCCGTCCGCCGCGTCGCGAAGCTCGTCAACGAGAAGGCGGCCGACCAGCTCCAGACAGCGGCCGAGGGCTTCGAGCGCCTGATGGAGCTCGCCCTGCCCGGCCGCCTGGAGGAGGTCCCCGAGGATCTCGGGTACGCGCTGATGGCCCTGCGGGACGCCGCGCGTACGGTCATCTCGGCGATCGGCGCGACCCGCGACAAGTCCGTCAGCGACGAGGACGCGGTCCGCAAACAGGCCCTGGCCTCCGTGGAGTCGGTCCACGACGTGGCGGAGCGGATCACCAACGGCTCGGAGTGGGACGTCGTCTGGTACGAGCGGCACGACCGGTTCGGAGCTTCCCTGCGGGTCGCCCCGATGTCGGTGTCGGGCCTGCTGCGCGAGAAGCTCTTCACGGACCGCTCCGTCGTCCTGGCCTCGGCCACGCTCAAGCTCGGCGGCGACTTCAACGGCGTGGGTGCCTCAATGGGCCTGGCCCCGGAAGGCATCGAGGGCGAGGACATCCCGCCCTGGAAGGGCATCGACGTCGGTTCGCCCTTCGACTACGGCAAGCAGGGCATCCTGTACGTCGCGAAGCACCTCGCGCGGCCCGCGCGCGACAGCGACCGCGGGGACATGCTCGACGAGCTCACCGAGCTGATCCAGGCCGCCGGCGGCCGCACGCTCGGCCTGTTCTCCTCGATGCGGGCAGCCCAGCTCGCCGCGGAGGAACTGCGCTCCCGCATCCCGGAGTTCCCCATCCTGCTCCAGGGCGAGGAGACACTCGGCGAGCTGATCAAGAACTTCGCGGCGGACCCGAAGACCTGCCTCTTCGGCACGCTCTCGCTCTGGCAGGGCGTGGACGTGCCGGGCGCCAGCTGCCAGCTGGTCGTCATGGACAAGATCCCCTTCCCCCGCCCCGACGACCCGCTGATGAGCGCCCGCCAGAAGGCGGTCGAGGACGCCGGGGGCAACGGCTTCATGGCCGTCGCGGCCACCCACGCGGCCTTGCTGATGGCTCAGGGCGCCGGCCGTCTCGTACGGGCGATGGGGGACCGCGGTGTGGTCGCGGTGCTGGACCAGCGGCTCGCCACGGCTCGCTACGGCAGCTATCTGAAGGCGTCACTGCCCGACTTCTGGTTCACGACGGACCGTAACCAGGTGCGCAGGTCGCTTGCCGCCATCGACGAGGTGGCGAAGAAGGCGGAGACGGCACTGAACACAGAAGAGGCGAAGGTCGAAGAGGCCTAGATGTCAGTGGCTTGCCCCCGGCTTCGGCCGGGGGCAAGCCACTGACATGCGCATGTGGGGACAGCACAGGGCCCCGGAACCGGCGCAGAGGTCCCGGGGCCCGGTCAGGGGCGGAGTCAGATCCGCCGCAGCACCGCCACGACCTTGCCGAGGATGGTCGCCTCGTCGCCGGGGATCGGCTGGTACGCGGAGTTGTGCGGGAGCAGCCACACGTGGCCGTCCTCGCGCTTGAAGCGCTTGACCGTGGCCTCGCCGTCCAGCATGGCCGCCACGATGTCGCCGTTCTCCGCGACCGGCTGGCGGCGGACCGTCACCCAGTCTCCGTCACAGATCGCGGCCTCGATCATCGAGTCTCCGACGACCTTCAGGACGAACAGCTCGCCGTCACCCACCAGCTGCCGGGGCAGCGGGAACACGTCCTCGACCGATTCCTCGGCGAGGATCGGGCCACCGGCGGCGATCCGGCCGACCAGCGGGACGTACGACGCGGCCGGCTTGCCCGCCGTGTCGGTGGGCTGCGCGGTGGACTGGTCGGACCCCCGGACCTCGTAGGCCCGCGGTCGGTGCGGGTCGCGGCGCAGGAAGCCCTTGCGCTCCAGTGCCATCAACTGGTGTGCGACCGAGGAGGTGCTGGAGAGGCCGACGGCCTGTCCGATCTCCCGCATCGACGGCGGGTATCCGCGCCGCTGCACGGAGTCCCTGATGACCTCGATCACCCGGCGCTGCCGGTCGGTGAGTCCGGAGCTGTCCGCCCGGATACCTGGAGGTCGGCCCGGCAGGGAGCGTGTGGGCTTGGGCCCCTCCTGGTTCACTTCATTCATGGCATGCACCGGCTCAAATCGGCCCTGGGAGCGGTCCTGGGCAGTGATGGTGGCACTGTCTGCGGTGGTGGTCACGTCGGCCCCTCTCGTTCGTCTCCCTGCTGGACAACGGTAGTTGCTTTCGAAAGGTTGCGCCAAACACACGTTCGAGTGAAAAAGTGTGGATGGCCTGACGCGATCACGTGTCTGGGTGTATGGCTAACGCTGCACCGGGCGGACATAAGCGCTCATTGCTGTACTCTTCGCCGCCGGGGCGATGGCCTTGTGGGCCGGAGCGGGGCGAGGGTCAGTCTGCCACCAGGTGTCCTGTCGGACGGGAACCGGCCCCCTGCCCCTGTGGTGCCCACCGTATCCTCGTACGCCTCTCACGGGTATGGCCGTGCGGCACATGCCAATACGGGCGCGACACGCGCGCCGGGTGTGAATTTACGAGCCAATCCCCACATCTAGTGGTTGGATTGCAACAGCAGCCCAGAAGTTGTGGTCCCCCGGTCTTCCGGACCCATGGTCATCGCCTATGCTGGAGGCTGCTTCGAGGGGCCCAAGGGTCCTGACGAGGCTATTGAGTCGTGCTTGTGTGAGGAGGGTTGGAGTCAGATGCACTGCCCCTTCTGCAGGCACCCCGACAGCCGTGTCGTCGACAGCCGTACGACGGACGACGGTACGTCGATCCGCAGGCGCCGCCAGTGTCCCGACTGCTCCCGTCGTTTCACGACCGTGGAGACGTGCTCGCTCATGGTGGTCAAGCGGTCCGGAGTCACCGAGCCCTTCAGCCGTACCAAGGTCATCAACGGCGTGCGCAAGGCGTGCCAGGGAAGGCCTGTCACGGAGGACGCACTCGCTCAGCTCGGCCAGCGGGTCGAGGAGGCGGTGCGGGCCACCGGAAGTGCCGAACTGACCACCCACGACGTGGGACTGGCCATACTCGGCCCCTTGCAGGAGCTCGACCTCGTCGCCTATCTGCGCTTCGCGTCCGTGTACCGGGCGTTCGACTCGCTGGAGGACTTCGAGGCCGCCATCACTGAACTCAGGGAAGAGACGCAGCACCCCGCCGCGGCCGACGAAGACGCGGGCCAGGAGTGCCAGGGAATCGACCGCGGGTCCGGAGAGACTGTCGAAGTCCCCGTGCCCGCCAGCGCCGCCGACTGACGAGAAGGGCCTGCCCGGCCCGGACGACGGCGACCACAGACCTGTTGCGAGCGGACGCGTACGCGTGGCTCGTGGCATTCAGACACACACCGTGCCACGGGAAGAACGAGGCACTTCTGGGCGTTTTAGCCCGATACAGGGAGGCGGCATGACAGAGACGGCGAGCGGTCCGGCGCGGAGTTCCCGAGCCAAGGGGACGAAGGCGAACAAGGGACTGCGCATCGAGCGGATCCACACGACTCCGGGTGTGCACCCGTACGACGAGGTCGAGTGGGCGAGCCGTGACGTCGTCATGACCAACTGGCGCGACGGCTCGGTCAATTTCGAGCAGCGTGGCGTCGAGTTCCCCGCCGAGTGGGCGGTGAACGCGGTCAACATCGTCACCAGTAAGTACTTCCGCGGCGCTGTGGGCACCCCGCAGCGTGAGGTGAGCCTCAAGCAGCTCATCGACCGCATCGTGAAGACGTACCGGAAGGCCGGCGAGGACAACAAGTACTTCGCCTCGCCCGCCGACGCCGAGATCTTCGAGCACGAGCTGGCCTACGCCCTCCTGCACCAGATCTTCAGCTTCAACAGCCCGGTGTGGTTCAACGTCGGTACGCCCCAGCCCCAGCAGGTCTCCGCCTGCTTCATCCTGGCCGTCGACGACTCCATGGAGTCGATCCTCGACTGGTACAAGGAAGAGGGCATGATCTTCAAGGGCGGCTCGGGCGCAGGCCTGAACCTCTCCCGGATCCGTTCCTCCAAGGAACTGCTCTCCTCGGGCGGCAACGCGTCGGGTCCTGTCTCCTTCATGCGCGGCGCCGACGCCTCCGCAGGAACGATCAAGTCGGGTGGCGCCACCCGCCGCGCGGCCAAGATGGTCATCCTCGACGTCGACCACCCCGACATCGAGGGCTTCATCGAGACCAAGGTGAAGGAAGAGGAGAAGATCCGCGCCCTGCGCGACGCGGGCTTCGACATGGACCTGGGCGGCGACGACATCACGTCCGTCCAGTACCAGAACGCCAACAACTCGGTCCGCGTGAACGACGAGTTCATGAAGGCCGTGGAGAACGGCGACAAGTTCGGCCTGCGCGCCCGCATGACCGGCGAGGTCATCGAGGAGGTCGACGCCAAGGAACTCTTCCGCAAGATGGCCGAGGCGGCCTGGGCCTGTGCCGACCCCGGCATCCAGTACGACGACACCATCAACGCCTGGCACACCTGCCCGGAGTCCGGCCGGATCAACGGCTCGAACCCGTGCAGCGAGTACATGCACCTGGACAACACGTCCTGCAACCTCGCCTCGCTGAACCTGATGAAGTTCCTGAAGGACGACGGCCTCGGCCACCAGTCCTTCGAGGTCGAGCGCTTCTCGCAGGTCGTCGAGCTGGTCATCACCGCGATGGACATCTCCATCTGCTTCGCGGACTTCCCGACGCAGAAGATCGGCGAGAACACCCGCGCCTTCCGCCAGTTGGGCATCGGCTACGCCAACCTCGGCGCCCTCCTGATGGCGACCGGCCACGCGTACGACTCCGACGGCGGCCGCTCCCTCGCCGGCGCCATCACCTCGCTGATGACCGGCACCTCGTACAAGCGCTCCGCCGAACTCGCCGCGGTCGTCGGCCCGTACGACGGCTACGCCCGCAACGCGCAGCCGCACCAGCGGGTCATGAAGCAGCACTCCGACGCCAACGCCGTGGCGGTCCGCGTGGACGACCTGGACTCGCCGGTCTGGGCCGCCGCCACGGAGGCCTGGCAGGACGTGCTGCGCCTCGGCGAGAAGAACGGATTCCGCAACGCGCAGGCCTCGGTCATCGCCCCGACCGGCACCATCGGTCTCGCGATGTCCTGCGACACCACCGGCCTTGAGCCCGACCTCGCGCTGGTCAAGTTCAAGAAGCTGGTCGGCGGCGGCTCGATGCAGATCGTCAACGGCACCGTCCCGCAGGCCCTGCGCCGCCTGGGCTACCAGGAGGAGCAGATCGAGGCGATCGTCGCCCACATCGCCGATCACGGCAATGTCGTCGACGCCCCGAGCCTCAAGCACGAGCACTACGAGGTCTTCGACTGCGCCATGGGCGAGCGCTCCATCTCCGCGATGGGCCACGTCCGCATGATGGCCGCGATCCAGCCGTGGATCTCCGGCGCGCTCTCCAAGACGGTCAACCTGCCGGAGACGGCGACCGTCGAGGACGTCGAAGAGGTCTACTTCGAGGCGTGGAAGATGGGCGTCAAGGCGCTCGCGATCTACCGCGACAACTGCAAGGTCGGCCAGCCCCTCTCCGCGAAGACCAAGGAGAAGGAGAAGGTCGAGGTCACCGCCAAGGCCGAGGAGACCATCCGGGCCGCGGTCGAGAAGGTCGTCGAGTACCGCCCGGTCCGCAAGCGCCTCCCCAAGGGACGTCCCGGCATCACCACCTCCTTCACGGTGGGCGGCGCCGAGGGCTACATGACCGCCAACTCCTACCCGGACGACGGTCTCGGCGAGGTCTTCCTGAAGATGTCCAAGCAGGGCTCCACCCTCGCGGGCATGATGGACGCCTTCTCGATCGCCGTCTCCGTAGGCCTGCAGTACGGCGTGCCCCTGGAGACGTACGTCTCGAAGTTCACCAACATGCGCTTCGAGCCGGCCGGTATGACGGACGACCCGGACGTGCGGATGGCGCAGTCGATCGTCGACTACATCTTCCGCCGCCTGGCGCTCGACTTCCTGCCCTTCGAGACGCGCTCCGCGCTC
>Ga0307512_10006425_pt1 | contig 11910 bp, 7 predicted proteins | sample 14_EM_MG_FD_200267 | JGI IMG/M metagenome (GOLD analysis project Ga0307512, IMG submission 200267) | Populus trichocarpa ectomycorrhiza microbial communities from riparian zone in the Pacific Northwest, United States - 14_EM | ecosystem: Host-associated > Plants > Roots > Unclassified | place... | reverse complement strand
CTAGTTAGCAAACCGTAACCTGGCGTGACTTCAGGCGAACACAAAGCTGTGACGCGATAAATAAATTAGATACGGCCAAATTCTACGGCATGGGACGGAAAATATACTAGACATTCACCAAAGATTTTTAGGTCTGTTAATCAAAGCCTGCGAATTGTAATTACGGAGAAGTGTAGACCGACGAGTCTGTGTCGGCCTGACACCGTAGAACGGGTGCATGGTGACAAGGTGGTAAACGGTAAAGTTGCCATCGCAGATCTTTTGATGACTTGGGTTCTTGCGAACTGGCTAACCTTAATCCAAACGGTTTGGCACCACGCTCATGCATTTCCCTTTGGCAAACGCGATTTTAAATTCCATACCCTTCTTGTGTTGCATAACTCCGAGGCGATGTCCTTCCAAGACCTATTACATTTAGTAGACAGTTGTTCATGCAATTGCGTTATTTTCGCCACGCACTTATGTCGGAACATTTTAGCTTTGTTTCTGTGGTAGCAGGGATCACAAACTTGCAGCGAGGCAGTGTATGCACGACGCCCAGCGCTAAAAGACTCAGTTTTGTCGAACCTCGAGTGGAAGATCACAAGGCAGCCAATGCTCCGATAGCAGACCGTTCTAGCCACTCAAATAAACCCCGATTTTGCTAAAATTTGAGTACTGCGAAACTCCACTTTCACACTTTTCCTTGCTGCAGGTTCATGCGGCTGACTTTCACCCAACAAGCACTTTAACAATACTACAATTGAGAAAGCCCACAATCTTTCTGGCGTTGCAACAAGAACAGCAGACAACCATACAACTCCTGTTCGCATTCTAGCTATTTCGATTATTAAACTACAGCGGCTGTCTGACAGATCCTACCTCCTGCGTAACTCGTTGTGGGCCTACAACAGCATATTCTATCTATCTACAGACCTTGCTGAACAGCAACAATTATCGGTGTGCTTGTCATAAGGTTTCCTTAACTCTCGCGGTTGTATTGGTATTGAATTTTTCGATCTAATCGGGAACTAGCGAATTCCGTACCCCCTATTCTTCACTAAATCACTCGACTGGTGGATCATATACTTACCAGGACTTTTATCGAGGTAGCGATGGGGCGCACAATCGATAATCTGCGCGGGGAAATCAAGAATCTGCGCCATGTGTCCACAGATGGGAAGCACTTCGTTTGCCAACATGATATTAACGCTCTCTTCACAAAAACCGTCATCGCAGATGCCATCAGGGAATGTGTTCAAGAGCATGCAGTTCCAAGTTACCATGAAAACATTGTCGCCAATCGCATCTTTACAGAGGGCAAGATTGTTTTCGGTATCCTCATCTGGAAGAAATGGCAACACAAATTGATGAGTGTCATTGAGCACAATGCACTTGACTCCCAGCTACCACTCGAGATAACCCAGGCCGATGAGATTATGGAAAACGTCGGATGGGATTTCGCTCAAAACGCGCAGTGGGAGTTTCTGCCTCGAACGCTGACGAAAGAAATGAGCGGCTATCATACCCATTTTCGAAACGAGGAGATACTACCATTTATAGGTGAGACTCGGCTGGCAGGTAGGGGTTTCGATGAGGTTTTCAGGGTGTCGGTGTTACCATCGTTGCAAACTATTTTTCCAGAGCAGGTATATTTCCATGAGTATTTCACAGATGCAATGACCTAATCGAAACAGACGGCGGAAGTCTTCGTAGTACGAAAAACATTAAGGAGAAACTTGTTTTCGGAGCGCGAAAAAGAATCTCTTCAAATTTTGGACCACCTCAAACATCCCAACATTGTCAAGCTGTTGGCATCCTATACTCACTTCGAAAAGCAGCACTTCCTATTCTCACTGCTTCCAATGGACCTAGAGTGTTTTCTGAGGCTGGGTGAGCGTTTTGGCGAGTTTAAGAATGACTTCATGTTCTACACAGCTCTCCAAGGTCTTTCCTCAGCATTAGAAGCAATTCACGACTTTAATCTCAATACAAGGGTCCACGGTATTGAGTTCACTGGTGTGGGGTACCACCATAATATCGAGCCCACAAATATCTTAGTTAGCTCCAGAACATTCATCTTAGCAGATTTTGGGCTAGCAAGATTTCACCACGCGGACAAGAATCCTCAAGCACGGTGGAAATATGGTCTAAAGGATTATGTCGCACCGGAATGTATGGGTGAGAAGATGATACATAAAGATGTGGGGCGGCCTTTAGATATATGGTCATTTGGGTGCCTGGTTTCTGAAGTTGCTGCATACATCGAAGGTGGTCCCAATGGTGTGGGTAGTTTTCGGAAACAGCGGTCTGGAGCAGCCTTTAGACCAAATATTGAGGATAGATATTTCTTTAGTGGAAATAACGTGAGGCCGCAGGTTGTTTCTTGGTTCGAACATCTCAAGGCCAGATCAGCGACACAAGCACTCCGTTGCCTACTGGATGCAGCAAGTCTCATGCTTAGAATTAATCCAACGGAGCGGCCAAAAGCAGCGGAGATTCACCAGCGGCTCTCGTTTCTCAGTGTGAAATCTCTGTTTGATGCTGTCCAGCAATCGTTGACCAGCAGCCTCGGAGTCATGCCGGCGAATAATTGTGTTGGGTCACCATCGAAAATGGTCGAATCCGATAATGTACATTTAACTGCTTGGGGTACAGTTTTACAACTCGCTGTTGATGATCCTTCAGCCGATGCGATTAAAACTGTCAGTGGAAAGAGCGATTTCTACCGTCATATTCTCACAACTTTACTTGAAATACTTGACGCTGAAGCCGAGTCCTCTTTAGTCACTATGCGCACTCCGGAACCTTTTCTCGAGAAGTGCCACGAGCTGATTCAAGTACTGCGCAATTCTCTTCCGCAAGATAAGCTCAGGGAGTTTTTATTACTTCTCGAAAGTTTTCGGTCGGATGCTAGTTCAAGCACATACAGCGATTCTCTGATCGCCGACGATGCATCATCTCAAACATCAGTACAGTCTATTGTAGAGGTAGCTTGGTTCAACATACAGTTACTCTTTGTCGAGCGAGAAGATCTTCGTACGACTTTTGAACGAGCTTTGGAGAAAAAAGCTGCTGAAAAGATTACACGCAAACTTAGTAGTCTGCTAAATCACTATTGCTTAGCGCTCCAAGAATCTGCTTCATCCTCGGATGAACGTCATGCGATTAAAATAATCAAGCGAAGAAGGAAAGAGCTGGCAAATGAAATTGGAAACGCGGCATTAAAACTAGCAGATGTGACTACTCGATTGCACATGGACATGCTCCAGGATCAATCAGTACAGAAGTCCCAACAACTAGAACGATATCTCAGTGACCAACGTGTACATAGGGACACATCAATTGTTATACCCGAACAAACAGGGGAGGAACAAGACCAGGAAGACCAAACCATAGACGAGCAAGCTGGAGAAGGTGATGATCACACCAGTGGCGGATCAGATACCGATTCAGTCCAATCAGAAAATATAGATTCGTCCGCTCAACCAAACCTGGACCACCTTAAGACCTTCTTAACATGTGGCAGCGCCTTCGCCATCTTGAACGAAGAGTTTGAAAAGTTTGCGGAAGGAAGAGTATCGAGCCGACACAAAGAATATCATAAGCCACCGGAACGACCGCAGCCAGTGGACCACATAGCTAGCGATACTGCACCCATGGCAGGAGACGGCAAGCTCCCAAATGAAGCACAAACGGGACAAGTACAACCAGTAGACCTTGCAGATGTTCAAATTGCACTCATGGCAGGCCAGTTTCGGAATGAACCACAATCGGAACCACAGCCAGTTGGCCTTGCTGCTAGCAATACTGCATATACGGCTGAGAAAGCCAGGTTTTCGTCTGAAGCCAAACCGAAACAACCGCAACTGTTGGACTCTGCAGCTACTGATACTGTACACATGTTAGAAGATGCCGAGTTTCCAAATGATGCACAAGCGTCCCGAGAACTACCACAGTCTCTCTACCTTGCTGCTGTTGATACTGAACACGGGGCAGGAGATGCCAAGTTTCCAGGTGAACCAAAACTAAAAGCACAACCAGTGAGTCTTGCTGCTGGTAATACTGAACACATGGAAGGAGACGCCCAATTTCCGAGTGAAGCACAACCAGAAGCACAACCAGTGGGTCGTGCAGCTGACAATACTGCACACATGGAAGGAGACGCCCAATTCCTGAGTAAACCCCAACCGGAGTTGCAACCCGCGAATCTTGCAGCTAGCGATACTGAATACACGGCAGAACAAACCACACTTTCGAATCCACTGCCAAGCAAATCATCTGAACAACAACCTCTCCTGGGTGGGTGTGGAATTACCTTACAGTATAGCGGGGTCTCATCTCTCGAGTCATTTGACGACCAACACGATTGGCGATTGGACAGTAGCCAACCACGACTCACTACCTCTGACCATATTAAAGCTATCATCGAGAAGTATGTCGGTATGCCGATTCTCTGGTGGCCCTTGAAGCAGCCAAATAGAGTCATCCCGGAGAATTGTACACGAATTTCATGGGATCTTGTGGGCTATCTTTGAATTGCTGAGGTCTCTTGCAGAGTTCGCTAATACGTCTTCCACAGGATTGTAGTCATATTGCTTCGATTGATATTCCGACACCGCTGGCACGCACCCTACAAAGTCAAAGTCCTGATTGCACCGCAACAGATCTAGCTCTAGGTGTCACCCAGAGAAGTACAGGGGGTGCAACGTCTCAGAGCTTCAACGCCTCACTCAATCTCTCCCAAATATCCACTCCAGTGCAGCTCACAGGCAGCATCAGCAACACGAATCAACCACCCTCAAATCAACAAAATTCAACAGCTGGAAATGCTCCAGGGGCCTCCGCTCCGCAGCTAGGACTGAATACAGGCAGTTCTAGTGAAAAATATATCCATTGGTGTGTTGACTCTGCATCAAGAGACACAAAACTTCATCACGTGTGTGTTGAATCTCCAGTACTGGCTACTTTTGGGGGTAATCGTTTTATTGAAGAATTGAATACCAGCTATAAGCGACTGCGTGGGTGGCGATGGATATTTTCCTTTCAGATCTGCATTAAAGCCAAGATAGTCAGGGTATGTGCACCGCCATAAGAGCTGAATGTTTCAGCTAACTTGAAGATCCTAGTTTGTCCGCCCGATCGGCGATGACGATGACTTGGTTGGGTGCTTGGACGATGAAGTTACTTTCTCAGAACTTTCCAAAGATCTCAACTATGACTTCAAAATTATGAAACCTGATGAGCTCCACCTTACTCGTGTTGAGATCACCCTAGCACATCAGCTACAGTGTGGAATGCATTGTAAGCCAGCAGCAATCGAAAAACTTATCTCCCATCTTCCAAAGAAAGCTACTGGAAAGCTAGAACCCAACACAGCGTATGGATACGGGATACACGCACAGCAAGGCATTGCTCTTTACAAGATTTTCATGGCCCATGCCGTGACTCAGGCGCCACTTTGGGGTTTTGCGGTATATTGGCTGATACAACATCATGGAGACCTCCAAAATGCGTTACAACCCGCTCTGTATATGCTGGCGCTAGTAACAGCAGTTATTGGTGTTGCAGATTATTACGATAAATAGCGTGGAAGAGGGGTCTCGTTCAACCTATTCCTACTATCAGTCAAATCTTGAAGTTGCCGTTCTTTTCCTTTAGACCTGCACGATATTTCATTACCCTGTTCCTTCAGCTACAATCACCAGTTCATTTTATTTACATTTTTTCTTACGCCAAGAAACCACCTAAATCATGGAACATCAAGCTACCCTTTTATGTTTATTGTATTGGATGTTTCAGTAACTGCAGGTAACATAGACTTAGGTTGGTGCATAGGTATGTGGGGTTGTGGGGAGAGATTAATTAGTTTATGGCGTGATAGCGTTCTCAGTTGATTTGTCGAAAACCAAGCGCGAGTTTACATCTTTGAGATAATTTTGATTATAATAAGAGAAGAGAGGTGGTTTGTGTGGTTGTCTGTCATTTTTAAGCCGTATTACTGTGTGTATGTGTTACTTTATCCCATCGTCTGTAAATAACCTTCGGTGGACCTCATAATTTGTCTGTTGGGCACCCAACCACGTAACTTTTCAACAACCGCGCCCTGCTCTAGGTCTGAAATGATGAGCTTAATTGTGACAGTGTAAAGAAGATTCCCACAGAGCGGTGAAAATTCTTGGGCAGAAATGCAGTTATAATGTGGTGGGTGTGAGAGGGTTTTGTACATGCGTCACATACACAATGTCTGAGCATCTCCTTCGCAAGCATAAAATACCTGTGAAGTACAATTTCGATAGTGAAGGTGCCGAAGACCTTGCGACCGATCCCCCACTCTCACAGCGAAAGACACCAAAGGCGCAGGCCGCTGTGGCAAATGAGATGTATGGCACGGCAAATTCTACTCCCCCACAACTTCAATACCGGCTAGTCCAATTACAAATTACCATACTCCATTCATTGGAGGGGTGGCAGATAAGCTCGTATGCCAGTCCCTTCCTGGTGCGGGAATGAATACCCGCCCCAGGTAGGGGCTGGACGACTTAGTCGTCGGTGTCACTCCGAGGTTCGGACAAGCAATGAGCTCCCGAACTCAATGTTACATATCCAGTGGTGGCAAGTGACTCAGAGTGGCGACTGACTCAAGAGTGGCGAAGCATCAAAGTTTTCTCTCATAATTCTCTATATATAAATCGAGTCTTTCTCCTTCTCTTCTTCTCTTCACTGTATCATAGAATCAACACACGGTTCTCCCCTATGTACTATAGTAACACTCAACACCGAAAATCAAAAAACGTTTTCGGTCACAACCTATGTAGATAATAACTGCTCTAGTAGTCCGCCTGCCCTTGACCCAAAGTGTTTGTGTGTGGTGGAAGTGCCCTCAGTGCTGGCCGATGGTTCACTCAGAGGTAGGCCGAACTCGGGTCTATCCTGCATGACATCAGGTGATATGCTGGAGTACCTCCACCACACACAAACAATTTCGGTCAAGTGCAGGCAGACTACTAGAGCAGTTATTATATACATTAGCTGTGACCAAAAACTTCTTTTTAGATTTTCGGTGTTGAGTTCGGGTGTTCAATCCTCGGAGTTGCACCGTAAAACTGATCACCTATTCGGGGACGTAAATCGTCCAGCCCCCCTGGATCGGGCGGGGGCTGGTACACGAGCTTAGGTGGCAGATACTGGAAAGCCTCCGCATCTTGTTACTGAGAGATTTCCGAATACTCTGTGGTTTGCCCCAATTGCTCACAAGCAGCCACTGCATCAAGCAATCAATACACTTCCTCCCGCTCTTCACAATCTTGGCCCAACTGCATGCATACCACCACCGATTTTTGATCTCTTTTAACGTCGGAAGGCTGGAATATGCTGGTTGAGAACGCCAATCTCTATGCGCAGGATAAGGAGGCAGAGGGAGTGGGAAGTCGTGCTTGGAAGGAGGTTACTGGAGTGGAAATGCGGTGTTGGGTTGGAATTCAGATCTACATGGATGTGGTAAAGCTGCCTGCTAATTTTGTTATCTAGATTCGGTACAACTCCAAGCAGGCAGCCTACAAAATCACAATTCTTCCCCACTTTAAAGCTGCAAACACGCACAAATAGACGATTATGTCCAGTATAGTATGAGTTTCCTGTCAAAATGGGCTACTTTATCCCATTATCAGCCCGATTCCAGCAAGTTTAAACCTTACCCTGCAATGAAGTCCCGGACCAGTTCAGACTATCTCTGAACCGGTCTAATGAAATGTTAGACTACTCCGATTCCAGTTTAAAATGACCCTGCGCTGAACTGGACAAATCCGGACTGTTCCAGTCTTGACTAGTCCACCCCCAGACCGTTGAGAACGTTGTACTCATGGTCTCAATCCACTTCTTATGCCCAGCACTGCGGGCTTAAATCCTACGAGTAATATGGTTCTGCAGTTAGCCACATGTCTCCCATATCAGAAGCGGACTTTCAGTGTGTACAAGGATAACTACTACAGCAACATTCCACTTTTTCGAACCTTGCTATCAATGGGGGTTGGAGCCTGTGGAACAGCTCGGGCCAATTCGAAAGACTTTCCGGCATGCCTCAAGGTGACCAAGAAGGAGGCTGATAAACTCGAGTACCACTACAGATTAGGTGCGGTCGTGGATGGTGTAGTTACATTGCTTTGGAAAGATAATGGTGCAGTCAATTTGATGACCACAATTCACCGTCTCCATGGTCGAGACAGTGAGGTGATACTTTTGCGCAAACGTCCAATGCAAAGTAATCCAGTTGCAGCTCGCACACAATTCACAGATGAAGAGTCGGAAAAACTCCTGAATATTCCAGCTTGTATCGATGATTACAACAAGTACAAGGAAGGGATTGACATTGCGGATCAGCTTCAATGCTACTACAATACTCAGCAAGTGAGCAATCGTACCTGCTATCCACTCTGGTTCTTCTTTCTTGAAACAGCCTTGACAATGGGCCACATTATCCACCGGGACATCAATCCGACGACCTCTCACAAGGACTTCCGACTGGCTGTGGCATGGTATCTTATTGAAGGTGAAACAGAGAGGCGATCTGTGAATACACATCCCACAGGGTCGAGGATTTACTTTCCCAACCCAAGATAATGTTGTGCCGTGTCCGCTTTGCTGAATCTCTCTATTGACCTAAACTCACTGACTATCTCTCTAAGTCTAATTGACGCGTACACAAGAACTAAGGTGCATGCGGCTCCGCCGCGAAACCCTAAACCAACCCACGTGATGACCGCACTCAAACCCATCCCCACAGAGAATTCGCATTACAGCTGCCACTCCGCTTCCGATAGAACGCGAGGCAGTTGGAGACCATCTGCCAGTGTCTGTTTGTCCTCTCCGCAAGGACTGCTTCTTCTGCCGATGGCAGTATCAGCAGAATATGGTCAATCCGGGAACATTCTCCAATTCTGCAGTTGAACCAAACTGAACACACTGGAAATGCAAATGCTGCAATGTTGCACTTTGCATAGGCATTGAAAAAAACTGCTTTCTGGAATTCCACACTCATCGCATGAGTAGTAAGTAGTTGGACTTATGCCGAGAGTCAAAAGAAGGGCATGGAAAATAAAGTTTGGTACGGGTCTCTGAAATGCTATCTCGGACATACATAATTTATACCCTTTTACCACTTCAAAGCACGCACGCACTATGCAGCTTACTATTCATGTAATACACTATTTGCATTCTTTTCCACGTTTGAAAATGTGCTGTCTTGATTGCGTTATTTCTTGTTTTGCACAAAGTATAATTTGGCACCACATACGCCTCTTAGGCACCACTTCTCTCATTTGGAGTGGTCAGATCATGTGAGGAAGAGTTGTTTATAACTGTCTTTATTGTTAAATGTCATTAGGAAGCCGTGGTTTGCTCCTCTAATAAAAATTGTTGACTTTTCTGAAGCCGGCATGGGACCCCGCGTGGGCTTTAAAGGGCAACAGATGATGGGATAGGTGGTTTCGTAACTTTCATTTTCTTTCAGCTTAAATTTCAAACCGAAGTTACTGAACCGACCCAATGTAATGTGATACGCATGTCGAGTGGCAAGTTGTAGAAGCTGGCAGCGAGATATTTGGTGTGCTTTCTAGTACATGAACATGTCGGTTCTTGGATTAGAATACACATCAAATAAACTCGACTTAATTTTCCTCACTACAAGTAATGTTGCGCAAAAGTTACTCTCCACTACAGTGGAGTTGTCAATAACAGTCACAGAAGTACCAATATTGTGCCCCGGGCATCTTATTTACTGCTCTTATAATTACCTCACCCAAATTCCGGCTCAACACCAGGGCCATTATGCCAGTACTCCTCCCGATGAAAACGTCAGGGACAGCAGTTGTGAATCTCAAAGGTCTCATCGCAAAGTGCAGATACCTTGCGGCCGATTGGGATAACCGCCGGGATTCAGTTTACCAGCGGTAGGGGTCGCTCACCCTATTTTCCAAGTTCCACCGGTTACGTTGCGTGCACCATACATTCATTTCCAGTCTCCGCTTTATCAACCGTCATATCTGCGAAGCAAAGGTGCTCTTGTCATTAACCGAAGAGCTTCAGGTGTGCAGTGTAAGCATATTTGTGCCAGAATGAATCTTACGACAGGTATTTTTCACGCATGTGATGCATAATCTGGACTGTTCTTACGAAAGTTTATTATTCTGCATTCGCGATTTGCTACTATGTGCATCCTCGCTTAGCCTCTACGCATTCCTGATACTTTTACTGTAATCATGGAGCATGACTCCGATGGGTATGTGTGAACGTACAATAACACACAGTCTATCTCGGGAAAACACAAGAAGTCTATTCCTAGTTGGGGCCTTCGGATTAGGTCGATCACGAGAGCGTGCAAGAAGGTGCCAAGCTGCCTACTCTCCGCAGACTTCCGATGTATTGTCGCCTTTGACGCTAGCTCCGAACAGTAGATACAGGCCCTCAACGTCGATCTGTTACGCAGCTGCCAACTGAACTGATCTCGCTTGTATTTCTCCGCTGTCCACAGTTCACATCTGTTATCCTGCAACAGTGATTTCTACTGTATTCGCGCTAGGACGTAACAGCCAACTAACCTAAATTACCACTGAAGAATGTGTCACCGGCAGGGCACAGCTCAGTCAAGTGTGACGATTCTTTGGCCTCGGAGTGGGCGGGTATATAATTATCAATCTGGACTCGTGCAGACTGCTGAATCGCAGTGCTTCAAGGAGGCCAAGCTGGCCGATGTTCACAAGGACCGTTCGCGCTCTTATAGGTCGGCACCGGCCACTCACAGTGTTTTCACTGGTCCGGGGGTGAACCTGCCCAAACTAGAACCGTAGTGTAAGTATGTGTGTGAGTTAATAGCCCATTCTCGCTGAACTGGTTTCCACTAAGCCGTACTTGAGACCACAACCATCTGGACAGCTATAAACGTTGCCACACACAAAGCACTCGACCACCTGCGGAATCTTAAGAAACTTCAGTAGCATCAATAGCTATACGCTCCTGCCTCATCTTGCGGTGATTCGGGAACTCTCATTCTTGGGACGGAAGTACCACTCCGTGGAACCATAACGAAGAACAGGACAGCACTAGGCAAAAAGTATCTACGATAGTGGCACAGGTAGTCGCCATGGCCGAGTCGCATGAATAGTATCAGGAAAGAAAACAAACAGAGTCGATACCTGCGTACTACGTAGGCGTTGGGATGAAATCGGCACATTTCCATCCTATCTAACGTAACTGTCATCTATGTAGCTTCAATCACCGCCAGGCCCCACCTCTGGCGCTAGTGTTACAAATTATGCACTCTGAATACATTCTTCTACAATAGACATACACCAAGCATAGATACTAATATCAACTTCCTTCTCTTATAGCTGACGATTGAATACATAATTACTACGGTGATGGTGGAATGTCACAGAGTAGAAGCCTACTAGCAAGCATTGGACCATGCACATGTTACTTATTGGTCGATGAGAGTTACTAGCGTTGATTCAATCTGCCAGGTAGGTAACCTGTCACCACACGTGCATGTCGTTGTGCAGATCTTTTTGGATTCCGATCCGCTCCCGTGCCGCCCTCGGCCTGGGGTTAGCTTTATGTTCGAATCTATGGTTGGGGACGCCTAGTCACGGTGGGGTCGCGAAATTTGGTCTGACTGATTATTAATACACTTTTAGCGCTATTTTGGGCTTGGGTTATGCCATTTTGGGCCTAATATAGCAGTTATAATTGGCTCCAGGGGTGAAATTTCAGTCTTTAGTCAGTCTTTGGCCGCCAAGCTTCGCATCTACTGCTTATTAAGAGGTATATATTACCTTTTTAGGTAATTAATATTTCAATTACTATATTTTATTTCCTAAAAGGACGAAATTAGATTTCCTCCCATATAAAAGCCAACTTTTTCAATGCCCCTTTTCT
>Ga0307512_10006424_pt1 | contig 11911 bp, 14 predicted proteins | sample 14_EM_MG_FD_200267 | JGI IMG/M metagenome (GOLD analysis project Ga0307512, IMG submission 200267) | Populus trichocarpa ectomycorrhiza microbial communities from riparian zone in the Pacific Northwest, United States - 14_EM | ecosystem: Host-associated > Plants > Roots > Unclassified | place... | reverse complement strand
CATCTATACTTCCGCAGTTCCTCCAGCTTTTACTAACTCTCATCATAGAAATCTGTACGCTTTCAGGAGCCAGCCCCCATACTGGGTACTAGACCCCCATCCGACTTGCTCCACCAAGCTCCCATCACTCCACAGCGCTTTATCAGTCTGGCAGTACGTCCTGGAATAGTAAGTGATACCCCTCTTAATTTTTTGTAGATCTCACTAAGCTTTCAACAGCGAATTGTAGCTCCAGCGAGTCCGGGTCCCTCTGCTACCCAATGGACGATTAGTGACCCTGAAGAATGGGAAGACCTCTCAGTCAATACTAAGAGAGAACTTGCAGTGCTAGTTCCTAGGCTAAGTACACAGACAAGGCCTAGTTCTCATCTACCTGACCGGCCTTTGGCAATGAGTTTACACAGCCGATGACCACAGGGAGGGTAGTCGTGTGGTGGATAGATTTCTGCCATTAGATTAGGGATTAGAGGTCTTAGGAGCAATTGATTTTGGTAACACCTTCAGAGAAGGTTCGTCTATATATTCTCAGTGCTTGTACAAAATTTAGGCTCCTAGCTGACTGTGGTTGTTGAAATCTGTGGAATATCCGGTCACGGGCGCAGTCATCGCGAGTGTCCGGGTTCCATATCGTGTATGGTTACCCTATCTGATACGTTACTGGTCTTTTGTAAGGACTTTGCATTCACTTTCTGTAATTCTGTTAGTATTTGGTCTTTTCAGTTCACAGTGAGAGTGGTATCTACCTCGTGTTCTCTCCGCAACTTGTCAATCCGCCCTTTACATGAGTGCCTACTGCGGTGGCTGCCCACACGTTCCATACTCGCACTAACCTCCTTCCACTTCGTTTCTGTGCTATCCCTCTCGCAGTTGAACGGATCTACAGCGAGTACCTCCTTGACTAATCCTCAATCTTCCCATGCTTTCCATTGGGATCCCTGGGTAGAAGTACGCTGTGTTGGAGACTCCTGCTGCTCCTCTTCCTACTCCTCCTCCTGCTCCTCCTCCCCCTGCTCCTCCTCTTCCTCGATAAGGTCTTCCATATCCTCACTCATTTCCAATATATCTTCCTCCAGGAGAATCGCAGCAAGCTCCCGGTTGGGCCTGGAGTCCTCCACATTGCTATTTATTAATTTGTGGATGTCCATGGTGGCACGGTATGGATAGGATACGATATGGACAGGGCGCGGGGTGGATAGGAGAGGGCACAGCGTGGATAGGCGGTTGAACGGCATTATTGGGGTGCCGGCCTTTTTTTTTAACAGAGTGCTAAACAATGGCTACGTGTTCTCTCTACCGGGAACATCCGCAGAGCCTCTGCAGATCTTTCGACGAAGTAACAAACTGCGCAAACTCTTCAGCCGACTTTAGATGAACTCACAATGACTAAGCGAAAACTACGCTAAATTTGCATCTAGATGCAAAGCGCAAACTCTCCATTATCGCGATGGTCTGATAGGGTCACATGCGACAGACGAACCATTATCATCGCCGTCGGCCAACCTAGAGTGACGCTGTCAAAAAAATCCATTCGCAGTAAAAAATTCAACCTATACGAAGGTTGGAGGGCCCCGACGAGGGAGAGGCTTGTCGGCACTCTGGCCCAATGATGTCAATGGTCGTCTGCGCTCGCACTGTTGTGGCGTTTGAACAGCAAGAAGCGTCTGTATTGAAGAATTCACTAATCGATTTTGCTGAACCTAGACGGCCCTAGTAGACTGCTCCCCCCCACGAACCTCATTCGCCAGGTAGCAATGGGCAGCACCACGGACATAACCGCGATATTTTCGTCACCGAGGTGGAGGTTGAATGCCGGCCCCAGAGCCTCTTGTGGACCCCACCAATTTGGTTCGTCACTCACAGCGGAGTAGGGGTCGGCTGTGGGTGTTTGCAATAAGTAAGCCATCCACGCATTGCTTGTATAGTTCGCACGGTCAATAAATCCAACCTTTTGCTGGTTCAACTCTTTACAACCTACTTACTAGGCCACAAAGAGAATGATACGGGGGGTGAGGGGGAGAAGCAGGCAAAATAGATCGCCTCATCATCGAATAGTCTACATTGTATTCCCATATCATGCTTCACGGTGGGAGTCTGCATGTGGACCTGGTAGAGGCAAGTTTCACCTGAACTAGTCAACACTCTGCGTGAGCAGAGGTGGGTCTTGTCATTTTGGCGGCGAGATTGAAGGTTGCGCAGAAACCCAAGTAAAAGTTACCAGCGGCCGACTTGTAAATCCAACAATAGCGACGACCATAACACCGAATGCCTAATAGGTGTAAGCACGGACGAGCGCCGACTGCGCGGGGCTAGAATGCCGAAAAACTGCTGCATCCTCGGCCAACTGGCGGTTCCCCAAAGTTCGCATAGTGCGAGCACAGACGAGCACCGATGGCACGGCCAGTGAAAAGGTTACAAGAAGATTTTTTTTTTTTTTTTTTTTGTTTATTCATTATCCTCGTGTGCGACCTATCTAGATCATGACGAGCTATGTACAGTCCGCTTCCCCGCCGCAGAGGTTACAAGAAGATGTGATTCTTGGGATTGCTGAGGTACAAAAATTCGGAAGAAACGGCTTCCCTAAATGCATGCGCTCGCCCGGATCCCCTCAGTACGCTCATCTCTTCGCATGGTGCCCGCAATTTATGGGGAAATTTTTGTCTTTTGCCTTCCTCGCTCTTTTTACTTTTCTCACACTTTTCACCTTCCTCGCCTTTTGCGCCTTCATCGCCCACTGCCGGCTCGACCGATCCTGATCGCCCTGGAACGTCAGCGCATTTTCAACAGCCAAAATGCCGATAAGCTTCTGCCTCCTCGGTCAACCGGGTCCCGAAACTTTGCATAGTGCGAGCACAGACGAGCGATGACGGCACAGGGCCAGAATGCCGACAAGCCGCCGCCTCTGTCAAATGGAGGTCCCCCAAACTTCGCATGGTGCAAGAACAGAGAAGCACCGACGGCGCGGGGCCAGAATGCCGACAAGCTTCTGCCTCCTCGGTCAACTGGAACCCCCCCAAAGTTCGAGCACAGACGAGTGCCGACCGCGTGGGGCTACAATACCGAGAAGCTTCTACCTCCTCCGTCAACTAGAGGTCCTCCAACCTTCGAGTAGTGTGAGCACGGACGAGCTCTGTCGGCGCGGTCCAGAATGCCGACAATGCTCTGCCTCCTCCACAGCTGGAGGCCCTCTAACCTTCATCTTCTGGCGTGATATAGTCCCGCCGTTGAGCATCCCCCAATGGACTTCAGCTCATCCATTCCCGAATTCCATCCAATATGTCCGGCGAAACCCCCTCAGACAGTCAATCGATTAGATACTTCAAACTGCGGAACAGAGGGGCCAAGACGGTACACTTTCTGGTCAAGGATGCAGCGGGACGTCGGAAGGTGTGGGACGGTGGACCGAGGCTGGTTCCAGGAACCGAAGACGTTGTTGACCTGTCGAGCATTCCCAGGATTCAGACGGGAAACAGCTACAGGTTCGGCGCGTACGTCAGGATCGGGCGCAACGCCACCGACGACCATGAGCACATGGTCGATTTCGGTAGCAACACCGTCGGCGTGTTTACCTGGACCAATGTCGACGGTAGTAAGGTCACATTCGACGGCTACGAGAGGGTTGAGTAATCTCCCCCCGTAGTGCAGAACATCGAGAGGCATTGGGCGCTTGACTGCGTTGAAAAGAGACTGCTGAGGAGGATACTGGGCGGTAAAGTGGTCAGCTTGAAGGTCCTCGCTTGGGGGGATCGATGGCCATCCTCGCGGTAGGCCGCTGTTGGAAGTGCTTCTCGTCGCTAGTTTCTGTACAGGTGCTGTTGGCGCATTGCCGGTGAATTATTTTGTGTTTAATCACGCTTTTTCCGTCGAGTTCATCGTGTATATATTTATTTTTGTTTATTCATACTCGAGTGCTGCCCATCTAGACTATAGCGGCGTAAACTATCTAATTGGGCAAGGAGAGTAATTTGTCGTGACCTAGATAGGTCGGATGCAATTAATCAAGTCTCTCTTTTATCCGGATCCTGTCCGCTGTCCGAACCATGGCCCGTTGGGCTTCCCCGCTCTCCGCGCTGGCCGTCCCGAAAAGATATGGAGCGCAGAGAGGGAAGATCCTGTACGCAATTACTTGGGTAAGGCGCGGAGCAGGCGCACGCTCGGTTCGCCGTTCAGTTGGCTTTCTTCTTCCTACAAACTACTATTCTATTCTATTTCTCGCGTTTTTTTTTAAAAAAAGATCATTACTCGCATGTTGAGACCAGAATGAGATCACGGCGGGCCATACTCAGAGAGTCTTACTAAGGGAAGAAAAGGCAAACACACTGCAGGATCTAAGAGGACCTAAAAAGCCATAAAACTCAGCGATGCCATAAACTCTTTTGAATGCCAAGGTCATCCAAAAGCTAAACAGCAGCGAGAATTAGCTTACGTCAAGACTAATGCTCCGGGAACACCCTGGCAGGAACTTCTGCTAACAAAATCCTCAGCACGTTAATCTGATCAGAGTGCCAGCTGACCTGTAGGTTTAGCCAGATAAATACAAATCCCGAGGAAAGCTTTCACTGGCCAAAGATCGGTGCTGTCTTTGTCTAGGCCTCCAATAAGGGGTTGAACGGTTTCTGCGTAGGGTAGAGTTTGAAGGCAGATCTCCACACCTGTATTTTTACAACTTCAATTGTTAACGTGTTTATCACAAACAAGAGCCAGTGAGACACAAGGGAGGTGCCGTAGGCATTCTGGCCAGAGCACACCTCCTGTCCGAACTTCCTACGGGCATTTGCCTTGGTGGCATCAATTCTCATCCTTGACTACAATATGCCTGCACAGTGAGTTTTGTGGCTTCCCAGGCCCATTCTATTTCTCTCTCCTCTACCGGCATCATCCACACCTTCTGTTCAACAAGTGCCCTCGGAACCGGAGGCAGGGCAACTGGCAAGGCTAATTGGTGACTGACCTTTGATAAGAAGTCTCTGATTTCAGTTCCGGCTATAGGGGGATTTGAGCCTCGAAGCTGTAGACACAGGGTTCGCATCAGTGCCCCAGCTCTGCTGTTATTGTCTCGTCGTGCCGCCGACCCCGCTGGCCCCTACGAGCAAACTCACCAGAGGACCAGGCCCGTATCGCGATCCGGTGTCAACGAATGAGGCCTCAGGGGAATGCATTCTGAAAAACTCTCTGGAAATCTGACAATATTGTGGTCGAGGGAAACCCCTTGTCGAGTGAGGAGACAGAACGGGACTAGGGCGCGCTAAGACTTTTCTTGCCCGCTTGTGTCGGCCGCGACGGCGGGCGGATACTAGGAGCTGCACTTTGTTGCTACACACGGGCGATTGTGTGCCGCCGCGGCCTAGCCAAAAGCGATGTGTCGGACCTGCCGACAGCAAAGAAGAGTCCCGGCGTGGGCAGTATCACTCAGCCGGCGGTAAATTTTATAAATTGTAGCGGAGCACGAACTAGGCGTACCCGCTAGCGCCTAGCGGGCGGCGATGCATTAGCGCACCGGTCTACGGTCCTCTGTCTAACTCGTGCTCGGACTGTGCTGGGTCGGAGACTCGTCTTGCCGATGGTGCTCACTAGGTAGGTAACTATCACTCATGTCATGCAAAACCAAAGCATGAAAATCTATGGGAAAATATCGCGACCAGCTCATGATCGAAGTGGGGCCTCTGCGGGGATGTGAACAGCTTGCCCATCTCTGAGAGGGTGAAGAGTAGATTGCAATGACTGATCAGGCTCGGACGAAGTCTGATTCTCGATCGGTGGCCGCAAAAGTAGTCAGAGGTCGTCATGAACCAACTTTGGCGGCAATTCTGATCAAAGCACGACCTCTACAGAGAAGTGGCCGAATCTCCCACCTGCAGGAGGATCTGTGTCGCGCGTGCTCAAGCCCGGTAGCTGGCTGGTGCTCCTACTGTTGTCAGCCGAAGTCTCGTCTTCCCGACAGTGGTCACTAGGTATCACAACTCTGCTGTTGTCTCGTCGGGGACCCGGGGGGCCGCGGGGGCCGGTCGAAGCGGGGCAACGACAGTAACAGATATTGTAGTATAAGGAATATAACGCGAAAGATGTATGCTAGCAGGCACGCCGCAGACGCGTGCGCCAGCAGCGACAAGGTCCTAGCGCCGGCGGTGCAGCAGGACAAGCGGCAACGGAGACTCGCCCCGGTCACCAACGGCAGCTGTGCCAGGCAGCCAGCGCGAGTGGTGGGGTCACAAGATCTAGGCAAGGGAGAAGCTACAGGAGGGAGGGCTTCGCTGGCTACGGCCCAGCCTATCCGCAGCGGCCAACGACTGTGGCGGCGGGAAAAGCGACAATCAAGAAGAGGTGGGAGAGGGGGGAGTCGCCGGACGCATAAGGAGAAGGATGAACATACGGCGACGCGAGAAGCCCCATCGAAGCTGAGGGCCTCGGCGATAGGCCCTCGACTCGGCGATGAAACGACAAGGGAGGGCCTACCGGGCCGGTGTGAGGCCCACGAGGATCGGCAGGAGAACGTGCAGCGCCGACCTCCAGCCAGGTTCGCGCTCCAGCAAGCGCGACCGACAGATGGGTACAGCGGCATAGCTGAGAGCAGAACGCAGTCCCTCGCAGCTGCCAGTGCGCCGCTCGGGAACGGCGGCACAGCTGGGTGCATCGGGTGGCCGCAGCGACGGCGATCCCCCAGCAAACAAGCGAGGTTCCAGCAAGTGGAGAAGAATGGAGAGGCAGCCAAGGGGCCCACAGAACAGGGAGCCCACAGGGCTTTTCGTATGATGACAGCCCGAGAGGGATCAGCAGGAGAAATGTCGACAAGCTAAGCAAGCCGACGAGCGAATAATCTGACAAGCAAAAACCCAAACAAGCCGGAAGGCCAAATCAATAAGAGAAGTTACGCGGTAGAGGTTCAGCGTCTAGGCAACGATTAAGGATGTGGAGATACGCATGACCAATGCGGCCTAGGAGGGCTTGAGGTAGTGGAATCGATGGGGCCATTAACGCAAAGTACATACAAAATGGCTAGAAGGGCCTGAGGAAGCGATCCATAGTTTACACATGCAAGAACTCTTCGAAGAAGTGATGGCGTCTTTGACTCAGGCGGCACTTGGAAGGTGGAGGTGCTTAAGGCTTTTCTCCCGGGAAGGAAATGAGGTAGAGTGCTCTTGAGGGATTGTTCTACGAAGCTTAGTTAGATTGAGGGAGAATATTTGCAAGGGGACTCGATGGGTTGGACGCCCGGTAGCGAGCGTGGATGGCGGTGAGGCTGGGTGGATCGGCGAGCGGACAGCGGGAGGTTTTTGTTTTGTTTTGTTTTATCATACTCGCATGAAGCCTATCTAGACTATGGCGGCGGCGGACAGCGGGAGGTCGCGACGAGGCAAGGGAGAACACTAGAAAGAAGAGGCGTTTCTACAGCTAGGCCAGACAAGACAATGGAGACACGGCAAGACAAGGTCCTTCGAAACAAGACAAACAAGTTGCTGCGCAAGGAAGGAAAAGAAAAGAATAGAAACAGAAAAAAGTGTGGGCTACGGGGACATGCAAGAAACCCATCGCACTGCTAGTGACAGCCCTTTCCGACGACCCGCGTTCCAGCTACTCTCCGATCCGCATTCCGTCACCCACTTTCCGTCACCCATTTTCCAATACCTGCACTCCTTCCTATCGCACTCCCTTAGCCGGCTGTTGGCAAGCCGTGACAATATCCGTGGCTGACGGGTGGAGACTCGTATTTGTGCTGTGTCGAGAATGTATTAGAGAAGGCGGTTCGCCCGAGGTTTTGTTTTGGGTTCAATCGTACTCGCGTTCAGCCTATCTAGACTATGGCGGCGTACATTTTATCCATTTTTCCCGCCCGCTGGAGGTTCGCCCGAGGTGTAGGACTGGATTTTTTTTTTTGCTTATTCATATTCGCATTCGACCTATATAGATCATGGCGGCGTACATTTTGCCCAGTTTTCCTGTCCGCAGTCCGCGCAGTGGCGGCTCGTTGCAAGCTCCCCTTTTGCCCTCCGCCCAGGCCTGTCCCAAGAAAGAGTAGACGCGCCCAAAGAAATTAACAAAGGAAAGAACCAAAGAAAAGCGTAACCCGTCCCCTACTCCTCGCCTGCCGATGCCATGAATGAGGGGGTGAGAAGGAACAGCGGAAGTTCCTCCCCGCCGCCCATATTGTCCACCGCACCCAGCGCCTCCGCCTCTCCCTTCCGCTCTTCCTGCCGTACCCGACGCTTCCGGAGCTCCCACTCAGACATCTCACTTCCGGCGTCGTTGTGGAAAATGGCAAGGGGCGTTGTCATTCCCAAACCGGGGAAGCCGGATTACTCGAAGGTCCGGGCCTACAGAGTCATCTCGCTCCTGGACGTGGTCAGTAAGCTGGTGGAAAGAACCGCAGCGCACCTCATTGCGGACCATCTTGAGCGCAAGCGGGGCCTCCATGACGGGCAGTTCGGCAGCCGCAAGCGCCGGTCCTGCGTCGACGCTGTGGCAGTCCTCATGAACCGCACACAGCTGGCATGGGAGGAGAAACGGGTGGTGGGCGGTCTCTTCATGGACGTCAAGTCGGCGTTCAACAACGTCAGCAGGGCGTACCTGGGCAAGTGGATGGAGGCCTTGGGCGTAGAGTCTGATCTGATCCGGTGGACAGGCAGATTTATGTCTGACCGCCAGGTCAAGCTGGTTCTCGACGGGAAGGCAGGGGAGGCGAGTCCGGTGGACACGGGCATCCCACAGGGCTCTCCGGCAGCACCAATCCTCTTTGTCACATACCTGTCAGGAATCTTTGACAAGGTGGAGGCAGCTGTCCCAGGCGTCCATGGGCTGTCCTTTGTTGACGACATCAGCTGGTGGGCAGAGGGGAAGAACGACGAGGAGGTCGCAGCCAAGCTTTCAGAGGCAGCGACAGCCGCGGTCGAATGGCAGCTAGGAACGGTGTCGCCTTCGACCATGGCAAAACCGAAGCGGCGATTTTCCGCAAAAAGAGGACCGCTCCCAAGGAGACAGTGGTGGTAGGGGACAGCAAGGTCCCATTCAACAAGGAGGCGACGAGATGGCTAGGTGTGTGGTTGGACTTCCAGCTGACCCTCAAGGAGCACCATGCCGTCCGGATGAAAAGCGGCAGAAAGGCGATGACGCGGCTGCACAGGCTTACTGGGCAGATGGGGCTCTCACCAGCCAACTGCAGGAAGGTCATGACGGCATGCGTCTAGTCGGTCGCCATGTTCGGGGCGGAGCTATGGTGGAGGGGAGACCTCGCGGAAGGCACCATCGGCCGGGGGAAGGAATTCCAGCTGCTGGTCAACCGGGAGGCACGGGCGACAACGGGCTGCTTCCGGACAACCAGCCTGGGAGCCCTATCAATGGAGTCGGGCCTCAGAGCAGCAACAGCGCAGCTGGAGAACAGACAGCGGCGGTTCGGACTACGGCTACTGAGACTGCCGGAAGGGGAGCATGCACGGGAGGTGATAGGAGCCCCCACCGAAATCGGGCGGCGGCTCAAGAGCGCCCTCGCACACGGCGGACAGACAGAGAGGACAGTGCTGCTCGAGGAGCCGGAAACCCTCGACGCGGAGCTACTGCAGGTGGAGGAAGCCGAGGCAAAAGCGGCGGCAGAGGTGACCCGACCGGGCCTCACCATGTTCACGGACGGGTCACGACTGGACGGTGGGGCGACCGGGTACTCGGTGGTGTGGAAGAAGGGCCAAACCTGGGCGGGGGTCAAAGTGCACATGGGCAACAGCCAAGAAGCCTATGACGCCGAGTGCGCTGCGCTCGCCCGCGCCCTGGAGCTGGCATCGCAGAGGATCGCGACCCCGGAACGAGTTATCATCTTCTTGGATGCACAGGCAGCCATTAGACGGATGGCATCGGACGAACCCGGCCCTGGGCAACAGTACGCCCTTCAGGCACGGAAGCACATCGCCACGCTGCGCCAGTCCAGGCCGGGGATCGTCATCGAAGTGCGATGGTGCCTGGCGCACAAGGGAGTCGCTAGCAACGAAAAGGCTGATGAGTGGGCAAAGATAGCGGCAGAGAAGTCAGGCACCCACGGGGTAGAGTGGCCGAACTTCCCAGTACGAACGGAGGTGCGGGGGGCGCCCCTGCCACGATCCCTCGCCAACCTCAAGCGGGAGATCTCAGAGAAGAAGTGGGCGGAGGCACGTCAGTGGGCTGGGGGCCGAACCTCCAAGAAGAAGTACCGCATGCCGGACAGCCAAAAGCCCGATGGCGCGGTAGCCAACAGCACCAAGAGGCTCGCCTGTCGGTTCTACCAGCTGAAGACGGGGCACTGCCTAACGGGGCAGTACCTCAACCGGACAAAGAACCGAACCACCCCACAATGCTGGTGGTGCCGGTACCGTACTCAGACCCGGGACCACCTCTTCAAGGAGTGCCCCGAGTGGAAGTCGCAACAGAAGGCCCTGTGGGTGGAGGTGAAGAAGGAGACCGGGAGGTGGAAGGGCCGTTAGAAGGTGAAGGACCTGCTGGCCGACGGGAGGTGTAGCCGGGCAGTGCTGGACTTCCTGGCAGCCACGGACGTGGGCAGGCGCGTGCCGGTGGAGGAGGAGGATACCGTCAGCACGGTTTCAGAGCTGGAGGTGCTGGAGTGGCTGGAGGAGCAAGGAGCGGAGGCGATGGATCCGGGTGAGGGAGAGACTCCACTGTTCCTACCCACGCCCGACTTCATGGCGTCCGCAGGAACGGGGTAGGCGGTGTCTTTCTTTTGTTTTTCCTTCGACTGCCACGCTCGCTTTTCTTTCCTTTGTAATTCCCTTGGTGCGCATCACATCTTCGTGGGACAGGCCTGGGCGGAGGGCAAAGGGGTGCTTGCAACGAGCCGCCAGCGCTCGGACAGCGGACAGGAAACGGACTGTACATACTCTCGCCATGATCTAGATAGGTCGCACGCGAGTAATGAATAAACAAAAAAAAAAAAAACTTCCGGCGTCGTCTTTTTCTTCCAGCGGCGGCACCAACCTTCCCACGTCCGTGGTGGAGAGGAAGTCCAGCACCGCCCGCCCGCATCTCCTATCCGCCAACAGGTCCCGGACCGTGCACCTGCTCTTCCACCTTTTGGTCTCCTTCAGCACCTCCGCCCACAGAATCTTTTGCTGCATCTTCCATTCCGGGCACACCTTGAAGAGGTGGTCTCTCGTTTGCGAGGGGCACTTGCACCACCAGCACTGGGCATCGGGCCGAACTTTAGCCCAGTGCAGGTACTGTCCGGTGCGGGCGTGTCCTGTCATCAGCTGGTAGTACCTCGAGGCAAGCCTCTTAGTGCTGCCGGCCACCGCGCCATCGGGCTTTTGGCTCTTTGGCATGCGGTACTTCGCCTTGGAGGTGCGGCCTCCTGCCCACCGCCTAGCCTCCGCCCACTTCTTCTCCGAGATTTCCCGCTTGAGGTTGGCCAGGGATCGCGGGAGCAGCCCGTGGGCACCTGGCTGCCCTGCCGCTTCCTTGGCCCACTCGTCCGCCTTCTCGTTGCCAGCGATTCCTTTGTGCGCCGGACACCACCGGATCTCTATGGTGATGCCTGGCTTCGCCCGCCGCAGTGCCGCGATATGCCTTCGAGCCTGGATGGCGTATTTCTGTCCTGGGCCGGGCTCGTCCGATGCCATCCGTCTGATGGCTGCCTGTGCATCCGAAAAGATCGTGACTCGTTCCGGAGTCGTGTTCCTTTGGGAGGCTATTTCCAAAGCGTGGGCAAGAGCTGGGCACTCTGCATCATAGGCCTCTTGGTTGCTGCCCATGTGCACCTTGGCGCCCGCCCAGGTTAGGCCCTTCTTCCACGCCACCGAGTATCCGACTGCCCCCCAGGTGTAGGACTGGAGAGTGTTGGAATGTGGTATTGCCCTAGCACTGGTGGTTTTGCCCTAGCGCCGGATGTTCGTTAGCTTAGCACCTGTATATATCCACCCTCTCAGTGTTCCTTAGACTAGACAGA
>Ga0307512_10006422_pt1 | contig 11911 bp, 19 predicted proteins | sample 14_EM_MG_FD_200267 | JGI IMG/M metagenome (GOLD analysis project Ga0307512, IMG submission 200267) | Populus trichocarpa ectomycorrhiza microbial communities from riparian zone in the Pacific Northwest, United States - 14_EM | ecosystem: Host-associated > Plants > Roots > Unclassified | place... | reverse complement strand
TTATATTTTCTTTTCGCGGCGGTGGTGAAAAGATGTAAGCTACGAATTGCGATTAGATACGAGCACACGGTCTCATGCGAGCCATGAATGGGAATGGCATTATCTAACTCCCTATCTCTCTCATCCCTCACACTCTGACGTCCCGTTTAACCCTGCGAAATATAAAGCACTGCACTTCATCAGACATCGACCATTCCACTCCATTAGGCGAGAGGAGGGGGAATAGAGAGAGAAACCCCACCGTTGTTTCCCCTAATGAACACATCTCCGTAGCTATTCTTCATTCTGCCACCAGCGACGAACTCCTCCGTGTGCTCGAGGGCAATGTTCATGTAACCGTCGACGCTGCTGAGCTCGCCTGTCGTTCCCCCCACAATTCACACATCAGCTTCGGTCCTCCAAGCGGAAGAAGGAAGTGGGGGGGAGGATGCTACCGCGGTATTCTACACCGCTGTTGAGCTTGACGACTATGGGGCCACCGATTATCGAGCTGAGGAAGGTGGACGGATCGCTGGAGGGCGCGGCGGCTTCGGTCGGAGGCGTGTTGGGGTCCATCGTTGCCTGCTTGTTGTTGGTGCTTATGGTGGGATGGTGGTAGAGAGCTGTGTTCGAAGGTTTGGTGCCAGTGAATTGCACGTGACTGGAGCCCGAGGGAGATTTTCTACTTTATCACTGTGTGCAGATTAAGTACATATGGATAAACTGATAAGAAAAACGCCATAGCCATTCTTTTAACGCCGAAAGCAAAGTTAGAAATTAAAATAATAGCAAAAAACCCCCTTCAAACTCAAATTAATAGCAAACAGGAAACCAGCTAGATGCCGCCTAGTAGGCCAACTTTCTTGAAGATGCTGGTTACCTGGAGAGTCACATTGATGATGAGATAGATGGCACTACAGAGATCACAAAGGAGAATATGTTAGCACCACCAGATACGCGCACGGGAAAACTGAATTATTTTATCGTAGGAAACCAAGGTGTTTGCCGGTCCAGAGAAACCACCGCATAAACAGAGAAAAGAACGCTTGGACGTAAACGACCGGGGATACCCACATGGCCACAGTAAAAATATCGAGAACGTCCCACCAGCGTCCGATTTTGACCTCCGTTTCGACCGGTCCGTCCCATTTCCCGTCTGCATTCGTTCCGCCGGTGGTGTTGATGGTACGCTCTTGCCCACCGATGATCCGTTGCCGGAGCCCAGAGGTCGCCTTCTCCTTTTTAGTCTCTTCACGGGCGTCCTCGTCTTCCGGGAATCGTCCGTGTTCCGCGTAGAAATCGAGGAGTTGGTCTTTCTCGATCCAACGCTCCCGGAGCCAGATCTCGAACGCAGCGGAGTCGGTGACGGGAATGTCCTTGATCGCGAATCGACGCCAGTGCATGTTTACCGACTTCGGAGGCCGGCCCTCGAAATAGGTTGCGTACAGTGTGAAATAGTCCTGACCAAACTCCCCGTGCCTACGAAACCAATTAGTACATCCCTGGGACCGTTCGAAGCGGTCGGACATACGGCACTCCTTCATATGCTACTGTGCAATCGTACACCCAATCAACGGTCTCGTTCACCTGCTCCAAGCAAAACCGCAGCCCAGTGGACCGCGGCAACAGCTGATGCTTAAGGTCGGGGATCCCCAGCTTTGTAGCAAATTTGGCGCTCGTGATCCGGCCATTTATACTCGCGTTCGTTCCTTCGGGAAAGATCAACAGCCACATTGGGTCGTCCCGCGAGGAGGAGAGTTTTGAAAGTCGGTGCTGAATCCGCGACCTGTCTTGCTCCCACTTCCGCGCCATGAAAACGAACCCGTAAAACTGCATTCCAACCCCGATCAGAGGTAGGTATTTGAGCGATTCTTTGAGGATGATGTAGATGAACCCATGCATGCGAGCTGTGTATGCTATCCACCAGAGATAGATCCAGTCGGAATACAACTAATAGACATCAGCATCTCCCACTCCCGCGACTCGGATGGCTGGCGGGAATACCTGGTGGTTAGCAATCAGCACCAGTCGCTCTGGAAACTGGCACTGAAGCTCCCCGTCCGCTCCTCGTTTGATCTGGTGCCGAACGGATTTGTCGCCGGTAACGCGGATCACTGTGGGCGACCACCACTGCGTGACGGTAGTCGCAACAACACCGAAGTGCATTTTTGTCCGCGCCATCCAGGCATAGTACAGTTGCCGATTCACCAAGTAGAGCGGAGCACCGATAAGCTGGGTAGCAATGATCCTTTGGTCGAACCAACATCCAAAGTCAGCAAACATTCCTTCGATTTTCCGTGGGACAGTGGTACTCCCAGTAGCACTTACACCAAAACACACGTGAGGAACCAGATGCCGCAGGTGCATACCCGTACGTATTGACGGAAACCTCCATAGCGAACACTGCCAGCCGGGTGGAAGCCGATAGGTTTGGTTGTTAGGCCTGTTGTCTCATCTGTCTGGGGTAGATCGAGCTTCTTCGTTCCCTCGATGATGTCGCCCATCGTGACGCGTTGCGAGCAAAGCCAGGAAAGTCCTGACGAATAATAGTCGAAAGCTGAAGAAGAGACTCAGCCGCACAGCCGCTCAGATGAGGTCGACTGAGATGAGGAGATGGGGGTGGGTGCAAAGCAAGCGGATTTGGATTTGGCGATGGAGAGACACAATAGAAGGAGAAGCAGGAGTACGGGGAAGGCACGAAAAGGTATACAAAGAGGGCTCGCGAGCTTGTCGAGTTGGCGTGACACTTGCAGGACCCTTTCGACAGTATGAGGACACATTCCAAATGCTTGCTGGTTAGGGGACGCCATGTGGTACAATAACAGAGTTTCCCAACCCAAGGAGTAGCCTGAGGTTAGAGTGACTACAACATAAGCCCGCGGGCACAGACCGCAACGCTCAGGATTCATCTCCACTCGAGAGTCTCTATTTTTGGAGGATGGCCTTTCCGCCTTCCCTCCCCCTTCCAACGTACGTATCCATTGTTCAGGGCCCATGGTTGGCGGGTTCGGAAGTTCCAGCTTGTAGATGTTATGTACTATATCTGTGTTGGAAGTACTTACTTATCGCGTAGAATTAGGAATTCGGGCCTGGATTCTGGGTGATCCTTGGTCGCGTACACATCTGCCCTTTGTTGGAGTCAGAACTCTGACTTTCCGCGCGTGGATGTCTACCCGCCTAAATCGCATGTGATCACTAGTATTAGTTTTCATATCTACAATGCGGTGAGGGGAGCGGTATGTTGGCGATGCCCTGTCATAAGTACCGAAATATGGCTCTACATACTGAAGTAATACAAGTACTTGGGCACAGATATGGGGTAAGTACATATGTACCTACTGTAAACTATTCCCAAAGACGCAGGCTCGACGACTCGCTAATGAGTCGCTAAAGCTGACTAACCTCTCCCATCGGACCCACATATACGCCAACCCCTTTCCGGCCATTAACTCCCATTATGCCGCCTTCCTTCCGACAGCTCACGCTCCATTTAGTGCAGAGAATAGTCGGAACATAAGTGGTCACTCGCTGGAGGCTCTGCTCACGCACAGACCACCAGTGCTGTGCCCCACTCAGACGTTACATCAGGGGCTAATTACCCGGCTCAGCTTGGAGCCAGTGTCGCTAGCTCTATCAGGCTCACATGCCCAAAATCTCAGCAGGGCCACCATAGCCACCATCAGCACGCCACAATGCCACAACCCCAACAAGCTACGAATTACCACACTCCAAGTACCCGCCTACTCAGTGTGAGTTATCCTCGCGCAACCAAGCTGCCATGGTATTCATACAGTCCCCCTCTTCTCTTACGGACATTGGACTAATACGTGTGCAGGAGAAACGCCAGAAAGAAAAGGACCAGAAGCGAATAATTGAGGGTCCTACCGATGGTTAGTAAATCTCCCCCATCCAACTCCAACCAAGATACCAGCTCTCCTAACGCGACGTACTATACTTTAAGCGGCCAAGTACTTCTTGGAGGATTACTACGCGGCTATGAACCGCGACCGCTCCAAGCTCGCCGACTTCTACGTCCCGAACGCCAAGATCGTTTACAACGGCAACGCCTTCGCCAGTGGAGAAGCATTCGCGAGCTTCTTAGCGACCGCGACTACCTCCTACCAGGACATGCAATCCTACGACGTGCAGAAGGTCGGCGGTGGAAGCAATCTCCTAGTTCTCGTCTCTGGCGCCGTCAAGTACGGCGACGACAAGACCAATCGCGGCTTCAGCGAGACTTTCATTTTACAACCCACCTCTGGGTTGTTTCCCTACAAGGTGCAGTCCCAGGGATTCCGTCTAGTCACCAACTAGCGGGACGTGGGAAGCCATCCAAGAAACGGGGGTGGAGGTGGGGGATCATGAGGATATGATGCAGTTCCCGTTAAATAAAAGTGATTTTCTACAAACACAGTCCCACCAAGTCAATAATCCTCATGTAATCCGCATGTTGAACTGTGGTGCTACCCTTTGTCTCCAAGTGTATCGCATTTGACTGTTCCGTCACACGACATCACCCAGCACCTGCCTAACAAAGAATTCTACCAATCCAGATCACAGCCGAGCTTAACTGACTTCGGCCGCTGGGCTCCCTCACCGCACAAAATTCCAAGAGATTCCACTCAGCCCCTCTGAATCACACCTGCACCTGGGATCGACAGTGATGATTTTCCTTGCATCCCACTTTCAGGGTAACACAGGCCCCTTATCTCGGAAGTTTCTGATTGGTGCCGTGGTGATGTTGACCGCTGTTGTGTGACCATCGGGGCAGTAAAAAAAAAAGGACACATCTTCTCTCAACCAACTACAATGCTGTGTTATAACAGCTTTTGACACGACTCTGAACCCTTCCACCACCATACGACACCAACCAAACAACTCTGCCAACGCCCAGCGCCTGTTCCCAACAGCCGCTATGGATTTTCTAGGGGTAAGAGAATCGTCCCTACCGAGGTCCATTCGTCGGGAATGAGCTTATCAGCAATATCGTTGGGAAATTCCGACTGACAAGGAAACTTTTCAAAGAACTTAGCACAGCTTATGGACCGCCCGGGCTTTCCCTGGAAAACCCTCATCATCGGCTTTGGGGTCTCACAGTACCTCCTCGAAACATGGCTCTCCGTTCGCCAGCATCGGAAACTCTGTGAAGACAAGGTGCCAAAGGCGTTGGAAGGTGTTGTTTCCAAGCAGGACCACGATAAGGCTCAGGTGGGTCGATACTCTCTGCGAATGAAGCCACGGTTGGGTGCGCAGTAATTGATAGTCGACCAGGCCTACGGACGTGCGAAGTCGAAGTTCGGCTTCATCAGCTCATTTTACGGACAACTCACCAATGTCACTACCATTCACTTCAATCTGCTTCCCAAACTGTGGGGCCTCACTGGCCTCTGGATTTCCCGATACGCACCTGTTGGTTTCCGCGGTGAAATCACCCATTCGATCGTCTTCTTCGTCGCCTTCAACCTTGCTGGAAACCTCTCCAATATGCCGCTTCAGTACTACAAGAACTTTGTCTTGGAGGAGAAGTTTGGATTCAACAAGTTGACCAAGAAACTGGTAGGCGTCATTCTTTGTCTAGACGAAGGTGAAGAGATCGCTTACGACAAATGTAGTTTCTCACGGATGCCCTCAGGACACAGCTTTTGATCGCTGGCCTCGGTTCTCCAGTTCTTGCTGGTTTCCTGAAGATCGTTAGCTACTTTGGTGGCAACTTCTTCTACTACCTTTGGCTGTTCATCCTTGGAGTGCAAACCTTCCTGATCACCGTCTACCCGATCTTCATCTTGCCGCTGTTCAACAAGCTCACTCCTCTTGAGGATGGAAAGCTCAAGTCCGAGATTGAAGCATTGGCCACCAGGCTCAACTTCCCCCTGAAGCACCTTTACGTTATCGACGGTTCCAAGCGCAGTGCCCACAGCAATGCTTACTTCTACGGATTGCCCTGGAGCAAGCAGATTGTCATCTACGACACCCTGATCGAGAAGAGCGAGATCGATGAGGTCGTTGCCGTGCTTGCCCACGAGTTGGGTCATTGGAAGGAGGGTCACACCACCAAGCAATTCGGAGTTTCACAGGTAAGGATGTCCATTCACGCCAGGTTTTCAGCGACTAACCCCCCCGCCACAGTTCTACACGTTCGGAGTCTTCGTCATGTTCTCGCTTTTCATCAACAACCGTTCTCTGTTCCAAGCTTTCGGCTTTGGGAAGAGCATGCCCACTATCATCGGCTTCCTCATCTTTGGCGATATCTTGACTCCCGTCGACACTGTCCTCAAGCTCTTGATGAATGTCATGTCCCGCAAGTTCGAGTATGAGGCCGATGCGTTTGCTGCTGGTCTGGGTTACGAGAAGGATCTCGCCAAGAGCTTGATCAAGCTCCAGGTCCAGAACTTGAGCACTATGGACGCCGATAGCTTGTACTCTGCGTACCACTTCACCCACCCCATTCTGCCAGAGCGATTGAGAGAGTTGGGCTGGAAGGGAGGAAAGGTCGAGTAGATATATGTATGTATATGTCACTAGTTGGGCAATAATACAGGCGAGAAGAAGGTGGAGAGACGGGTAGTTAGCAAATCAATTTCTTCGTTCCGACCACTAGGAGGCACTCATTAAAAATCGCAGCGCTAATGATATTTTAACCGTCAACAAAATCACTGACCCTAAAGCATCATCGCTTCTCCTTCGCCCTCTCTTCCGCCCTGCGTTTCTTCTCCTCCTTCATCCTTGCCTTCTTGTCTGCCTTCCTCTTCTCCTTTTTCACACTGCTCGTCTCTTCGCCTTCCAACACCGGAGCCTCCACCTCGTTACCTCCAGACTGCGCAGTCGCCCAACTCCCGGCTTGCACACCCTCCTCTTCCTCCTCCCGCACACCGGGCGTCACCCCAGTAGCTCGTCCCTTCACCTCGTCCCGCTTGTCGGTATCGAACGTCTCGACAGGTTTGGGAATGAACACGCCCTGCAGCGCACTGACGATCCGCCGTTGATCCGAGAGCACCAGGTCTCCGCGCGCGCTAGTGTGGCGTTCCGCATCGGCGCGCTGGACGAACATGGCGAGCAGCGTGTGCGCATCCGATCGTGATACCACTGTTGAACTGACGATGCGAGTGGGGGGAAGTGTTGCCGTGGACATATTTTACTCTTTCCCTTCCAGTCAGCCCGAGAATTGGGTATTTTGGAGAAGAGGCAAGCTCTTACAGTTTTTTTTTTTTTTTTTTTTTTTTTGGGGTGGGGGAGAGGTATATCTGGATTCTATGTAGTGGTTTGGTGAGGATGAGGTTCCGTGAACTAAAAAAGTTTTGGTTAACCTAGGACCTCCGTGTGATACCGCCAAGAATCTTGAAGCTATGTATATGTACTTAGATATAGCGGCACACCCGCTAATCCACGAAGCTGGCTGACAAACCTCACAGCCCTCCGACACGAGACACATAGCTCAAGACAACCCAACCTCATAACCACAAATGTTCGCCCTCTGCACAGCCCTTCGCACTGCTGTGCGTATCCCCGCTCCCACTCCAGTGCTCACCCGGTAGTTATACTCCCATCCCCCGCCCACTACAACTACCATCACATTAACCCTTCCCGACTAGGAATTTCTCTTTCACGACGTTCCGCCGTCCAACCGTTTTCGGCCTCGCACCAGCCGGCCTGGCCTCGCCGCCGTCAACGATCACGGGAGCCATCGACGCGCTCGCTTCGCGGATTAGCGCCTCGCCCGCTCTGCAGTCGTTGCAGGTCCGCAACGGCCCCCGCGACACTTTTGACCCGTCCCACCGCGTGCGGAAAAGGCGTGCGGGGTTCTTGGCTAGGAATGGGTCCAGAACTGGAAGGGCTATCCTGAAGAGGAGGAGATTGAAGGGAAGGAAGACTTTGAGCCATTAATTCGGCCGACGGAGCGTGGACTGGATGCAGAGATGTGCTTGTAAATCGTGGTTGATGGGTTAGAGGTGATGCTTTCCTTTTGACCGACCTATGATACATGTGCCCCTACTTCTGTCGTTCTATGTATTATAAGATACATTTTGAGCTTCTGTGCTCTATACCTCCTGCCCGCGACCGCTCGCCCGTCAGCCTACAATTGTACAGTACAAGATCGCAGCCCACACCTCTAGCTACTTCTAACGTCTAAAGAACGGTCTCAGATCAGCCCCACCCCGGAGTGGCCACCTAGATGCCACAACATTCCAATCGATATGATTCCACACGGCTTCAAGGTACCGTTCCTTCCCGGTAATGCCGTGGTCCTCCAACCACGCATGTTGCCAGCAATTGATGTTGAGCAGTGGAACTGCCCAGTTAGTATCGTCGCTCCTCTGCGCGGCCAAGCGCACTGTATTGGTCATGTAAGAGATGTTGCCTTCGCCCAAGGTCTGGCGCGTGTTCATGTCCGTATCCTGGCGGCGGTGGGTGGCACCGTAGGGAGTCCCGGCATTGTACGTGCACAGGATGCGTAGGTTCTTGTTCTGGTCGAAGACTAGCCATACCCAGCCGTTGCCGAACATGCTAGCCGCGGTCGTGAGGAGCTCGGTCCGCATGGCTTCGGCGGAGGGCCAGCCGTTGGGAATGTGGTTCTTGAGGGTGTCGGGGATTTCGACTTCGACGGGGGACTATACAGATGAGTGGGGGGGGAGGCGGATCGGGGGGGGGATAACCGAAAAACCATACCAAGGTCTCAAAGAAGAAGTGGTTGTTGTGTGCTTGCGAGGCGTAGTTGAACGTCGCAGCGAGATCAGCTTGCCGGGACGTCATCACTGTGATGTCTATCGCCGACTTGTCCATGAGATCGGTACCTGCCAGTCAAGCCCCCATATCAACATCCACATTCGACGCCCACAACGGCTGGGGTATGTTTTGGGCTGACCGTCAGTTAACCTGTTGAGATTGTCTACCAACATTTCCTGATACTCAGTCCACGCGGTGTCGAAAGCCTTCTTCGAGAACAGCCCGGGGATACCATTCTCAGCATAGGTGCTCAGATTGGTGAGCGTCGGAACAGCATGCTTCGCACGGCGTTGCTGGTGCTGCATAGGCGCAATTCGAAGAACATTCTTTCCCATCTGTCGCCGTGAGTTTAATTCCTCCCCTTGGGCGAGAGTCTTTCATACCGTGAACGAGGAGAGAACGCGGGGCATTCGCCGAGAGAATATCGACGCGATTGACATTGCGCCCGGGTATGTGCAGTGGCGGAGTATCGGAGTATATCTAGAGGGATGGGCAATTGATGGGGAGCGGCGTTTCAATTCGGGGGACAAATTTTAGAGACGCTATTTTCCGCGTTGCACAAGAACCCCGCCAAGATGCCTATCCAGTCTAGTGTCTGGAGCTCCAACTGCAAGACAACTAGATAGCGACGGCAAACCCCACAGACAGTGCGAGTGAGTTTCATCCGTTCGCAACACCCTGAGACACGCACAACCCCATGGATACCGATTCCCTCCGACGAGACGTCTGGAACGGCTCCATCCCATGCAAAATAAATCTCGACGTTTCGGAGGATCCCGCTTACGAGACCGTCAGTCCGTACTTCGTGAGTTCCGCCCCCCTTCACGGATGTGGGCAAAAGAGGGATTCGTACTGAACTTATGTCCGAAAAAAATAAAAATAGGTGTCGATACCCCGCATATCGTATATCCCGCTCGTCGTCAACCAGATATACCGGTTCTTCGAACCGAACTTCGCCGATCCGAATGAGTGCAGACCTCAGAATGCGTGGTTCGAGTTCGAGGGGGTGCCGTTGAAATGGTTCAGACCACGCCTCTACGTCCGGCTGCGGGGCCAAATCCATTCGGTATCGCTGACGCGGCACTGCGGTTGATAGGCACTGGCCGGTCGGTGTTCTCTTCGACCTCTTCACCGGTCGAGATCCGTCCGTCTCTTGGGACAGCGACAACGCAGAATACCAATTACCGTGGGCTCTGACGCTGCACTTCCAGAACTGGCCGGCCAAGCACCTGATGCGTTTGGACACCGAGGATGCAGTCGAAGATGCGTGGAAGAATACCCTCAAACAAGTGAGCTTACCCCTCACGCGCGCCCATAGCCCCGTCACCATCTAAGACTCGCCGGAATCTAGTCCGCCTGTGTAAGGAACGGCAGTGCGAAATCGGTGTTGAGCATGTCGAAAGCGGAATCTACAAAGCTGTGGGAAGGGCTTTCGGACCGTGCGTCACACTCGCACCTACTCTTCAAGTCGATTCGTAGCTGACCGAGTAAAGATGACTTCGACAGGTTCTGGTCTGTAAACGAAAAGCTCATGGCGGATGCAACAGTAATGCGCGGTGTCCCGATAAGAGTCTACATCCCTTCGATACCCCGGGTGGTTCAGCTACCCGTCGCACCCTTTCTGGAGTCTAGTGAGTCTATGTGACTGGATGTTCGGAATGGGATGGGGCTGATGCACGCTCCACAGAAGAACCACAGACGATCGGCACAGCGCTGAATGGTCTCATTCCCGAGCTCTTCAAATCGAAGCGGTCGGCATTGGTTGCACGGCCGGTGATTCACGGGGTAGTGGTTGCGATGAATACACCGGTAGCAGAGCTTCTCCAAGTAGCGGTGTATCCGGACGGTTTCTTACATATAACACTCGCGATGATGTCGTAATTGTTTTAGTGGTTCGATGATCGAGTGATCCGAACCGCATGTGATGTGCGCATAACAGCGCTCAGAATACACACTTTTGAACGTAGTCCCGTGCCAACAGGTATGTTTTTTTTCCGAAACTCTGGCTTATTCGCGCGTTCAGGTAAAGGTCATTGGAGTCTGGACTAAAGACTGGTAGATAGCATCCAAGACAGCCTTGTCCTTCCCTGCTGCTACGCCTGACCCGTCGTCCTCATCAACTTCTTCACCATTGCCGCCGGCTCTGTTCAGTGGCGGAGCCAGCACGCCGATTTCGCCACCAGTCGAGCCGTAATACAGCTCAGCGGGATGGTGCGGCCGTTGCGCGAATCCACCAACTTTGTGCTTCGTCACCTCCTGCCGGAACACAACATGTCCCTCGGCAAAGTGTAGTCCTATGATCTCGCCGACGGAGTGGATAAACACAAGCTGCGGGTCCGAGTGACGCAAGCGCGTCAACAGAGGGTTGCAGTTGGACAGTTGTCGGTTGCGGATGACCGGCGAGAAGTCTGTCTGTATGTAGCACGGAATTGAGGATCAGCCAGTCTTTGGGGGAGCCGAGGGGAGAGAGGGGGACGCACAGGGACACTTGAGCCTGTGGAGAGGTCCCACACTCGTAATTTGTCATCGTGTCCAAGGCTCACCAGCGTTGCACCGTCCTCGCTCCACGCCAATCCGTTCACCAGACCTGTGCGGGCCCCAGCCCTCCATCAGCCTACACGTTCCCCTGTGCGCTCTATCCGACCACGAACGAACCATCATGCGCGCGATTCCTCCTGTCCACCCGCCCTCTCCCTTCGCAGCCAGCATTCCGATCCAAGCTGACCATGCACGACATCCGGACATCCCACACCCTGACCTGGCCGTCCTCGCCGCCGGAGGCGACCAAGTTCTCGTCCCTGCCGTTCCAAGCGACAGCGTGACACGCCGTGCCGCTGTGTCCCAGCAATTCCTGCACGCCGGCGCCGCTCGCCAAGTCCAGCAGCCGGATCCCGGGGGCGGCGTAAGCAACGGCGGCAAGCGAGTGGTGCGCCCGAGGCGCCATGGCGACGTGGTGGACGGCGCCGGAGAGCGGGAACGTGTGCGCCACCGAGAGCGAGCGCGTGTCCCAGACGCGCACGGTGCGGTCGAAGCTGCCGGAGAGGAAGACGTCGCCGCCAACGGGACGGAAGCATACCGTCGAAGCGGCGAATCTGTGAGGCGGCGCCGCCGTCGTCGTCGTCGTTGCCGCCGGGGTCTCGGGGGCATCCAGGTCGTGGAGCGAGACGACACCCGTGGCGCCAGCTGCGATGAGACTGGAAACGGCGGCGAG
>Ga0307512_10006421_pt1 | contig 11912 bp, 12 predicted proteins | sample 14_EM_MG_FD_200267 | JGI IMG/M metagenome (GOLD analysis project Ga0307512, IMG submission 200267) | Populus trichocarpa ectomycorrhiza microbial communities from riparian zone in the Pacific Northwest, United States - 14_EM | ecosystem: Host-associated > Plants > Roots > Unclassified | place... | reverse complement strand
AGATAATCTGTACCGTTGGATTCAATGAACACAATGTTATATGTACCGTACCAGCCGCTACCATTAAGAATTATGGACGAATAAAAAATATTATGCATGCCTTGATCAACCAGACCCAGATGGGACTCTCTAGGCTGAACCTGAGGTTGATTGGAGTAGTTTGTGTATCCGACTATCGTATTCTACGAGGAGATCCGTCCCTGCCGACTCAACGCGAGCCCTGCCTCGGCGTGCGCGCGGAAGCCGCGGGGGAATATGATCGCGCGTAGAAGTAGTGGTATAATTCAGGACAATGGGGTTATCCTTCGCCCATGCTTTGATACTAAGAGTATGACATCAACTTCGATTCCGTATGCAAATTAATATGAAGTTTGACCCACTAGCCACGAATTTTCTCATGCTTGAGTGAGAAATGGGAGCGTATAACATCCTACAAGCGAAGTTCAGTGATTCAATCGGGAAAGTTGAAAGGTCTACACATACTCCCCACAGTCCATTTACGTGCGTATCGTCCAGCCAATCTACTATTGCCCAACGAACGGTCTGTACACAAATGTTCCGGTTATAGTTTATACTCTCGCGACGTTTCGGGTTGGCGTGACCGCTCCCTGGCCTGAAATACACGGGTCAGTCACTGACTTTTCGAACGCAGCCGGGAACTTACTCATTGAAGTACGGCGCTTCGACGAGGATCATGCTCTGGATACTCACAAGCACTTGCAGCAGCGTTGATTTGCGGGGTTGCCAATTTTCTTCAGCAGAACCCGACCAGGTTCCCAGAAGTGACAAGCAAACCTTTCCGCAGCTGTAGAGGTTTGGATTGAACCTGACCTTCCCACCGCCAGTCGTACAGAGGTTCATCAATGGAGGCGAATTGGGATATTGTATCGGTAAGAAGCAATCGAACTCGAAGAGCCCGCCTGCGTATGGTGTGTTATCTGGGCCTGCAATCATAATTTTACTGTTCGTGCATTAACTTTCAGCGGGTACCCTGGCCTTGTGGAAGGGGGGAACGTACATCACATCATTTCTGACCTCATCAACTCGAACCCAGATCCCGGGGGGCAGACCAGTGCCCATGACCGCCAATTCTTTGAGAATGTGTAACCTGTCTTTCGGGACGCGGGTGTCATTGGAACTAGCCTCGACCATACCCCGATAGTGGAAGCTCCGGTATACAAGTCCCCCAGTTGGCCCATCTTCAGAGAGCGTGACATGCTTGAAGGCCAATTCCCCACATGCGTGTTCATAGGCCTTGTCGAGTTTCTCACCGTTCGAAGGAGCCTTTCCAGCTTGTTCATCTGCCTTATTCTCACCCGACTCCGATATGGTCCCCATGACTGCCAGGCAGCGATCGAGGTCTTCCTTGGCAGCGATGACGTCCCCACAGAGCGACATTTCCTTGATTCCAGTTTCCCCAATATCGTCAGCGATACTTGACATCCCCGTGAGGTACGCCTCGCACTGTTTCGTGAGTTTCTCCAAGTGGTTATAGAGTGGAGCTGCCCTGACGATATCACCGTCCTCATCTCTCTCCCAGATAACCTCACCACCACCGCGAATGAAGGAATCTATCCCGCAACTCTTAGTCTTGGGCCACCCCCTGGAGACTAACAGTTTGATAGTGAGCTCGCAGTCAGCCAATCGTCGTAATAGTCGTAACATCGTTTGGTACGTCTCGCTCCTAGCAATCCAGTCAGCGACGGAATCATTTCTAAGGAGTGCTCCGAGAGTTTCGGGAAGATAAGATAGTTGCAACAATGCCTCGATCGAGGGGTGTGGAACGAAGTCGTACGGTGTTGGAGAGTCGGCGTAGGGGTTAGGGAGGTAGACCGTCAAGGCACGGAAGACCCAGTTTGAAACGTCCTCCCGGCCGCGAGTTTCGTCGGAGTTTACGTCCTTTTTCGTCTTTGGGTTCATCGCACGAGTAGAACGTTGACTGGTTTTCCCGCTCCGTTTCGGCTTTGTCACTTTCTTCGCCTTATAGGAAGGTTCCGAATCAATTGACGCGCCCCAGCCTGCTCCCCACGGAATGAGACTGGAAGGCTCTGGAGAGAAGCCATCGTATCCCCCTTCCCGTCCAGGGTCGTCCCAGCCATCGAACTCCAAGTCGTATTGCCTATACACAGCCACATCGTCGTCATACCCATCGAACCCACCGAACTGCAACCTATCAGTCGCATAGCCGGTCCCACCGGGGCCAACTGTGGAGGATTTCTTCTTTGAGGCTTTCCTCACGGTGCTGTTGACGCGTCTCTGGGAATCGGACAGCTCGGCTAGATGGTGGGAGTCCAGGATCGCAAGGATCTCAAAAATGGCGATGACTCGAGCACGAGAACAGCATTTGACTGTATCACATTCATTGGCCTGGCCACATCGCGAGGCGCACGGAACCGGGGACATGCATCCACGACAGTGATTGATTTCACAATCGGCGCAGAACATGTGAAGTAACTCTGCGATGTTCCGGAGATCTGTTGACACCACCTGTAACGCAGGGTCAACTTCATAAGTAAGATGGGTGGCAATTCACATACAGGGTTCCGAATGGGTTGAATTGGTCTTTCGCATTGAGAACACTTTCTTTCACCAAAGAAAAGATTTCTGAATTGCTCAAGGATCTGATCAGGAGGATGCATTTCGCTCGACGCCTCGAGTTCGTCGAACGTTTCTTTGATGGGATCGAGCTGGTGATCTGGGACTTCCAGGGGCGTTTGATGGCGCGAAACGGCGGGCTGGATCGGTTCGTCGTCGTCTGGAATAGATATGACATCGATATCGCGTAGCCGAGGTGGCGGGTCGTCTATTTCAGGGACAGCCCGACCTTTGCCTTTCTGTTTGGCAGTTAGACGCGGAGGGGAAGTCTGACGGATACCGTCGTCGCTATCGTCCGAGATGACGATTGGAGTGTTGTTTCTCGGATGTTTTGCAACGGGTCCCTGGACCGTAACGGACGGTTTACGCTTTCGAGAGTTTGGCATTGTGGTGGTAGCAGCGGAAAGAGTAATACGGGCGATCATAACCGCCTTCCGAATTGGGACTTGTTATAGGTCGAGGCAACAGTCAAACTTGTTCACATCCTGACTTACCCTCACCCTCATCCTCCGTCTCTCGCCCCGTCACCTTCCGCCCCGTCCACGCTTTCGCTGTGAGCCCCGTCCTGCCAAGTCACAACTGCGTTTACCACTCACCCAACCGAACTACGAGACAGTCTCCGCCCAGTGAACAATAGAACATCTTCAACATCAGCGCTCTGCATCAATGGTACCATTCTCACTTATCATTTTCCCGGTGATCACTCCAGATCTGACACAGTGCCGAACGCAGGAGGCCCACCATCAAGACCCAGAGGAGTTGTATGTGAAACAGGACAGGATTGGTGCGAGCTCTTCATGAGAGTGTGCCCGCGTGCACAGCTACTCATCCGTTTGTGGCAGGCAAAGGCTCGTTTGGAGAGGTCTATAAGGGGTATAACATCAATCCGCCTATAATATCTCCAAAGTGCACTCATAACAACCAACGTTCAGCTTCGATAAACGGACGGGGAAAACTGTAGCCATCAAGATTATTGACCTTGAAAGCGCAGAAGACGAGATAGAGGATATCCAGCAAGAGATTCAGATTCTTTCCCAACTTGATTCCCCGCATGTGACCAAGTAAACCACCTCCTTTATCCAATCTATCAGTCCAATAACGCTCTCACCACAGATACCATGGCTCATTCTTGAAGGGCTCCCATTTGTGGATCGTCATGGAGTGCGTGTACTCACCCCCGTGTTCCGCGCACCAGATAACCTTTCGCCTCAATAAAGGTACTGTTCAGGAGGTTCATGCTCAGATCTGGTACGCTTCGTTCCCCTACTTCTGCCTATTTCAGAAGTTGAATAAAAAAGATGAAACCCGGAGTCTTCCGCGAAGAATATATTGCGATTATCGTTCGGGAACTTCTCAAAGGCCTGGAGTACCTTCACCAGGAAGGCAAACTGCATCGGGATATCAAAGGTGAATCCTGCGTCGCCCGTATCAAACCTGACTTATCTATTTCACTAAGCCGCCAATATCCTGCTTTCCGCAAATGGCGAGGTTAAATTGGCTGATTTTGGTGTTTCTGGACAATTGTCTGGGACATTGTCTGCAAAAAAGAACACGTTTGTCGGAACACCATACTGGATGTCGCCCGAGGTTATAAAACAGAGTGGTTATGATCACAAGGCCGATATCTGGAGTCTGGGGATCACGGCAATCGAGCTTGCTAAAGGGGAGCCTCCATACGCTGAGTTGCACCCAATGAAGGTTTGGTCGTTCCTTGGCGCACCCAGCCAGCAGCTAACCCATTTCTGTTCCTTCAGGTTTTATTCTTGATCCCTAAGAACCCGCCTCCGCAGTTGGATGGGGCATTTTCCAAAACGTTCCGGGAGTTTGTAGCTTACTGCCTCCAGCGCGATCCTAAGGATGTTAGTCCAAATTATCCCAATCACTGACAGTTTTACTAACACCTCTTCAGCGTCCAACCGCTCGAGACCTCCTGAAACACAAGTTTGTGCGGATGGCAAAGAAGACGAACTACCTTACCGAACTCATTGAACGACATGAAAGGTGGAAGGCGGAAGGTGGAGATAAGTCCGATGACCGCGAACAGGTTCGCGATTACGACGAGTTCGTAGCTCTCTTCCGTTTCGTTGCATAACACTGAAGGAAACTCCCACAGCCAAAACAACAGCGATCCGGAAGACCTCTGGGATTTCGGCACCGTCCGCCACGTCGGAGCAACCATCGGCCGCACCCAGCATAACCCAGCCATCGACGATCATGGCGGCCGAAACGGCGATATCCCTGGTTACTCTATGACTCCAACTCCTTCGAACGTCACAGGGACCACAGCATACGATCATAGGAAGTCGATAGACCACTCCCCCATTGCCAATAAGGGCGATCACCTTCCTCCCATTCCACCGCCGCCAGCGAAGAAGTACGACGTTGAAGCGACGGTCAAACACGCACTGCCAAAAGATCCCGGCACAGCGAGAGCTACAGTTCAGAGGGAGCCTTCCGACGAGTACGACGATTACGATGAGGACTTTGCCCATAACGAAGGACAGATCGGGAACGGTGATACGGAGTTAGCGGATACAACGCTCTTAGACTCTGTCGTCCTTCCAGCGTTGGCCTCGGTATGATTCCCATCCTAGCCTCAATGGGATGGTGACTTCTGACCCGCTATCCCTCCTAGTTGTTCCCGCGAGTATCCACCCAAGAAGCACGGGTAGCCCTGAGCACGTTGCAACGTGCCTTCACTGAAGCAGAGAGGATCATCCCTGGGGTCACTATGGAGCTCGTTCATGAGATAGTTGACTCTGTAGAGCACATTGACATCGATGATGACCGCAGATGACCTCCGGACAGTTCATCTCGGTGGTTTTTTTTTAAGTCGTCGCCAGATCTTTCCTGCAGATAATCTTTTCCCCCTTCACTCGCACCAACCTCTACGCGATTATGCGATTTGACTCCTTTCCCTATCTCATCAAGTATCCCACCCACCATTCTGTACTTGTAATATCACTCTTCCATCGTATACCTACCCTGAGTACATAATACACATCACAACATCCTAGTCGAGCAAACAGGTACTAACTGCAGAACAGCCTCCTCTAAGTAGCCGCTATTTCTGGTTTTGATGTCCGTTTCTTCTTCCCCGTTGTCCCTTTCTTCTTCGACCGTGTGACCTTTATCGGGTCAAGGCTCCTTGACCGGGGGATTTCGTCGTCCCCCGCATCATAGGTCGGGAAGGATGACACAGAAACCGGTGTGGATGACATCGATTGACGGAACTCATTCGGATTCGGGAAAATGGGCTGGGAGGTTGGAAGTGTTGATGACTTGGCGAATGTCGGCATCTCGCCCTCCCTGTCGACCACGAACTCTCGCTTTTGATGTGGCGATATTTGAGAACCTTCCCGGAGGATAGTCTCTGGTTGTACTGGTGCTGCAACGAAGTAAAATTAGTAAAGCAGTAATATCTCTGTGGGTAGAATAGGACGGACTTGGAGCGATGGGCATAAGATCATCGAGACGAACGATAGGAATTGAGTCGACGTCTGAGGAAGCGGGTATTGGCTTCTCGATCTCCTTCTTGTCAAAGATGTAATATGGATCATCTTTGAGCCTCTCAATACGCTCCAGTCGTTTCTGGGAATACAAAGTCAGCACGAGAGACCAGTGAGGCAAAGGAACTCACTCTTTCTCGCTCTGCCTGCTCTTCTTCAGTCTCTGGCGCCGGCGTAAGAGCGTCTTCCTGGAGGAGTTTGTCCGTAGGTTTTTCCTTGGCTTTGCCGTTCGTTTCCTTCTTTTTCCCTTTCTTCTTCTTCGATCTCCGTCCACGTTCCTCCTCCGTAGCAGGTGTGGATAGGACATTTTTAGGAGGGGGGACAATCCATTTATCCAAGTCTAGACCCTCAGGTATTGGTACGTTCGCCTGGGCCGCCGAGGCTACTGGATTCAACGGATACGCCGACACTAGTGGGTGAATGAGATAAAGGCTCTTTGGATACTCCGGCTCCATAGTTCCGGGCTCGAAGCCATCAGAATCACTGGCGAAAGCATAGCTCTCGGCTGGTCGTGGTTTGAATTGCGATAGGTCGGCATTGATGAAAGCAAAAAGTCCTAGAGAGTTCGCCGCCTTGGGCCATTATAAATGAGATGTATCATAATCGTTGTAGGAATACCCACTCGTTCCTGGACCTCTATGTTCGGATCAGTTGTGAATTCTTGTAGCCTTTCGACAATGTAGTCGACTTGTTGCTTAACCTTCAGAAGATCATCGTTGTCCCAGCGCTTCGCAATCTCCACAGCCCAAAAAGCGAAAACCTTCGTTGCGGCGTGAACGCATACCGCAACGGTCTCAGGGTGCAGTTTTGAAATACCCTGTTGAAGTAATACGGGTAACAACTTTTGTGGCTCCGCGAGCTCCCTTCAAAACAATCAGCGTCCCAGCCACTACAGTGGAGAAGAAGTGCCCCACCCGCAGTATTCACCACAAATCCATGCAGCGGCCCACAAAACTTCCGCACAGCTTCCTTCGTCCGATGCATTCAAGAGGAACGTATCGTCGTTCAGCAGTTTAACCATCAGTTTCACAGCATACCTCCGCGCGGCCCTTACACGTCCAACAATGTCTACAAGTTGATCCCTGATCTGAAGCCCGACGTCTACGGAAGCAACGTATGCAAGGTCAACCAATACGGAAAGGTACCACTCAAAGTCTGTCACGTTGGCGTAGGTATCGCGTGAGCATATCGAGAGTATCCTTTGGGCAAGTGTCAGTCGGTATGCACGGGTTCCGGCGAGTGCACTTGATGTTTGTGCACCGTGAGGCGGCTGTACGTGTTGCGACAACGAATGTACTGCTGTAGGAACTGCTGCCACAGAATCTGGTCTGGCCAGATGCGAAAGGAGCTGCTGTGTGATGGATTGTAGGTTATCTTCGTCGACCTATGTATACAATCTGAGCCCGAAGACCACGGAGAGAAGATGGCGATATGTTGTACCATTGCTGAAACAAGTTCTAGAGCTCTCATCCGAATACTCATATCTTGGTCATCAAGATTTGACAAGATGACTCTCTGGTACTCCCCAACAAGGTGCGGATGGCTAGGAACGATCTTGGCCATCGCAAGCAGCGCAATATATTTGACTAGAAGTGACGATCAGGTGAATCACGCAGCTATTCCACTGCAAACTTACGGTTCTGGTCAGGATCCTGCAGGAAGGTGGCTAGTTTAGTGACGCAAGTCCTTGCGAGGGTGTCGCCGGAGTGAGGTTGTAACATCCCTCCCACTATGCATGTGTGAACGCATTCATAAAGTAAAGATATCGCATGCGTTGTGTTGATGAGGTCCTTGATCGGTTTTTGGAGTTTGTGGGCAAGGCGTGATTCGTGGGGGGTCATTGCACCAAACTATGAGTCATTCAGAAATGGAAAACTACGGGAGAAACCCTACGAACGTACAAGTTTGATGACTTTAATTAACAACCAGTTGTTAGAGGAGGTGGTGAGGAGGTGGAATAGCTGGGGGGCTAGTGTGAGGTAGTCGGTAGGGTTCTGGCGAACAAGTTCGCAGAGAACATTCACAGTTGTGGACACAACGCCTAATCAACGGTCAGCTAGTTGTTAAAAGCCGTAGTATATTCCATGCCTTGGTCAGGGTCGCTCAGCTTCTCTGCTAGACGCGGTAAGGCGACGGATGCCACATCGGGATAGCTGGAAATTATCTTGTACAAGGCAACCACCGCACGTTTCCGGATTGCCGGTCGCGAGTGATTAAGCATCGAAGTAATTTCAGGATGCAGATCTCGAGCCAAATCTGACGTTATAAATTGCGAGAGGCCATTCAAAGTCACCGATATGTCGAGGAGCGTGCCACTTAAGTCCTGTAGAATTAAGCTATAGAAAGAGCTGCATCTAAGTGGAACGGCGAACCTTTTTCAGCAAGTTGGTGGTCAGCATCAGCACATCCGTATCCTTCGAGAATGATTGTGACGCCGCCAGATAACCGACACACTTGAGATGGAACTTGGGTGAAGACATGACTTCAACGACATGGAACGAGGCCCAGCTCATGTCGTAACCAAGCATATCGAGCTAGAACAAGCTGAATAAGAGATCAAATATCTCTAAAGCGTAACGCTCACGTAGGTGAGTTTCATGATGGCTCCAGCTTTTAGTTCCATGTCCTTGTTCTTGATCTCTTCCCGGATTTCATCCACGGCCTTATTGATGAACGTGGCTTCATCCTTCTTGTTCGCCCGCAGGCCACGAATGAGGTCTTGTAAGGTCCGTTCCCACATGGAGATAGAGAACTGGGGGCGAAGATTCCGCCAGTCGTCCTATAAAGCGTGAAATTGCGGGGGTGAGGAGTGGAATGACGAACACGTGCCTTCCGATCGTCACTCAAGCCACTTTCATCCCCGCCTCCGAAGTTAAGCCGTGAGTATCCTCGCATTTTTACTGTAACTTATCCAACGTGTCCAAGCAGATAATTCTTAGGATCTAGGTCGTAGGATTCGAACAGGATGAGCACCCTCACTCGAGACGAGTACGAACGAGTTCTGCCCACTTCACACCCAACCTCTGAAACGCCTACAGTATCGAAATCGCGACCCGTGCCGCAGACCAGTTCACTCGCCTGTATTACTCCACGTACGACTCGCCAACGAGGACCATAGACCTACCCAAATTATACCGCCCTTCGTCTGCGATCACTTGGAATGGCAACCCATTCGCGGGCGCGGACGGCGTTCGAGACTTATTAAACGACACCCCTATAACGAAGCACGAAGTACAGTGTTTTGATTGTCATCCTATACCAGGTCGGTTCTGCTCTTACCCATCGTCTGTTTATCGTGTGCTAACCTGACCCCTGGCAGGGAGCCAACCTCCGAACCTTCTGGTCACTGTTTCTGGTACAGTGACCCACGGCACCCCGGCGAACCCAACTGCCCCTTCGAATAACGCTACAAAGTCGAAGAACGTCGACGGCCAACCGAGAGTCTTCTCACAAACATTCGTTCTTGTCCCCGATTCCTCAGCCGTCCCAGCGAAGACAGGCGAAGTGGCCAAATACTATATCAATGCGGACGCTCTTCGTTTTGTTGGCTAGAGAATGCAATTATAACGACGTCATGGGATCTACTACCTAATAATAATGTACAACAATACAGTAGATAATCAACCAAACGTTTGGCTGGACCTTGCACTGCGCTTGACCTTGGAGAGACGCCATTCGTCTGGTTTCTCGTACTAAAACACCAAGTTAGCACGGCCAGAATCGTGGGGGAACAGCAGGAACTTACCTTGTTGTACAGCGGCTCGATTTTCTCCTGTTTCTTGCGTTTGCTGATCTTGCTCGAGTCCGCAACTTTGAAGAACTGCGGGGCAACTTCGACCAGCCATTTAGGTTCCACTACCGTCACGTTGTGACAGTATTCCCTCGTTGTCAGGATCAGCTCGTGGTACACCAGCCATTCGGGTGCTCTATTAAACAACGCAGAGGACGGGTGGATGTAAACGGGGGTTCCCTCGACCAGGGTCTTGTACCCTTCTTGTGGGTCTTTCTTAGCGGCATGTCGGAAGAATCCAGAGCAAATCGCTCGTCGAACGAGGTTGTAATCATGGCCGGCCGAGACGATATCGTGCTTGTACCTGAAAAATATAAGCAAAATATCTACAGTGAACGCCGCAGATGCTTACCTGTCCATGATACCTAAGAGCTGCTTCCGCACGTCCTCGGCTCTCCGCATACTCCTAGCCTGGATGAAATTTTCGAAACACCACGGATTGGAGTAATTGCTGCCTTTCCACCCATTGTATACGGTCAATAATGTCAAGTGGTCCCCCTCCGGTTGGTTGAATTTGGCCTTCTTGGCATCTGCTTGTCCCTGCTTCTCTTTCGGCCGATAGAAGACCGTAGGGATCGACAACATAGCAACGATAGACAAAATTTCCTCCGAACATCCAAGCTCAACTGAAGCGATCAGCATCTTCGCAAGCGTTGGTTCCAACGGGAAATCCGCCATCTTACGCCCCAGTCTAGTCAACAGGCCTTCGTCATCGAGAGCGGATAACGCATACAACGAGTCAAGGGCGGTTAACATTGCCTGCGCCGGTGGAGGGTCCATGAAATCGAAGCTGATAAGGTCGTTGATACCCATGGCCTTCAGTAACAGGATCGTATGTGCAAGATTTGTTCGTTGGATATCGGGGATGGAGGTGGGAAGCATCTCGTTCCGGTAAGCGGCCTCGGTGTATAGACGGTAGCACTTCCCTGGGCCGGTTCTTCCCGCACGGCCTGCTCGTTGGCGTGCCTGTGCCTGGGAAATGGGCATCACGACGAGCGAATCCATACCAAGCCTGGGGTCGTAGACGTTTTGCTTCGAGAAACCGGGATCGACGACGTAGTAGATACCGGGGATAGTCAGACTCGTTTCTGCCACGTTGGTGGCGACAACGACCTTTCGAGCCCCAGGTGGGGTGGGTTCGAACACACGCGATTGGACTTCGGATGGTAGAGCGGAGTAGATAGGAAGGATGATGAGTTCTGGGACCTTCGGGCCAAGTGCCTTCATACGTTCGTAGAGGATTTCGCAAGCAGTGTCGATTTCTTCCTGGCCTGTCAAGAAAAGAAGGACATCGCCCGGCGGCTCTGCAAGGTGGATCTGCATGACGGTGATAAGGGAGGCGTCCAGGTAATCGGTTTCCGGTTCCTTCGTGTAAAGGTATTCGACGGGGTAGGTCCGACCCGGGATCGAGAAGATAGGACATCCGAAGAAGTACTTCGAGAACTTCTCGGCGTCGAGCGTTGCTGAGGTCACAATCAATTTCAGATCTGACCTGCGCCGCACAGCCTCTAACGAACCGTCAACTATGAACGGTAAGCCGAGACAAAACAACCATACTCACTCTTAAGAAGTCCAAACAAAACGTCAGTGGCGATAGTACGTTCATGAGCCTCATCGAGCATGACGACAGAATACCCAGTGACATCTGGATCAATGATAGACTCCCGTTGCAGCATACCGTCCGTCATGAACTTGATCTTGGTCTCGGGACTCGTGCAATCTTCGAAACGAATCGTATAGCCGACCTCTTGACCTAACCGACAGCCCACTTCTTCTGCCACGCGCTTTGCGACAGACATGGCAGCAACACGACGAGGTTGGGTGCAACCAATCTTCCCGTTGTCAGAGAAGCCCGCTTCTGCGAGGTACTGGACGATTTGGGTGGTCTTTCCGGATCCCGTGTCTCCTACGACGATAAGGACTTGATGCTACAAGGCTCATCAGTATGGTTTTCAGCAAACAGAAATACATAGAGTACCCACCTCTCTTATGGCGTCCAATAAAGGATCTCGGAGCTT
>Ga0307512_10006420_pt1 | contig 11916 bp, 11 predicted proteins | sample 14_EM_MG_FD_200267 | JGI IMG/M metagenome (GOLD analysis project Ga0307512, IMG submission 200267) | Populus trichocarpa ectomycorrhiza microbial communities from riparian zone in the Pacific Northwest, United States - 14_EM | ecosystem: Host-associated > Plants > Roots > Unclassified | place... | reverse complement strand
TGCCGTACGGGCCCGTACGGCACCGACGTCGGCGAGCCGCAGTCCGTCCGCGTCGATCAGCACGGGCACGTCGGCGGCGAGCACCTCCCCCACGGCGGACGCGTCGTCACCGGCCCCTGGCCCCACGACCCACGCCTGCACGCGCCCGGCGTGCTTGGGCCCCTGGTCCGACACGAGCGTCTCGGGAAACCGGGAGATCACGGCGTCCCCGGCAGGCCCGACATACCGCACGGCCCCCGCCCCGCCCCGCAGCGCTCCGGACACGGCGAGCACGGCGGCCCCGGGATACCGCACGGACCCCGCCGCAATACCGACCACCCCCCGCCGGTACTTGTCGCTCTCCGCACCCGGCACCGGCAGCAACCGGGCCACATCCGCGTGCTGCAGGGCCTCCAACGCGGGCTCCGCGGGCAGTTCACCCCCGAGGCCGATGTCGACGAGCCGCACGGACCCGGCGTACTCGCGCGCGGGGTCGATCAGCAGCCCCGGCTTGTGCGTGCCGAAGGTGACGGTGAGTTGAGCCCGGACGGCGGCGCCGTGCACCTCGCCCGTGTCGGCGTCGACCCCGCTCGGCAGGTCGACGGCGACGACGGCGGCGCGGGAGTCGGCGACGCAGGCTGCCAACTGCGCGGCCCCGGGCCGGAGTCCGCCCTTGCCGCCGATCCCCACGATGCCGTCGACGACGAGATCGGCCCGGAGAATCGCCTCCTCGACGGCACCGACCCCGGCGGCCGCAGCGGGCCCCGTTTCCGCCCCCTCACCGACGACCCGTCCGCCGGCCCGCAGCAGCGCCGCGAGCCCCCCGGCATGGGCCCGCTCGGGCGCGAGCAGCACGGCCGCGACCGCCGCACCGCGCCGGGCGAGCCGCGCACCGGCATACAGTGCGTCACCCCCGTTGTCCCCGCTGCCGACGAGCAGCACGACCCGGCTCCCGTAGACCCGCCCGAGCAACTCGGCACAGGCGGCGGCGAGCCCGGCAGCGGCACGCTGCATCAACGCCCCGTCGGGAAGCCGCGCCATCAGCGCCCGCTCGGCCGTCCTAACCGTCTCCACGCTGTACGCAGTACGCATGGGGTCGAGTCTCCCCCGGAAGCACGCGCGCCCGCACGTGGGCCGGTCAGCCCTCCGCGACCACCACGGCCGAGGCCACGCCGGCGTCGTGGCTGAGCGACACGTGCCAGGACCGCACCCCCAGCTCCGCCGCCCGCGCCGCGACGGTCCCCTTCACCCGCAGCCGCGGCCGCCCGCTGTCCTCCACGAAGACCTCGGCATCCGTCCAGTGCAGGCCGGGCGGCGCACCGAGCGCCTTGGCCAGCGCCTCCTTGGCGGCGAAGCGGGCGGCGAGCGAGGCGACGCCCCGGCGCCCGCCGCCGGGCAGCAGCAGCTCGCTCTCCAGGAAGAGGCGTTCCGCCATTCCAGGCGTCCGCTTGAGCGACGCCGCGAACCGATCGATCTCGGCGACGTCGATACCGACCCCGATGATGCTCATGGCGAGCACCTTACGGGTGGTGGGCGCTCTCACCTGAGCATGCCTCGTGCACCGCGCCGGGACTCCGGGCGGGCTCAAGCACCCCAACTGCCGCCCCGTGAAGGTGACATGTCCCTGCTCCGGATAGTGTTTGGGCGTGCTCCGCGATCATGCGGAGCCCTTGCACGTAACGGGAGAACACCACTCATGAAGTTGAAGTCCCTGGGCACCGCGCTGACCACCGCGGCCCTCATCGGTACGGCCCTCAGCGCCACGGCCGGCACCGCCTACGCGGCGAACCCGCCGCAGGACTGCAGCAAGGCGATCATCAACATCAAGGCCAAGGAGACCGTCAACGTCCGCAAGTCCCCGAAGACGTCCGCCACGGCCCTCGGCATCTGGGGCAAGGGCAAGAAGGGCGGGGTCTGCAACGACGGCAAGGCCTACAAGGGCGGCTCGTACACGGCCTGCGGCAAGACGAGCAACATGTGGTACTACGGCGGCGACACGGTGGACGGCTGGGTCCCGAAGACCTGCATCAACTGGTAGCCGTCTGACGAGCTGACCCACCGATCAGCTGCCGACGGGGCGAACGGCACACCGCCGTTCGCCCCTTTTCGCCGCCCCGACATCACTGCGCCGTCACTCCACGGTCACCGACTTCGCCAGGTTCCGAGGCTGATCCACCTCGTTGCCGCGAGCCGTCGCCAGCTCGCACGCGAACACCTGCAACGGCACCGTGGCCACCAGCGGCTGCAACAGGGTCGGCGTGGCCGGAATCCGGATCAGGTGATCCGCGTACGGTACGACCGCCTCGTCGCCCTCCTCCGCGATGACGATGGTCCGTGCTCCCCGGGCCCGGATCTCCTGAATGTTGGACACGATCTTGTCGTGGATCACGGACCGCCCCCGAGGCGAAGGCACGACCACCACCACCGGAAGATCACGCTCGATCAGGGCGATCGGCCCGTGCTTCAACTCACCTGCCGAGAACCCCTCGGCATGCATGTACGCCAGCTCCTTGAGCTTCAGCGCACCCTCCAGTGCCACCGGATATCCGACATGCCGCCCCAGGAACAACACGGTGTTCTTGCCGGCCAGGGAACGCGCCAGTTCCCGTACCGGTTCCATGGTCTCCAGGACCCGCTCGACCTCACCGGAGATCTGCGACAGATCCCGGATCACGGCCCCGATCTCGTCGCCCCACTTGGTGCCCCGCACCTGCCCCAGATACAGCGCGACCAGATAACAGGCGACCAGCTGCGTCAGGAACGCCTTGGTGGACGCGACAGCCACCTCCGGCCCGGCATGCGTGTACAGCACCGCGTCCGACTCGCGCGGGATCGTCGAACCGTTGGTGTTGCAGATCGCCAGGATGTGGGAGCCCTGCTCGCGGGCGTGCCGGACGGCCATCAGCGTGTCCATGGTCTCGCCGGACTGGGAGATCGCGATCACCAGCGACCTCGGCCCCAGAATCGGGTCCCGGTACCGGAACTCGCTCGCCAGCTCCACCTCGCACGGGATCCGCGTCCAGTGCTCGATGGCGTACTTGGCGATCATCCCGGCGTGGAAGGCCGTACCGCACGCGACGACGACGACCTTGTCGACCTCCCGCAGCACCCCCGGAGGGATCCGCACCTCGTCCAGCGTCAGCGAACCGGCCGCGTCGATGCGCCCCAGCAACGTATCGGCGACCGCCTTGGGCTGCTCGGCGATCTCCTTGAGCATGAAGTAGTCATAGCCCCCCTTTTCCGCCGCCGACACGTCCCAGTCGACGTGGTACGAGTGCACGTCGGCCGGACGGCCGTCGAAGCCCGTCACCGTCACCCCGTCCCGGCGCAGCTCCACGACCTGGTCCTGACCCAGCTCGAGCGCCGACCGCGTGTGGGCGATGAACGCGGCGACGTCCGAGGCGAGAAAGGCCTCACCCTCCCCAACGCCCACCACCAGCGGCGAGTTCCGCCGCGCACCCACGACCACGTCCGGCTCGTCCGCATGCACCGCGACCAGGGTGAACGCGCCCTCCAGCCGCCGGCACACCAGCCGCATCGCCTCCGCGAGATCGGAGGTCACGGAGAACTCCTCGGCGAGCAGATGTGCGACGACCTCGGTGTCGGTCTCGGAGGCGAGATCGTGCCCGCGCTCGGCCAGCTCGGCCCGCAGTACCGCGAAGTTCTCGATGATCCCGTTGTGCACGACGGCGACGCGCCCCGCGTTGTCGAGGTGCGGATGGGCGTTCGCGTCCGTCGGCCCCCCGTGCGTGGCCCACCGCGTATGCCCGATCCCCGTGCTCCCCGTCGGCAGGGGGCGCTCCACCAGCTCCTTCTCCAGGTTGACGAGCTTCCCGGCCTTCTTCGCGGCGGCCAGCCCACCGTCCGCCGGCACCGCGATGCCCGCCGAGTCGTAGCCCCGGTACTCCAGCCGCTTCAGCCCGGCCATGACGACCTCGAGCGCAGACTGCGGCCCCACGTATCCCACGATTCCGCACATGCGCCGCAGCCTACGGTCCGAGGTCCGCCGAAAAGAGCCGCCGTGTGCCCGAAATCGGAAATTCCCACTGCCGTACGACACCCCACGGCGAACGTGACGGACCCCACCCGCCGACCCGTTCAAACTCCGTTAACAATGGACTGTGATCTCTCCGGTCTCCTCGATACCCCGGAGCGCCCACCGGCACAGGCCGGAGGCGACTCCCTACGTCGACCTCACCCGAGCCGAGTGGAGCGCGCTGCGCGAGAAGACGCCGCTGCCGCTCACCGCCGAGGAGGTCGAGAAGCTGCGCGGCCTGGGCGACGTCATCGACCTCGACGAGGTACGTGACATCTACCTCCCGCTCTCCCGCCTCCTCAACCTCTACATCGGCGCCACGGACGGCCTGCGCGGCGCCCTGAACACCTTCCTCGGCGAACAGGGCTCCCAGTCCGGCACCCCGTTCGTCATAGGCGTCGCGGGCTCCGTGGCCGTAGGGAAATCCACGGTCGCCCGCCTCCTGCAGGCCCTGCTCTCCCGCTGGCCCGAGCACCCCCGCGTCGAACTGGTCACCACCGACGGCTTCCTGCTCCCCACCAGGGAGCTGCAGGCCCGCGGCCTGATGTCGCGGAAGGGTTTCCCCGAGTCGTACGACCGCCGCGCCCTCACCCGCTTCGTCGCCGACATCAAGGCCGGCAAGGACGAGGTGACGGCCCCCGTCTACTCCCACCTCATCTACGACATCGTCCCCGACCAGCGGCTCACGGTCCGCCGCCCCGACATCCTCATCGTCGAGGGCCTGAACGTCCTCCAGCCCGCCCTGCCCGGCAAGGACGGCCGCACCCGCGTCGGTCTCGCCGACTACTTCGACTTCAGCGTGTACGTCGACGCCCGCACCGAGGACATCGAGCGCTGGTACCTCAACCGCTTCCGCAAGCTGCGCGCGACGGCCTTCCAGAACCCGTCCTCGTACTTCCGCAAGTACACGCAGGTCTCCGAGGACGAGGCCCTCGACTACGCCGGCACCATGTGGCGCACCATCAACAAGCCCAACCTGGTGGAGAACATCGCCCCCACCCGGGGCCGGGCCACCCTGGTCGTCCGCAAGGGCCCGGACCACAAGGTCCAGCGCCTGAGCCTGCGCAAGCTGTGAAGCCGTGACCTTGGCCTGTTAGAAAGGCGTCATGCTGCATCTGCGCCTGATCACGCCGTCCGACAGGACCGACGACGTGGTCCGCCTGATCGAGAAGACGGTCGGCACCACACATCTCGTCGTGGTGCCCGGGGCCGCCCGCAACCCCGCCGGGGACGTGGTGATGTGCGACGTCGCCCGCGAGGCCGGCGACGAACTCCTCACCGGACTGCAGGAGTTGGGCCTCGACCGCACGGGCTCCATCGCCGTCGAGAACATCGATCTGTCGCTGTCCAAGCGCGCCGACAAGGCCGAGGCGGAGGCACCCGGCGAGGGCGCGGACGCGGTGCTGTGGGAGCACCTGACGGACGCCACCCACGAGGAGTCGACGCTCTCCGTCACCTACATCGCCTTCCTCACGCTCGCCACGATGATCGCGGCGTGCGGTGTGGTGCTGGACAACGCGATCCTGATCGTGGGCGCGATGGCGGTGGGCCCGGAGTTCGGCCCGCTCGCGGGCATCTGCACCGCCATCGTGCAGCGCGCCCCGCGCCTGGCACTGCGATCGCTGAACGCACTCCTGGTCGGCTTCGCGGTGGCGATGGCGGTGACGGTGGGCTTCAGCCTGTTCATGGACGCCGTCGGCCTGTTCACCAAGGCCCAACTGGAGGCGGAGCGGCCCAACACGGGCTTCATCTACGCGCCGGACTGGTTCTCGTTCGTCGTGGCGGTCCTCGCCGGAGCGGCGGGCACCCTCTCCCTGACATCCGCCAAGTCGGGCGCCCTGGTCGGCGTCGCCATCTCCGTGACGACGGTCCCCGCCGCCGCCAACGCGGCCGTGGCCCTGATCTACAGCGACACCAACCAGGCACTGCGCTCGTCGGAGCAGCTGCTGCTGAACCTGCTCGGCATCATCCTCGCCGGCACCCTCACGCTCCTGACCCAGAAATGGCTCTGGGCCAGGCAGCGTGAACGTACGGCGAATGCGGGAACCTTCCAAAAGCCCTAGCCGAGCGCCGACTTCACCGCATCGGCGAGCCGCCCGGCCACCGACCGTGCCTGATCGATGTCCGCGGCCTCGACCATCACCCGCACCAGCGGCTCGGTCCCCGAGGGCCGCAGCAACACCCGCCCGGTGGAGCCGAGTTCCCGCTCGGCCTCGGTGACCGCGGAGGCGAGCTCGGCGGAGGTCTTCACCCGCGACCTGTCCACGTCCGGCACATTGATGAGCACCTGCGGCAGCCGCTCCATGACGGCCGCAAGATCCTTGAGCGTACGACCGGTCTCGGCAACCCGGGCCGCCAGCATCAGCCCGGTCAGCGTGCCGTCACCGGTGGTCGCGTGGTCGAGGATGATCACGTGCCCGGACTGCTCGCCGCCGAGCGCGTACCCGTGCTCCTTCATCTCCTCCAGGACGTAGCGGTCACCGACCGCCGTCTGGACGAGATTGAGCCCCTCGCGCTCCAGCGCCAGCTTGAAGCCCAGGTTGGACATCACCGTCGCGACCACCGTGTCGGACCGCAGCACCGAACGTTCCCGCATGGCCAGCGCGATCACGGCCAGAATCTGGTCCCCGTCGACCTCCGCACCGGTGTGGTCCACGGCGAGGCACCGGTCGGCGTCCCCGTCGTGCGCGATACCGAGCGCGGCCCCGTGCTCGACGACGGCGGCACTCAGCTTGTCCAGATGAGTCGACCCGCAGCCGTCATTGATGTTGAGCCCGTCCGGCTCGGCACCGATCGTGATCACCTCGGCACCGGCCCGCGAGAACGCCTCCGGCGACACCCGCGCGGCCGCGCCGTGCGCCTCGTCGAGGACGATCTTCAGCCCGTCCAGACGGTTCGGGAGCACGGCGATGAGGTGGGCGACGTACTGGTCGAACCCTTCGTCGTACGACCGCACCCGCCCGACGCCCGCACCCGTGGGCCGCTCCCAGGGCTCACCGTGCCGGTGCGCGTCGTACACGGCCTCGATCCGGTCCTCGAGCTCGTCGGCCAGCTTGTGGCCGCCGCGGGCGAAGAACTTGACGCCGTTGTCGGGCATGGCGTTGTGGCTCGCGGAGAGCATCACACCGAGGTCGGCGCCGAGCGCGCCCGTGAGATACGCCACCGCCGGAGTGGGCAGCACACCGACGCGCAGGACGTCCACACCCGCGCTGGCGAGGCCGGCGACCACGGCGGCCTCCAGGAACTCTCCGGACGCGCGGGGATCCCGTCCGACGACCGCCGTCGCCCGGTGCCCCTCGAAGGTGCCCGCCTCGGCCAGTACGTGCGCCGCGGCGACGGAGAGGCCCAGCGTCATCTCCGCCGTCAGGTCCGCGTTGGCGACGCCGCGCACGCCGTCCGTGCCGAAGAGTCGTCCCACTTGTCCTCCTGAGGAAGCGTCAGTTTCGAAAGCCGGTGCTGTTGCAGCTCGCACACGCGGCTCCCGCATCCCGGGCATTCCATGCCCGGGCATCCGATCACACAAGCCCTTGAGTCTCTTGTGCCGTTATACGCCCCAGCCTGTAATAAACGAACGCCCCGACGGCACTGTGGCGTGCCGCCGGGGCGTTCGAAAAGTACGTGCAGGCAGCTGTGATTAGCGCTTGCTGTACTGCGGGGCCTTACGGGCCTTCTTCAGACCGGCCTTCTTGCGCTCGACCGCACGGTCGTCGCGCTTGAGGAAGCCGGCCTTCTTGAGCGGGGCGCGGTTGTTGTCGACGTCGGCCTCGTTCAGCGCGCGGGCGACACCGAGACGGAGCGCACCGGCCTGACCGGAGACACCGCCACCCGAGATACGGGCGATGACGTCGTAGCGGCCTTCGAGCTCGAGCACCTTGAAGGGCTCGTTGACTTCCTGCTGGTGCACCTTGTTCGGGAAGTAGTCCTCGAGGGTGCGACCGTTGATCTTCCACTTGCCGGTGCCCGGGACGATCCGGACGCGGGCGATGGCGTTCTTGCGACGACCCAGGCCGGCGGCCGGCTGCGGGTCGCCGAAGCGGGACGCCAGGGACTCCGACGTGTACTCGCCCTCGACGGGCACGTCGGACTCGGTGGTGTAGCTCTCGATGTCGACGATCTCTTCGCCCTCGACGGGCGTCTCGACGGTGGTCTCGGCCACGATGCTCCTCAGATTCTCTTCAGTCTTAGGGGGTGGCCGGACTTACTGCGCGACCTGGGTGATCTCGAACGGCACCGGCTGCTGGGCAGCGTGCGGGTGCTGGTCGCCCGAGTAGACCTTCAGCTTCGTGAGCATCTGACGGCCCAGGGTGTTCTTGGGGAGCATGCCCTTGACGGCCTTCTCCACGGCCTTCTCGGGGCTCTTGGCGAGCAGCTCGTCGTAACGGACGGAGCGCAGACCACCCGGGTAGCCGGAGTGGCGGTACGCCATCTTCTGGGTCCGCTTGTTGCCGGAGAGGTGCACCTTGTCGGCGTTGATGATGATGACGAAGTCACCGGTGTCGACGTGGGGGGCGTAGATCGGCTTGTGCTTGCCCCGCAGGAGGGACGCCGCAGTGGTGGCCAGACGGCCCAGGACAATGTCCTGAGCGTCGATGACATGCCACTGGCGCGTCACATCGCCGGGCTTGGGGCTGTACGTACGCACGGTTCGTAGCCTTCGCTTCGAGTGAATGGTCCTGAACAGGTCACCGAAACGATCACGACAGCCTGGACCGCACTGCGGCGACGCATACCGCGTACGTGGGGTCGCTGGTCATCGGCCCGGTGGACCGGTGTAAGGGCCCGTCCCGTGAGAATGAGCAAGCCAATACACAACGAAGAAGCAGAATACCTGTGCAGGCCCGAACGGGTCAAAACGAGGTCGCCGCCACACGCCGGAGACCGAGATGTGCACGCGTGCCGGAAAGGTCCCCGGGGCCTCCGCCGGAGGCACATCGGCACCCTCCGGCTCCCGTCTAAGATGCGCCCCATGAGCTTTGGGCAGCAGGGGGGACCCCCGTCCCAGTGGGATCCCTGGAAACCGCAATCCCAGCAGCCGTGGACCAACGGCGGCGACGGTGAGACCCCGGACTGGGCCGCACTCGCCGAGGCGTCCGAGACCCGCAACAAGCGGCGTCGGCTGCTGTTCATCGGCGGGGGCGCAGTGGCCACCATCGCGATAGGCACCGCCGTCGCCATGGCCGTCGTGTCGGCGAACGGCGACAACCAGGCCTCCGGCAACCAGACCAACGTGCCGGCGAGCGGGTCCATCCCGAGCGGCAGCGCGACGGCCCCGTCGTTCGCGCCGACCAGCGCCCCGCCCCCGCTGGACCCCAAGGACTTCATCTCCGTCAAGAGCAAGGACACGGCCCCGCTCAGCGCGGACACCCTCTTCCCGGGCACCCAGCTGACCATGGGCTCGGCCGTGTACAAGAAGGGCCCGACCGCCGACACGAAGAACTGCGCCTCGGTCGCCCAGGGCAGCCTCCCGAAGGTGCTCAAGGACAACCACTGCACCCGTGTGCTGCGCGTCACCTACGTCAAGGACGGCATCGGGGTGACCGTCGGCGTGGCCGTCTTCGACACCGAGGCACAGGCCACCAAGGCCAAGGTCCAGGCCAAGGACAAGAGCCTCGTCAAGTCGCTCTACGGCAAGGGCGTGAAGCCCTTCTGCAACGCCGCGTTCTGCCGCACGACCACCAACTCCTACGGCCGCTACGCCTACTTCACCATCGCGGGCTACTTCAACGGCAAGGACGTCACGACGAAGGACACAAAGGTCTTCCAGGTCGGCGACGATCTGGCCGAGTTCACCTTCCGCCAGATCCGCCGCCGCGGCGAGGCCCAGGCGTCGGCCGCGGCGGTCGGCTAGCGGCCCCTTCAGCAGCAGCCGGCACCCGGCAGCGACCGCTTGTTCCGCGCCTCCTTGCTGCGCGCGGCGAGCAGCTCGTCGGCCGGGTAGCCGACCTCTTCCAGGGTCAGCCCGTGCGGCCGTACGACATGCACGGCCGAATCCCGTACGCCGGCCGCGAGCACCTTGCCCGGCCAGTCGGGCCCCCGGTGCCCGTCCCCCACGAACAGCAGCGCCCCGATCAGCGAGCGCACCATGTTGTGGCAGAAGGCGTCGGCCCGCACGGTCGCGGTGATGATCCCGTCGTCCCCGCGCGCCAGGCTCAGCTCCTGCAGCGTGCGAATGGTGGTGGCGCCCTCCCGCTTCTTGCAGTAGGCGGCGAAGTCGTGCTCCCCCAGCAGCCGTTCGGCGGCCTCGCTCATGGCGTCGACGTCGAGGGACCAGTCGTGCCAGAGGACGTGACCCCGCAGGAGTGGATCCACTCCGCCGGGATTGTCGGTGACCCGGTACGCGTACCGCCTCCAGACGGCCGAGAAACGGGCGTTGAAGCCACTGGGCGCCTCCCTGAGGGCCCAGACCCGCACATCCCTCGGCAGCCGCCCGGCGAGCCGCTTGAGCAGCTTGTCGTGGTGCGCGCCCCAGACCTCCCGGGGCAGATCGACATGGGCGACCTGCCCGCGCGCATGCACCCCGGCATCGGTCCGCCCGGCCACGGTCAGCTCGTACGTCGTCCCCCCCGACCGGGTCACCGTCCGCAGGGCGTCCTCGATCTCCCCCTGCACGGTCCGCCGCCCACCGGCCTGCTTGGCCCACCCGGAGAACCCGGTCCCGTCGTAGGAAAGGTCGAGACGTACACGTACATGTCCGGGCTGTACTTCATCACTCACACGGAGATCCTCTCAGCAACACAAAAGCGGGCCCGCCCCTCGAAGGGAACGGACCCGCTACGCGTCCCAGAGGGGCGCGGGGAACTGCGCGAGCAACCACGACGGTGGCCGCAGTCAAAGGACGGCCTTACGCCTCCTTGGACTCCTCGGCGTCGTCGGCCTTGGCGTCCTCGACAACCTCGGCGGGAGCCACGCCCTCGACGTCCTTGGCCGCACGCTTCGTCGCGGCCTCGGCCTCACCGGTCGCCTGCTGCGCAACCGTCAGCGCCTCCACCAGCTCGATGACGGCCATGGGCGCGTTGTCGCCACGGCGGTTACCGATCTTGGTGATGCGGGTGTAGCCACCCGGACGGTTCTCGTAGCGCGGGCCGATCTCGGTGAAGAGCGTGTGGACGATGCCCTTGTCCGTGATGACCTGCAGCACCTGGCGGCGGTTGTGAAGGTCGCCCTTCTTCGCCTTGGTGACCAGACGCTCGGCGTACGGACGCAGCTTGCGCGCCTTCGCCTCGGTGGTGGTGATACGGCCGTGCTCGAACAGCGCCTTCGCAAGGTTCGCGAGGAGCAGCTTCTCGTGCGCGGCACTGCCGCCCAGACGGGCACCCTTGGTGGGCTTCGGCATTGTTCTTCTCCTGTGTGTCTGCCCCGGCCGTATCAGGTACCGGGGTCAGTATCCGAGCAGGCGGTCGCCTGTCGGAGATCCGGAGCCTTTTACAGCCCCGGAAGGTCCCGCGCCCCAAAGGGGCGCGGGGAACTGCGCGACCAGTCACAGCAGGCCCGCAGCCACAATCCGGCCGTCGAACCCGAGCTCTTAGTACTGCTCGGTCTCGACGAACCCCGCGTCCGCGTCGTCGTCGGCGCCAAAGGCATCCGCGGCGGCGGTCGGGTCGAATCCAGGCGGGCTGTCCTTCAGAGCGAGGCCCATACCGGCCAGCTTCGCCTTGACCTCGTCAATGGACTTCGCACCGAAGTTACGGATGTCCAGGAGGTCGGCCTCGGAACGAGCCACGAGCTCACCCACGGAGTGGATGCCCTCGCGCTTGAGGCAGTTGTACGACCGAACGGTGAGCTCCAGCTCCTCGATCGGCAGCGCCAGATCGGCGGCCAGGGCGGCGTCCGTCGGGGACGGACCCATGTCGATGCCCTCGGCGTCGATGTTCAGCTCACGGGCCAGACCGAACAGCTCGACC
>Ga0307512_10006419_pt1 | contig 11916 bp, 5 predicted proteins | sample 14_EM_MG_FD_200267 | JGI IMG/M metagenome (GOLD analysis project Ga0307512, IMG submission 200267) | Populus trichocarpa ectomycorrhiza microbial communities from riparian zone in the Pacific Northwest, United States - 14_EM | ecosystem: Host-associated > Plants > Roots > Unclassified | place... | reverse complement strand
CGGAGCCTCCTCCTTTCCGTCACCCCCGACCAGTGCGCTTCGTCTACACTCGGCAGTGGCAGCAATCATGTCAGAGAAACGACGTTCGGGAAGTATAGACAAGACTTCAGGCTCTGACGTCCACGAAAAGGGCCTCGACCAGGACATCGTGAGCGTGATCACCCCACCCTCTTCGCTACTCTCTCATGCCTCCCCCCAGGATGCCCTGGCTGAAGAGATGCAGGTCCTTGGGCCAGATCTCCTGGAAGCCACCGCCCATGCTAAGAACATGACTCCAGAGGAAGTCGAGGAGACAATCGACTATCTCCTTAATGAGGTGAATCTATTTCAGCCGATGCCAGGGACTCCATTCATACTTTGAATTGAACACAGCACGGGAAAGATCCTGTTAGTAAACATCCAACAAATATCCGCGATCGAACCTCAACGTTTTCCTTTTCAGATCTTCCCTCCTCGTGTCATCGAGGCGGCTAGGCGCTATCGTTTCGACGAGGTGTTGAGGAATGACCCTGTCGAGTACCAGAGGATCTATGAAGAACTCAAGGTCGAGGCTGCCCTTCTGGTGATCGTATGTGTTTCCATTCTTCAGGTTCCGTTCCGAACCTTACCATTATCTCACTAGAACTCCCCATACGCCGAAGTCCGTGCTGTGGTTGACAACCACGATGACCCCACGATGCCTGCGAGTACCTTCCGTGCTTGGTTCATCGGAACTATATTCGTTGCAGCAGGGTATGTCAAACATCACAATATTCTCCGTAGTCAAGGCAAACCGTGCCTGGCACCCTTGGCGCTCGTGTACTGATCGACGGTCTCCCAGAGGGTTTATCAACCAGTTCTTCAGCATTCGTCAGCCCGGCATCACGGTCTCGGCTAATGTCGCTCAGCTGCTTGCCTTCCCTGCTGGAAAGTTCTTGGAAGCCATCCTCCCGTCCAGGGAGTTCACCACTTTCGGTTATACATGGAGTCTCAACCCCGGGAGGTTCAACCTCAAAGAGCACATGGTGATCACTATTATGGGAAATGTCGGATTCTCTACCCCATACACCGGCTACGTACGTCTCTCCGAATTGCTTCGGCCCAGTCCATCGTGTGACCAGGACTCTGCAGATTATCTGGGTCCAGTACCTACCACTTTACTTCAACCAGGCGTACGCTTCCAACTTCGGATACCAGAGTGCGTATCCCCGACCGTTTCTGTTCCTATCATCCATGGCTGACCACTGTTTTAGTTCTCGTTGCCCTCTCCACAAACTTCATTGGTTACGGTCTCGCTGGTCTAACCCGTCGATTCCTCGTCTACCCTTCCCAGGCTATCTGGCCCGCCAACTTGGCAACTATTGCCCTTAACCGCGCCTTCCACACCGAGTCTAATAATGTGGTCAACGGCTGGGCAGTCTCAAGGATGAGGTGGTTCATGTACTGTTTCACCGCCATGTTCATCTACTTCTGGTTCCCCAACTACATCCTCCAAGCGATGTCGTACTTCAACTGGATCACCTGGATTGCCCCTGAGAACGTCAAGCTCGCTGCGGTTGCCGGTAGTGTGACCGGTCTGGGGCTGAACCCATTCCCCACCTTCGATTGGAATCAGCTTGTTGTGATTGCTGATCCCCTTATCAATCCCTTCTTCGTAAGTCCGGTCTCTTTCTCGCGTGATTGCACACATGCTTACATGCGTTCCTAATAGAGCATCACGAACGTAAGGCTTCGCTTCTAAAGTTTTGATGGACCGGCCATCTGATATTGTCTTGCTCTGTTTGTAGATCTTCCTCGGCACTCTCATTACCCTCCCCATCGTTGCGGCTATTTGGTTCACTGACACCTGGTACACTGCCCACATCCCTATCAACTCTAACCGTGTGTACGACAACACTGGCAAGCTCTACCAAGTTACAAGGGTTGTCAATAACAAGACCTTATTCGATGAGGCCTCCTACAAGGCCTATTCTCCCGCTTAGTATGTTCCTCCCCCCCTCATTTCTGATTGCGCTTCATTTAAGCTGTGTTCCTCAGCTTGTCTGCCAGTAACTCCTTCATCTACGGTGCTTTTTTCGCAATCTACACTTCCACCATCACTCACGCCACCCTGTACCACCGTCGCGAGATCGTTTCCGGCTTTAAGAGCCTGATTGGTCGTAAACCAGCCTTCGCCAACTCTAAGGACATCCACACTCGCTTGATGAGGTCATACAAGGAGGTCCCTGAGTGGGTCTACTTCATCGTATTGTGTGTTTCTATCGGCATCGGCGCTGCCGGTATTGCCGTTTACCCCACCAACACTTCCCCCGCTGTTGTGCTGTATGGTGTCTTCCTCGCTATCATCTTCTCTATTCCTTGCGGCATCATTATGGCCATCACCAACGTAGAGGTCACCCTCAACGTTGTTGCCGAGTTGTTCGGTGGTCTCTGGTTCCCCGGCAACGCCACCGCCATGAATTACTTCAAGGCCTACGGATACGTCACCACCTCGCATACCCTCCACTTCGCCCAGGATCTCAAGCTCGCCCACTACATCCATATTCCACCTTGGGTCACCTTCAACTGTCAGATGTTTGCTACCCTTGTTTCCACTTTCGTATGCACGGCTATCCTCAACTATCAGATGACAAAGATCCCCGATGTTTGCACACCCGACCAGAAGGACCATTTCACCTGTCCCGGTATCAACACATTCTTCACCGCTTCCGTTCTCTGGGGTACTCTTGGTCCTAAGAAAATGTTCGGTGTCGGTGCCATCTACAACAGCCTCTTATGGTGTTTCCTCCTCGGTGCCCTCTTCCCGATTCCGTTTTACTTCCTTAGCAGGAAGTGGAAGATTTTCCAGTACTTCCATGCCCCCGTCTTCTTGTACGGCACTCTTGTTTGGGCCCCCTATAACATGGCGAACGTTTGGCCTACCGTCCCTGTCGCTTGGTTGTTCAACTACTACATTAAGAATCGATTCCTCGGTTGGTGGTCGAAATACAACTAGTACGTGTTCCTCTCCCTCTCGCCTCCTCCAACTTGACTAATCGCTCGCTTATTTTCAGCATCACTACTTCTGCGTTCTCTTGCGCTATCGCGATTTCCGCTCTTGTGACGTTCTTTGCCTTGCAGCAACAAAGTATCGAGATCGATTGGAGCGGAAACAGTCGACCGTTCGACGGTTGCGACGGATCTGGGTGTGTCCTCCGCCCCGTCTCCACAGGGGCCTACTTCGGGCCCGGACCTGGGGAGTTCTGAGATACCTTCAGTTGTTGGTGACAGTGATATTTCGTTTCGTTCAGTTATTCCTGTTTTGCGGATTCAGGTGTTTTTGTGGTTGTGTAAATCCGGTTACTGGTAGACACGCCTGTTGCCGGTTGTTCTATTCCATCAATTGTTGTGTTTGTATTGCTCATACTCTATCTACACAAATAATGATTAATGACCAGTCTCCCTCCCTGACCAGCTTAAATGTCTTGGCCTTTGTGTGGTATTCTCGGCAGCGACGAAGAGGAGTGGTACCACAACGTTACTCTTCGGTTCGGTTCCCGCCAAAGACAAAGCACTTTGTTGTTTCGGCCCTATCTTCGGAGACGGCCGACTGAACAGGTGTGGTAGACCGTTCACACACAGATCTCGGTACGAAAAGTCCTATTTATGACAGGCATTCAGTCGGCCCTGTTAGGCAATAACGCCGCTGCCGCTGAGTCAGCAGGGTCCAACGTTAGGAAATGCTGGAGCAGGGAGCGCTCCCTTTCTTAAGACTGACCCCTCCCACTGCGCCCATCTCCAGAGGTCAAGTGATGCTACGTGCCGAGCAGCCGGCACTCACGGACTCCGCTGGATACATCCAAAAATGGGTAGTACATTGAAATCATAGACGACGGGTTAGGGCAGCGGGTAAGCCCTCTGATGAGCCCCTTCGCAAGGGCGAAACCCAAAGTCCGACCGTTGTTCGTAGCAATGAGTAGTTAATAGTCAACGATCTAAAGCGGTCACCGGATGTTGTGAAATGGAATCATTACGACCGGCATCAGCTCCGTTTGCGCGTTTCCATGTGCGATGAGATGAAGGAGAGCTTGGCGCACTTTCTTTACCGGAACACAACCTCAGCTCACGTTGGGTGGTGGGACGTAAAAGCGACAGAGTATCCTAATTTCGAGGATTAAAAAACCGCTACAAAAAAATAAGGCATGCTACTATGGGGTATGATCGATGAAATAGTACAGATAGATGGGGTAGAAGTGATACAGGGAATAGGTCGACGTTAGGTAGGGTAGAACTGCGACACCTTGTCAGAATACTATGACAATGTGACTGTCAGGGAGGAAACCCGCCAAAAGAATTAACCGACACGAGACGCGGAAGGATTGGCAAGGGCTAACGGCGAAAGCTGACACTCGTCGGGTGCTGCAACCATCCGGAACGAACGATTCCGAACGCAGTCGCATATACAACCTCTCCGGTCTGCTGTGGTTGGTTTTGTGTCGGGTCTGCGGAGGTCGAGTCAGCCTCGATCCGTTCGATCTGGTGCGTGAGGAGCTCTCTTGTACCTCCAACCTGTCTGTCCGACGTCAATCCGTTCAACTTCACATGGTGCGTTGTTGAAGGGGACGGAGTGGACTTTCGGCGGAGGGACCTCAGTTTGTCCTTCAACGAGAATGAAGAAGTGCCAGATTTCGACTTCTTTGTGGAAGTGTGGTCAGTGACCTTGAAAGTCCTGGCGTAGTCGAGGGGAGTAGAGTGAACAGTGGCGAGGTGGTTCATCGCTGGGTAACTAGAGGCTCTTTGTGACTGAGTGGCTGGGTTGGTTTTTGGGTAGGTGAGTTGGATTGGAAAGGACCCCAACCTCAGAACTCGCGATACTTATGTACCAAACCCCGCGCTTAGTGAGCTAATTTCCGGTGCACAGAGTCAACCAGAGTCATCCTATCAAAAACCTCAAAAATTCACCACATGCTTTCACACGGATCGTCCTGGGGGCTGGTCTGCCGGGCGTCAGGCACCCCCTCCCTCCAATCAACGGTACAGAACGGTGCGTAAATCGCAGAGCAGGTTTACGCACAACAGGTTTCCCAGGAGATTCGCCGTGGTTGGACCCGACCCGCCTCAGGGACTTGATCCGCAATTCAGTCCGAGTCATCCTATTGACGCCAGGGCTCATGTTCGCCTCAACACAGGGAGGGTGGACACAGTTCTCACCCAGACGGACTTTCCAAAAAGAACGGCTGAAGAGCCGAGGCACTTGCTGAGCAGAGCGCTCCGAATACTTGGGAGTCCAGGCTGAAGCAGGCTTGCAAAACGTCAATCGTGCCAGATAAAGTCGGGTCTGACGCGTGCACTGCGCATCACGTTGAATGGTTGTTTATGAGTGTATCGAAGATTTACTTCGTACTGGGTGGGTGCTGCGGTTCAGATCCAGGGCCGCAACGTCTTTGCGTGAGTTGCTTCGCTGGGTGATGGAGTAAGTGGATAAATGAGCGCCCGCGATCGACCGATCCTATAATGAACTATAGTCTGTCGCTCTTCCACCTCTGATCCCAGCTCCTTTTTTCCCGCCTCATATTACTTATCTCAGTAGAGGTGCGATTTGCGGTTGAAGTCGCGGAATTTCACGTGTTGGATTCATCTTCAGCGCGTCAATAAAAGAGACAATATGACAATATTGTCTGGAGAGTTGGACTACAGTACACCATGCAGTCACTGCATCATGCGTGCTGGCCATGGGTTACCCAATGCCATCGACCTGGTCGCTTCGTTGGAAGTCGATTTGAACACCAAGTTTATAAACCCGTCATCTCAAATTCGGCTTTGTGGACCTGGGGAAGGGGTACGGAAGCACTTAATAGAGGGAGTAAGGTCGTGATTATTGTATAAGGAAACTCTGGAGGCCATCCGCAGGTGAAAGGTGCAGCGTAGCTAGGCAGGGCACATGACGCTATTAACGCGCCCAGCGTTGAACTTGGGTAGGCGTCGAGTTACAAAATTTTTGATAGCCGGTGGATGTCTGACCTGCGGGGGTCCACTTACATATGATATGTATTTGAGAAGGCTCAGTCGGGTCCAAGGAGTAAAATTAATGGATCATGGATAATGCATCAATCGAGGTCGGGCCGAAGGGAACGAGGAATTTGTATATTTTATTGACTCTTGGGTTGCTCTGAGACAGGTGGGACAATATTTTCCTCCACCAAAAGTTTTTCCAGCTCGCCAGATTGATGCACTGAAAGCGGGGTGAGTAGGGCGGCAACGAGGGTGAGAACATACTCACTGCTTAGTAAGATGTCGCATCCACCAACGAACTCACCGTTCACGTAGATTTGGGGAATAGTCGGCCACTCGCTACACAGGAATGAGAATATGGGATGAAGTGAAGGTAGACACACGTACGAAAACTCCTTGATGTCATTCCTCAGTGTAGAGTCCCCAAGTACATCAAATGACTTGAGTTTTTCGGGTGGAACACCATGGAGCTCTAGAATCTGAACTGCAGCACGGGAGAAACCGCACTGAGGTATTGCAGGGTTGCCTTTCATGAACAAAACTACGGGTGAAGACTTGACGGTCGCCTCAAGTTGTTGCCTCGCTTCCTGAGTCAGCCACCTGCGTGCCGTGGGCAAGTATTGAGTTCGTCGGACTGCCCGGGTCAGCTACCAAATGTGCATCAACGCGACTTGTGGTACATCTGAGTACGTACTTCACTCACCGAAGAGTTGACGAGGTTCCGGAGCATGTTAGGAAGTTTTGGACGTGCACTGAGGGTGTCGGGTGTCGGAGTAGGGACACGGGACAGAAGAAACGGATGATGTGTAGTCACGTGTCGATTACCTCCCCACTTAACCTTGTCTGACTGTCTGCCACCTCCGCGACAGTAAACGACACGACGACTGGTGGCCGGCTCCACATTTCGTTCCCATCATGGTTGTAACCAGGAAGGCTCCCCTGCCACCAACACCTAGCTCGAGGTCGAGCTCAAGCCAGGCCATCCCACGTGTGGTCAAGGTCAAAGCAAACCAGTTGAATCAACCTGAACACTCCAGTCCGCTGGCCAACGGAAAACCCAGGATAGCCGATTCAATGGTGAGCGATTGTTCTTATACCTATTGACGACGGCGGTGCGCAATGACCATCCTCTTATCCGTCCTGTGTCTTTGCAATTCGACTCGTTCCCTCTCCGGTATCCATTAAATTTCATCTAATAACGGACTTTCCATTCCTTAGGACTCGACAACAACTTCAAAATTAAAGCCAAAGTCTAAATGGCGGCGGAAATTGACTCCTGTTAGTGCATATTCCTGGCGTTCCTCCCGTCGTGTGTCGCTAACTCGTAGCTGCGGAACAGAGGCCCGAGAAAGGTATTTTCAGACGTTTTACCGGCTTTATCTTCAAAGTATACCTTGTGTGGCTTGCCGCGTATTCGATTTTCATCTGTCAAAACTCCGATGAGGGCCCTGACTCCTCGATCTGCCGCACCGTTTCCGCAACGCGTTACCATGTCCTGGAACCATATGTGTACCCCCTCATCAACCACGCGCTCTCGCACCCGGTGATTGAGCCATACGTGAAGGAGATCGAGCCTTACGTCATTCGCGTCCATCACGTCCTTCAACCTATTGCTGCCACAACGGTCTCCAAGTTCTCCATGCATGTCGTCCCCCAGTGGAACAATCTTATCGTTCCCCAATACCATGCTTATGTTACTCCTCACGTACAGAGCGCCGCCTCCCACCTGGACCCCTACCTGACTGTCGTTGGAACCGAATACGAGCGTTATCTGGCACCGTACCTCCGCGTCAGCGCCACCACCGCGTGGAAGTTTCAAGAACAAGTCCAGCCATACGTCGTTCGCGCATGGTACAAGTCTGTTGACAGTTACAGATACGTCAAACCTTACGCTCGACCTGTTTGGGAACGATTCAAGGATGCCGTTCTCCGTGTCCTAGCATGCCTCGCAGCCTATCGCAGACAGTTCGTTGATCCCCATGTCGCGCAGATGTGGGCCAAGATCAAGGAGCTGAGCGGTGATAAGGTTGTGCCTATCGCAACCAAGCCCGCTATCACCCCCGAACCTGTTCCTGCTGCCGACGCTCCTATCAAGGAGGAATCGAGTACTGTCGCCGTCATTTCGGTTGAGGAAGATACTCACCCCCCAGCCCTCGTTTCCACACCGATCCCCCCTCCCGTTCTGAGCCACGATGAAAAGCTTTCCCCAGAAGCTCCCCGTGTGACCACTGTCACCCCCGGCGTAGTAAATGTCTTGGGGAGTGGACCTGCTGATCCTGTTGAAATTCCTGTACCCGCGGGATCAGGGGCTGTGCCATTCCAGGAAGAGGAGCCACAGACTTCCATCGTTTCTGCTCCTACTAAGCAGACACCCTCTTCGGTCATGCCCCCTATTGATGAGACTCCGACCCCTCCCCCAACTCGTGATCCGAAGCAGGCGATGCCCGTTCCTCCTGTCACCGCCGAGGATGAGGAAGACTTGGATTTGTTCTCAACTGAAATCGGTTTGGATCTAGACGAGTCCGAGGATGATCCAGTGGACGAAGAAGCTCCACTCGCCCCCCCAGAAGAGTCAGAAGAGGAGCGCGAGGCTAGGTTGAAGGCAAGAGCTGAAGAGACCGCTTGGAAACGCAGGGAGATCACCGATAGGCATACCAATTGGGAATACCAACTTGAGGATCTCAAGAGGGACCAGCTTGAGGTTTTCAAATTGACGTTGCACAATATTCGCAAGAACGCGGCTAGGGTTCTGAAGATGGACCCTGATATCCAGCATGCCATGAAAAAGTTCGCCGCGGACGGTGACAAGTACCTGCGAGGCGCCGAAAGCTACCTTAAGAACCTCGTCAAGGAGCAGAGGAAACAGGACAAGAGCGCAATGTGGGAGCGGGTTGTTCAAAAGGTGAAGGAAAAGTTTGCGAAGAGATTGGACGATGTGGACAAAAAGGTCGGCGACTGGTACAAGGGAGTTACCGAGAACGAGGAAAAGCTGGTTGAGAAGGCCACGACGGCGGTCTCAGAACTTGCTGAGAGGGCTCAAGCTGATATCGGCCTTGACTACTCGTGGTTGGACGATGTCACGACGGATGATTGGGCGAGATACCACGACCTGATGCGCTGTGCGTTGATCTCTTTTCGTTGTTCTACAATTGAGTTACTGACGGCTCCTTCGTTTTAACGCACGTGTCCTTCGGTTGCGTCGTACACAGCCAGTGACTCTTTCCGCGAGGAAGTCCTTAAGCATCAAAACGGAACTCACGAAGATGCTCTGGCCAACCCCCTCGTACCAGCGCTCAAGGAACTTCGAGCAGAGGCCAGTGACATCATCACCGGCTTTGAATCCCGGTTAAGGAGGATTCAGAGAGACGGAGAACGGGCCTTTAGCGGATCCAACCACGACGAAGATTCTTCCGAGTCGAAATCCGCTGAAGACCCAACCGCGTCCATCCTGCCGGTCGCCAGCGAGGAGTCTGTTCCACAAGTCACCATTGGCAAGAGCCCGGAACAGGTTGTGGAAGCCCTCAAGGAAGCTCCCTTGGAGGACTGGGCTGCGTCCAAGCAGGAGAAGCCTGACGAGGTCCACATCCACGAGGAGCTATGAAACCATGCGATCGCGTATGATTATCGTTATTCTTCCTTTCTATGACGTTGTTCTGTTTCGCTCCGAGTTTTCCTTACCTATTTTTTCTCGCTTTACTTCGATTACTTTACGTGCGCTTGTCCGTTTATATGAACTCCTCGGTTAGATACACAAACACGTCGATTCTATTAACTCTTCGAATAGGAAATCCATGGCTTCGCTTGTCGGTTTATCTGGGAATATCTGGAGGCGACCATTGGCAAATCCCCTGGCTAGAAAGCACACCAGATCCTGAGCGAAGATCCGGTTGTCTGCCTGTCGGATGGTTGCTTCCTTAATCCACGCGTTCACAAGGAGTGCTGAGATGCTGAGTCTGTAAATTTATTGTATGACAGAAACGAAAGTTTGCTTCCTGTCATCCCAAGCATTAGTGGGTGACTATCCATAAGACTAGAGATATATATATCCGTCACAGTAGGGTTCCATTACCCCCCGAGATCTATTCCTCATTATCCGAGGCTTTCCACAAAGCGTACGCCGATGAAACTGAAGTACCGGGCGTCGAGGCGGTGTCAGCTCTTGGTGGGGTTGAAGCATACTGGATTGCAGTCCTTCCCGGCCCCGGTAACTTGGGAAGTTGGCTGGGTTTCGAGCGAAACAGCCAAGGCACCGCGACTCCAGATGCGCGGTTTGGAGACAATATCCATGGCCCGAGGGAACGGTCGGGGTCCTGACAGTTCCCTTAAAAGACTATGGATATTCGTCTAGATGCGAGTGTACACGGTGTAGCCTTGTGGACAGTCACCCATTATGTAATCGACAAATTTCTCAATACTTGTAGCGCACAAGGCGCTGCGGGGTTATATAAAATCACTTTCTACGACTTGTTGATGGGCCTTGCGATTGAGGTAGAATTCAATTCAATCACTGCGGCAGAGACTGCGTGGACGCATAGCGGTGGCCCTTCGAAGGTCCAATGCTCGAAATGGATGGTGGAGGTCCGTCGGAGCGTCTGTGATCCACACGCGAGGATCTTGGAGTGAGTCTTGACTGTGCACACGATCCCGATCGTAACGGGGGATCAGATGGTCGTGCAGCCACAAGTCGTATCCAAGACATTCTTCCAATATCCCGCCAATTTCTGATGCAGCTCGGGCTATTTAAACTGGGCGTAGAGTAGGTATCGCTAGCATTTTCTGCCTTAGCCAGTTCTCTCCTTTCCACACCGCTCTTCCCACACTCAGCTCATCAGCATGCGATTGACATTGCTAGCCACCCTGATCGCCTTGTTTGTCTCCACCGTGGTGAGTGTCATCAGAGAAAGGAGTGCCAGCTACGGGAGCGGGACTGACTTGAGAGGTGGTTCTTCTGACAGCATTCTAATCCTATCATGGATGTGGTCGGCAGGGACAGCAGCGAGTATGTGGATTGCAAGAACCCCGGGCCAAGCAAGAGCCCCTACAACCGTTGCCCTTGAGCCAGAAGGATCAAATCCCGCGGGGACCACACTCGTACGTTTTCTTACTGCACATGTTGCGACGGTCTTTTGTTGAACTTTGAATCCTGGTATAGATTTGAATACCCACGCCCCCGGATCGTTTCCTTCGAACCAATTTATATAATCCGAGTTCGAACAACTTTACATGTCGCAAAAAGACCCATACAGTGAGGGCTTATTGAGGGAACCAGGGCACGGAAGACGGTGAGCAACAGGGGCGCGCCCAAAGCTCGTAATTCTGCAATCACCAGGGCCCATCTCTCCGCAGCGTGATCGCGTCGCTTCCTCCGCCAGTCCAGGCGACACTTCGGCGTCGGTATTTTAGTTCCTCAGTAAAATCAAGGAACTTGAGACCTGCGTCCTCCTCAGGAAGATAGTTCCGAAGTTGACCCGGCTGACTAGTCACTGGTCATAGATCACATCGGGCGTAAGCAGCGAAGCTCCCAGTGTGAACTTGAAGTTGAAATAAAAAGCGGAATTCTGCCCATATCAGTAGACCGATTCTAGACTCCTGATCTTCGGAACCCGCGAGTGTATCGATCAAAGATCTCGAGTGTTTCTGATGGAATGAAGAACCCCAAGATCGTTATAAATTTGTACACTCAGGATGGTGTCGTCTGATGGCGTCAGGGGGTTCGCGGTCCGTAAATATACGGAGGGCCAGTGCCCCTTGTCCCTTGGTATAGTTACTGGAACCGACCCGCACCAAGGCATCCAAATTGTGTACCCGCTTATATTGACGAGTGTACCAAAGGTACGTTATACACATCCCATTCCCAAACTGTGTAAGGAGTTTAACATTATTTACCTGTATAGATTAGTCGCTCAAGAACAGCTCCTGGAGTACCCGCTGAATGTCTTCGGGGCT
>Ga0307512_10006417_pt1 | contig 11917 bp, 10 predicted proteins | sample 14_EM_MG_FD_200267 | JGI IMG/M metagenome (GOLD analysis project Ga0307512, IMG submission 200267) | Populus trichocarpa ectomycorrhiza microbial communities from riparian zone in the Pacific Northwest, United States - 14_EM | ecosystem: Host-associated > Plants > Roots > Unclassified | place... | reverse complement strand
TCTATCGATAAATCCATTCACAATGTAAATGGCGAACAAAATGGTGTTTACTCGCCAACCAAATATTCCATCTGGATATTTTAATTTTAGGATGGTGGTGCTTTTATCCTACTCATTGGTTTTAATTATAACTTTTCGGGATTTAGCTAATACAATTGATGAGGAGAATGTTGCAAAGTTCACTTCCATTGTCAAGGAATTTGATAGTTTTTCCAAGTTGGTACATCTTACCATCATTCATTGTAAGTTGTTCAAATCCAGTACATGATTTCACGAGAGTAAGTCTAACGATGTCTGGTCCTGATATCTTGATACCATGACTGACCATGATTTGAAGAGGAGTGACTAGCTGAAGTAGGGCTTGTCATGTTGAAGAGTTTCATTCAAGGAGAGAGCGAACTCTTGAAAACTAAAAGGAACATGACATTGATTCCATCTTGATTTATTCCCTCGATTAAAGACACTGTTTGATGTTGTGTTAGCTAATATATTTTATAACAGTTTTAATTAAAAACTTATTTTTTTTAAACCATGATTAAAAGTATTTTTCTTAAATTGTTTTTATTTAAATCACAATTGTAAGCTACGAGAATGCCAAACACGAACTAAAATTACTTTTGTTTTGGCGATGTCTTTGATTTCTGCCCCGTCTCCTATTAGAAAGACCATTGATCTTATATACAGAAACCAATTATTTTATCCTCGGCAAAAATCTTTCTAACCCCATATAAGCTACCAGCTCTGCCTATACAGTTGTGTTGCTGCCGGCAGCTCACGATTATCTTATTATATGTGCGTCGTTGGTATAGTTTGTAGCTACTATGGATGCCTTCGATCATCTTCGGAGTTCATTTTGCATGGCCGGCTTAATAATGAGGGATTAAGAAGGCTGAATCCGAATCAAACTGATGACAAAGATAAGGTGGTGTGAATTCTGTCAAGAACACTTTAGTCACATAGAAGAATAAACTTCATTGTACCAAGTTCCTTGAGCTTATTACACAAGTGGGTGTCTTTAAAAATTGCTGGACATGGATAATTTAATCTCTGTTGACAGCAAGAAGGAAAGAGGTGGGATTTTTTTTGTTTTAGTTTAACGTGGGTGTCCGGGCCAGCTTGCGCGTACCTCGACTAATCTCACGGGCCCTGAAGTTAACGACCATATAAGTCTCTAGTGGCCATCATATAAGCAACCACATGACTCGAACCTGAGACCACAGAAGAAGCAAACTTCTTAGTTTCAAACTCTTATCACTAGGTCACCACCTAGATGGTTGAAAGAGGTGGGATTTTGAATGGTGGATGCTGTTACAGTATGACCAAGAACAAGAATTTGTAGCATAGGACACCCAATAACATTATCATCCTATTCTTAAAAAATAAAGAGCCGAATCTCTATAGACCAAACCAAAATAGTTGTAATCAATTATCCATTATTAGCACTGTTGAGTGTTGACTAATACTCTTTAATATAGAAAAGGTGTTTTGGTCCTTCGGTTCCTATTTCGCTCGTCCATTATTGAAGAAGCTATTGTAATTGGCGTTGGCGTTGGCGTTACAATGCCGACCCGCAAGAACCTTTTTTTTTTTATTTTTGGTGGTAGAAGACAAAGAAAACATTCAATTTGAAAGAACACAAAAGTAATCACACTCTCTTAAGTCTTAACTTCTGTATTAAATACTAAACCTGATCCTAATTCTACTCTACAGCAAATCCTAATTCTCCTTCTATGGCATCGTCATATCTTTCTTTCGCTTCAAAGCTCTCTTTTCTCCATAACGGAAACTACAAAAACGATGCCGTTGGAAGGAACTTGGTGTTTGATAACCCAAATTCGTACAAGTGGAACCGGAAATTCAGTGATTCTTGTTTTTCGAAGACGCGATGCTCGGGCGTTGGAGTAACACGCGCCGCCTCCACGACGGAGGCAGTGGTGGATGACAATCGAGTTTCGAAAGAGGATAGTAGAGTTCTAAGAGTTGGTTTGATTTGTGGAGGTCCTTCTGCTGAGCGTGGGATTTCCCTCAACTCTGCTCGATCAGTACTTGATCACATAGAGGTACTCTTGCCTGTGCCAAGATTTGTAATTACTGGATGTGCATTGTAACTTTTTTGGTATTTTGTTGTTGTTGTTGTTGTTGTTACAGGGGGATGATTTGCAAGTGAGCTGCTATTATATTGACTATGATATGAATGCATTCGCTATATCATCTGCTCAGGTTGGTTAGTTACTCAGTCAACGAAATGTTTTCACTTGAATTGAATTATAAGTAGTAACTGTGATTTCTCTCTTAGGTATATTCAAATACTCCGGCGGATTTTGATTTTAAGCTTGAAAGGTAAGGTTTTATTTATTTATTTATTATTTCCCCCCTCTAATGCAGAGAAGGATGGCTAATTGTGTGTTTTGTGCAGCCTTGCCAAAGGTTTTTCGTCGTTGGATGAATTTGCAGAACATCTTGCTGCTTCTGTGGATATAGTGTTCCCTGTTATTCATGGCCGGTTTGGTGAAGATGGTGGAATTCAGGTGCATTATACATAGCATCATCCTTCATTTGCGTTATAGGATATTGTCTCGAAAGATATATTTTTGTAACGGGTGGTGGTCTTTTTATTCAGGAGTTGCTGGAAAGGCATAATGTTCCATTTGTTGGCACAGGATCTCGTGAGTGTCGTAAAGCATTTGATAAGGTAAGGGAGACAGTCTATTAGTCTGTAATAAGTTATTAGGTTTGGAAGCCCCTAGAATTGAATCGAAGTTCCTATGTATTGTGCATTGAATATTTGAAACTTGTTGGTATCTCTGGAGGTGTGATGAAAGGAGAGCTTTGTTAGTAGATGTTGCTGGCAATTCGAAGAATCAATATTTACTAGCATCCATGTTATTAGCTGACTGTTCCTAGGTCGACATAATTAGTGATAGATGCTTGGGAAATAAATTGAGAAGGAAAATTGTCACACCTCCATATTTCATATACCCTTGATAACTTTCGAATGTTACTTGTGCTAGAAGTACTTTCTTCTGTGAGATGAGGCTAACCATTTACCTTCAAATCATTGACAGTATGATGCCTCCTTGGAACTCAGCAAACAAGGATTCATAACTGTACCTAGTTTTCTAGTCCAGGTATTGGTCCCAACTATTTGGTAATTTGAAGTGCTTTTGTCACGCCTGTTTGGGTCAACTTTTATTTATTTATCTATCAATTTAGTGCTGGATATGCATTAGGTTGCAATGTATCTGGTTATGAGTGGATATACTGACATGTGCATATGGCATTTAGGGAAGTGAAATTGATGAATGTGAATTATCCAAGTGGTTCACAAGCAATCAATTGGACCCTAACTCTGGGAAAGTTGTGGTAAGACACACTTCCTCATCTCAGTTTAAGTAGTCTAATAAGCACGTGTAGTGAGATGGTTCAGCATTAGGATCTCAAACTTGTCATCATATGTTTGCAGGTAAAGCCAGCTAGAGCTGGATCAAGTATTGGAGTTACAGTTGCTTATGGTGTTTCTGATTCTCTTAAAAAAGCAAATGATCTCATTTCAGAGGTAATTTAAATCTTATAACATTTCTCATTGATGCATACTTTGAAATTACCAACTTTATGCTGAAACACCAGACCGACTTACATGGAAGGTGCTGAGATTGCTTGTTCATGTTTAGGTTTTAGTTCTTTTTTTTTTTCGTTTTTGCAATTTCAGGAAGGTGTTAAAGCCCAAGGTTACTTTTTGGTACCATGAGTACTTAGTTTGCAAAGTTTATTCCTAAAGATTTGGGAGGATTTTTTTTTTGTACCATCTGAAGACAAGGAAAAAAATGATTATCAAACTGGAATGCTGTTGCATTTGGGCTACAGATGGTTCAATTGCCGTAAAATGTTTTCATTTAAAACCATGTGAGATGGTTCAACTGATTAGAATGATGTGTCTTTTCATGTCTGAAAGGGGATAGATGATAAAATCCTTGTTGAAATATTTCTCGAAGGAGGGAGCGAGTTTACAGCAATTGTCCTTGATGTGGGATCTGGTTTTGATTGTCACCCTGTTGTTCTACTGCCAACTGAGGTATACTCTTTTCAGCCCTCATGAATCATTTCAATAATGGTTTAAATCTTCCAAGGTGCTTTAAGATTTTATGTATACTATTTTATTTATTCATCATATTTTTATGAGATGACCATGAATTGTGGAGAGAGTTTTTTTATTGGTTGTATGCTCAAACATTTGTTTTTAAAATTGAATTATTGCTTTTAATAGTCTGCGGTTGTGTTAATTTTTTTTCAAAAAAAGGGGCTCTTGTATAGTAGTGGCTTACAAGATTTAGAAAACTAAGCTATAAATTAGAGTAACCCGGTGAAGAACTGTGATCTAGTAATATGTCATTGATGGTGCAGGTGGAGATTCAATTTCATGGCAGTGTTGATGTGAGAGAAGAAGATGCAATTTTCAATTACCGAAGGAAGTATCTTCCAACACAACAGGTACAGCAGAAGTGTATCTGAGAATTTCATATTGCACTTGCATTTTTCAGAAAGATTATAATATCTTTTCCCATTTCTTTTGTTTTGTAACTAATGCATCTATGGTGCATCATATGTATCTTGAGTTGTGATGTGTAAAATTTGTAATGCCTCCTTTCATTGTTCTAGTCTCAGAAGTTCTTACTTTCTTCACAGGTAGCATATCACACTCCACCTCGTTTTCCTCTCAAAGTAATTGAAAATATTCGAGAAGGAGCATCTATTTTATTCCGTCAACTCGGTCTACGTGATTTTGCTCGGATTGATGGATGGTTTTTGCCTAATTCCATGCATGCATTATCATCTTCAGCTGGAAAATTTGGAAGGACTGAATTGGGCACAATAATATACAATGACATTAACCTGGTAAGTCAAATATATTTTTTACTGGGACTACCGATATTATTTTTTATTACATCTGTGATGTTGATTTCTGATTAATATGTCAGATTAGTGGAATGGAGCAGACCAGTTTTCTTTTTCAGCAAGCTTCAAAGGTACTAATTGTCAGTCTTTTGCTGCGGGCTTCTACTTGAACTTCTTATGAATGTTGTGTCCCCTTTGTTTATTACTGTAGCAAAGTTGAGTTGCATGCTTCTTGTAGGCTGGGGTCCTTCCCCATCAGGTTGCTTTTTCTTTCATGTTAGGCTTGGAATTGGCATAGGAATATGTCAGATACTGTGGCATGCTGATTAGTAAACATTTCATGGAAACATTATCATAGCAACAGAAGTGTGGAGCATGCATGGCTCAAACTTTGGAGTCTTTGTTCTATATGGTTCATTGGTACCTAAAAGTTGACAGATTTTCTCATGTGTAATGCACACGTGAAGTGAGGCATGTTATTCTTTATATGCCACAGAAATGTTGAAATGCTCGTGAATCTAATAATTTTTTAGCTTTTTGTCACCATTCCCACTCGTCTCCTCAAAAGGTTTCTCTTCTTGTTCAGGTTGGATTCTCTCATTCTAACATTCTTCGAAGTGTTATTCATCATGCTTGCTTGCGGTTCCCCAATCTTGCATCACACAACGAAGCATCAGCACATTTGCCAAGAAGATCGAAATCCTTGCCATTTGATGAAGCATTTAACAAACGGGAGGGTATTCGTAAAATTTTTGTCTTGTTTGGAGGAGACACTTCAGAGCGGCAAGTATCTCTTATGAGTGGAACAAATGTTTGGCTTAACTTGCTGGCATTTGATGAAGTAAGTTTAGGAAACATTAGCTATAAATTTGTTTAGTTTGCATAATGGTTGGCGGATGTGTTTGATGAAGTATATAACTGGATGTCTGTTATACATGGATGATGCAGTATTAACGCATCTTTTGAATTCTGAGGCGATTAAGTTTATCTTCTGATTTTTGAATCTAAGTATCCAAAAGTTCTCATATGTGTGCCCTGGATCAATGCTTAGCCTTTCACCGAGTATCCTCCATTCCTGTCGTTTTACTCCTCCAAGCCAGCAATATTTGTGATTCAATAATTTGTTTGGATGTTTTTAATCGAGGTACAATATGGTTATGAATAATGTCTGATATTGGCAATTTGTTGTCTACAGCTTGATGTGACTCCTTGTTTACTTGCCCCCTCAGACGACCATTCTGATGATGGTTCCAGAGTGGTTTGGTCATTGCCGTAAGGAGAGATTTTTGTTCATGTTTCGACTCCATTATAAGCTTGCACAAATAATACATTTTCTTTTTGAAAAGTCAAATAATCCACCAGCTATTTACTTGTTTTCTATAAATCTGCACTCAGAAGCAATACTTAACATTTTTTATTGCCAGCCATGTTTTGATTTATTAGATTTTCATGTATGCTATATCATGCTCCTGGAATTTATATGCAGTTACTCTCTTGTGCTGAGACACACTACAGAGGAAGTTCTTGATGCTTGCATAGAAGCTATTGAACCAGCTCAGGCCGCGCTGACTTCTCATTTGCGCAACCAAGTGATGAATGACCTCATGGAATGTCTGAAGAAGCATAGTTGGTTTACAGGGTTTGACATAGCTGATGAACAGCCTGTTAGATATTCATTAGAGAAGTGGGTCAAGCTTGCCAAAGAAGTTCAGGCAACAGTTTTCATTGCAGGTATTTTTTTTTAACCATTGTAATATTATGATTGATGCTTGCATTAACCTTTCTTTCCACTGCTAGCATGAACATAATAGTACATGTTTGATCTATGAATGTGTGTTGTAGTTTTAAGATATCTGTTTTTTCAAGAATATACAGTAAGAGCTTTACTTCAGATATAGCTCCTGTCACGTTAGATAATATCTGAACATACTCTTTCACCCAAACAAGGAAGGTCATCAAACATGGATTTAGTTGTCTGAGTAATGGTTTGCTTCTACTGGTAAACATCATGTTTGTTAAGCCATAACTTTTCACACTTGGGAAATTTGATTGCAGAGCATGTGGGAGCGTGCTGTTCATATTCTGATATTCTTAAATGAATGCTAACACTATGTTAAGGATGAAATTTTTATTTAATCTCTTTTGTTTAACAAAACATTCAGCTATTATATTCCATATGAAATTTATCTGATGTTTTCTACAGTGCATGGAGGCATTGGTGAAGATGGTACACTTCAGTCTTTACTGGAGTCTGAAGGAGTTCCTCATACAGGTTATTGTAGTCAACACTTTTTCACCTGAAGAATTTAGTTGTCTTGGTACCAGATTGTTCATTCTTCTTTTATTTTCAAATAAAGGTCCTGGTGCGGCAGCTTCGAAGACTTGCATGGACAAAGTTGCAACATCACTCGCTCTTAGTCATGTATGTAACAAAATCACTTGTAGGGATCATCTTATGAAAACTCAGGCTATGTTTAATCTTTCCTTTCTCCATCATATATTTTTCAACATAGCATTGGTTGTGATCTCTAGTAATGAACAGCTTGCAGATTTGGGAATTCTTACCATAAATAAAGATGTGTGCAGAAAAGAGGATTTGCTGAATATGCCTGCACTGGAGATTTGGGATGAGCTGATCTCAAAGCTTCAGTGTGAAACATTATGTGTTAAACCAGCAAGGGATGGATGCTCAACTGGGGTTGCAAGATTATGGTTGGTTCATACCCCTTGTTATTGCCAGTTGCTAATAATCTCTTTGATCTGATATCATATATCCCTAAACTTAGTTAAATATTTTGTGTGTATTTGAATTAATCATATGTTGCGGACCTTTTGTTCGAGCAGTTGCGTGGAAGACCTTGCAGTGTATATAAAAGCTTTGAAGGATTGCCTTCTCCGGATACCACCTGATAGTTTCTCAAAGGTATAGAAGCTTCTCCATAATTTTGTTTCAGGACATCAATGTCAAGTGCCAGTATCACAGATTGTTTTTAGAAATACAGATATCTTGTCTTTGAAAACATTTTAAAGTGATTATTATGCTAAAGTGCATGTTCATGTTTGATGAACTGTTGTAAATGATGTCATTTAGCACCAAATAAGAAAATCGGAAATTATTTTAGATTTCAGCTCTGTAATTACTTGTTAGGGTATCCCCTGTAATAAGAGTATGAGCTTGATGCCCATTTAACATGTGCGTGGATGGTAGTTCCTGGGTGCATCTAATAACTTTATTCTGAAAGTTTTGCATCTTTTGTTTTCTTCTTTTGATAAGCATGAAAGTTTTTGTTCTTAAGACCTAAAGAAATCAACTATTATTAAATATCAAGTGAAAATTAATAGTCTGCTACTTTTTGACTTTTAAGTTGTCTAATGAACCCCCCAGTAAACCCATTGTCATTTACCGAACGAATAAATGATTGTGACTACTCATTAGTCCATACTTTGTTGGCAACAGTCCATACTCTTTAACCCAAATCTTTCTTTCTTAGCCATTATTTATAATTGAAACAATAACTGGGTTTTTATCTTACAACAGTCAAACATCCTTTTCTTTTTGTGTAATGTTCAGTCACATGGAATGATTGAGATGCCAAGCCCTCCTCCAGAGCGTTTGATCTTTGAACCTTTTATTGAGACTGATGAGATTGTTGTCTCATCCAAATCTGGGGGTGAAAAAGCACAAGGCCTTGTGTGGAAAGGAAACAGTCGATGGGTAGAAATTACAGTTGGTGTTATAGGAACTCTTGGATCAATGCGCTCACTGAGCCCTAGTGTTACTGTTAAGGAAACTGGTGATATTTTATCACTTGAAGAGAAATTTCAAGGTACATGTTTTTGCACGTTGCAATTTGTTTCAATTATGTTGGCATTTGATGATATCTCTTTTGTTTTTCTTGCTGCTTGCAAATCATGGTAGTTAACCAATGGTAGCATTGAAGTTGATATAGTAGTCCTGAACCTTATTGGTTATGCAGTAAAACACACGAGTAATTAGATACGATTAAAAGAAAATGGATCAAAAAGGATGATTTAGTGGCTGCAGTTGAAGTTTTCTTCATGCTTAATTTGAGGGAATTAATTCGTGAATTTTTGCATGATTTATTGGAAGAAATTCCAAATTTGTTTAGATGGCATTGCTGGTATCTTGACATTGATATTACTTGACAGGTGGAACCGGCATCAATCTTACTCCTCCGCCAGCATCAATTGTTAGGTTTGTTAACTGCTATATGAAATTGTCTTTTATGTTAATGCCATGATTAAGACATCCTGTACTGATAACTATTCTGAAATAATATCACCTCCAATTCCCATGATCATTCTGACCATCTTTTACAAATTTTGCTATGCTGCATGAAAATATAATTAATACATTCAATGACATTCGGAGCAAGCACTCTCTTTCTTCATCTCTCTCTTATTGATCATCTTTTCATCTTTGGATTGTAGTTTGACTAAATGAGCAATTTTTTCTCTTCTTGAATCAGTAACGAGGCGTTGGAGAGGTGCAAACATCGTATTGAATTGATTGCAAACACTCTGCAATTAGAAGGATTTTCACGAATAGATGCTTTTCTTAATGTTGATAGTGGAGAGGTATGCTCTACATTCTCCATGTGCCATTAGCTGAATCAACACAAGATAATAGTTGAGCTTGATTCTGCTCTCTGTTTTGCTTACAAAAGTTCTCTTTCGTGATATTTATCCGTCACCCATATCGTTATTTGCAGGTGCTGATTATAGAGGTCAATACTGTTCCTGGAATGACTCCTTCCACTGTCCTTATTCATCAGGTAGCGTTAGATGTGTTTTGAGCATTTGGTAACCAATTGACTTGTCTGTTTCTGTGACCCTACAATGAAATTTTGCATTTTATCTTAAAAAAGATATCAGCAGAATTATGCATGAAACATCAACATAGAAATAAGATCATTTATTGAAAAACAATAATCTTCTGTGAAACACTGCAAGGAAAAGTAAAAATGAGATGATTTACTGAAACATGATGTTAGGGATGGCTGTATCGGCATGGTTGTTTAGATGTAATATAATGAAATGTGTAATTTAATGAAAAATGTAATGTAATGCTTTGGAAAAGTATGTAATGGAAGCATTCACAAATTTTCAATCTAGTCCCTGTAATTTTTCAAAAACATTATTTGTCTTTATATTTCATTTTCATTTACAAGTTGGTCCTAATTTAAAAGTTTTTTGGTCATTGCACTTCAACAAAATTAAAATTTAGTCCTTAATATGAAAAATTTTTTGCAATTAGGTTTCTGTATGATTTGTTCTTCGTCGTATAATGGTTTGACGTAGCTTTTTATTTTTTAATATAATAAGTCATTATAATTGTAATGATCCATAACATTAAAATCTTGAAAATTATACAACCGAACGTAGGATTATAACGATCCATTACATTATATGTTTCATTACATACAATCAAGCAAGCTATATTAATTCATTTCATAAGTAACTAGTTACTTGTGTCCTAATGAGCTAGAATTTGCTGTGTTTCTCAGGCGCTAGCAGAACAACCTCCCATGTATCCTCACAAATTCTTTCGTACGTTGCTTGATTTAGCATCAGAGAGGATCATATAGAGAATTTAGCTGTGCTCGATTAGCTTCAAGTCTTGCAAGAACCCAGCATCATTGTATGTTGTTTGGGATGGTGCTTTGAAACAGTAAAATTAAGAAATCACATCCATGGTTCCTCCCTCTATTTGATCATGTATATTATTACATACTCTTCTTCCTTCAGTTGTCACCTATATTTCTTGCCTAAAAAGGGTTTCGCGAGCATTCCCTGTATTGAAAAGAAAGAAAAGGAAGAGTTTCACTTGTATATCATCCCCTTCTCAAAAATCACTTCCATAACCCCTATAACTCGAGCCTGTATATAGCAGGAAAGATGACTGACTTAGCCTAATTGGTTTAAAACAACCTTGACCACATGATTCATAACAATAAAAACCAGTCGTTTGTAAGGACAGGTAGAGCTGGCTACAGGAGTATGAGAGCATAAAAATGCTCTCCTCCAACACAAATTATAGCAATAAAAATACAACAAGGACATGGAACACAAAAACCCAAACAACAATGGTAGAATCAATGACGCATGCAACATGCTCTATAAAATATCTCGTAGAAATTTAGATTCTTGGAACACTATGGTTTCAAGGTATTTAATTACATAATGAAAGTTTGGTGAAGATTATAAATTATTTATTATAATGCTTCAAAGGTTCTTGTTTTTGTTTTACGTGACCATTTTTTAATTGAGATAGTTTAGATGGTTAGGTATATGGTGGAGAAGAAGAAGATGAAGAAGAAGAATTTAATTTAATTAGTTTTTTTCATCGTGCAGTTGAAAGAAGAAGAAGAAGAAGATCCAACTGTGTATATAAAAAAATGTAGGATTTTTACTGGGGAAGAAGAAGATGGAGAATGACCCAATCTCAAGCCTTGTATAGGCCAGTTGGGCTCAAAATGGTGGATTCTTATAGGGTCTTTGTCTAAGCTCACACCCAAAGGTGGTAGGCTCAGGGTGATCACTACCGAACTCATCTTTATTGGGTTCGAGCCTATTAAGAACATGCCCATCAATATCCATACTTACTTGAAAGCTTGTTATGTAGAAAATTACATGATATGGATATATTTGATTCTTGTCCATTGTCCAATACAAACACACTTGAGAGGAATACAGACCGAATTAACATTATGATTTTGTGTTTTTCAAATACCTCTTTGTTGTAAGGAGAGGTTTTCATGGTTTTCTTTACGGAAGAGAAGAGAGGGAATAAGAATTGTGACGGTAGCTTGATGAGATTTGGGTTCTTAATAAATAAGAGTATTTTTTTTCATTTTTATTCTAGGCTAGTCTTAATTGAATGTGTAAATTGTAATAAATAAAAATATAGATATAAAGTGTTTTCAAAGTTCTCAATAATTTACCCTAGCTTATAAACACTTTTAAATTTTTTAATTATATATGTTAACTTTTTTATTTTAAG
>Ga0307512_10006416_pt1 | contig 11917 bp, 11 predicted proteins | sample 14_EM_MG_FD_200267 | JGI IMG/M metagenome (GOLD analysis project Ga0307512, IMG submission 200267) | Populus trichocarpa ectomycorrhiza microbial communities from riparian zone in the Pacific Northwest, United States - 14_EM | ecosystem: Host-associated > Plants > Roots > Unclassified | place... | reverse complement strand
GAAAGGGGCAAATAAATGGTTGAACGTCATGGACCTATGCCGCAATAGAACTCGAGCGCTCTGATTGACTGAAACATGGTCAAAGACCAGCCGCGGCGGATGAACGGGCCGGAAGCGGGGAACTGATACAAGCTCAGCTGACATAAGCACGCACCCCTTCAGTCCGTAAATCGTTGCTAATTTCAACTCTTTCGTTCGCTCTCCAACTTCTCTCACATCGCCCGTCCCCCCTCCGCTCCTCCTCCTCCCTCTTTCCCTCAAACAACTGCGCACGGTCGAAAGAGCACTCGAATTGACGGCTGATTGATAGCACCTGTGTATCCTAAAGGGGTCTGCTATCGCTCCCGCCAAGGCATGGTCCCCCCGCATACCACCCCGACCTCAGCAGAGCACGAGCCCACCCAAACCGTGGCATCCTCCAAGCCTGCGGCGGAAAATGCAAATGCGGTGCCGCTCTCAACGTTCCCAACCACGGAATCGCACGCCGCGGAGCCACAGCAGGCTACCCCTGCTCTAGGTTCAAGGTGCGGCGTCCTGTCTCATACCCCGTGGATCGCTGATCTCGACCTTTTTCTGCTCGCTATCAGCGATTTACCAGTGCTTTCACCGTTTGGGTCCTTAACGACACATCTCCCGACACCTCAGAGGTGAGTTTCGTTTTCTCAAAGGTCAACCTCGGATCCGGAGCGATGCGGAGGGACGACATGGGGTTTTAGTTCCAACAACCAAGGCGTCATCACGATTTCCTGAACAATCCGCATCGACCTTCACCCCCCATTATCGTTCAGGTCTCCTAATCGCCGTTTTTTTGTCTTCCGATCGCCGTGGCCAAACGCTGACTAGTGGCTCTCTAGTCCCAGCAATGCTGGTCCTTACTTGAATGGAAAAAACGAGTCACCTGTATTTAGTGGGTATGTATGCGTTTCCTAATTGGTGTGAGAGGCCAACGCTAAAGGTTTGACCCACCTTACTCAGCGCGGCTTCACCACAACGCACGTTAGGGGACAATCCCGTCCCTTCAGCCTCGCGACAGATGCTTACGCCTGACTCGAGCCCAACGGCCGCACGCAAGTGGGCCCTACACGAGGGAGACACGACACCTATGAAAAAGTGGGTCTTTTGTTCGGCCGTTTTTAGCAGAATTGACTCACACGACCCAGACGCAAAACACCGCCAAAGACGCCGCCGCCAGCCCATCTGTTAGCCATGCGTTTTCTTTATCAGTGGTCCCTTTAGCTAACGCGATCATAGGGAACTCGTTAAAGAGGAATCCCCAAGGGCCAGCATCGGTACGCTTGCCGAGTCCGCGTCTGCCGATTCACCTGGGCAGTCAGCCCTCTCATCTCCCTTTATGCAACAAGCACGTTCGACCTCTCCACCACATCCCCCTACGTCACCTTCTCCTGTGCGTCCCGCCGGCGGCGAGATTGCTCGCATTCGGGCAGATGAGGCCTCTTCCCGTGCTGCGCAAGGGCGTCTCGCGGAAGCACGTAGACCTGAATACATGAAACGCATCTCGCGCGGGGACGGACAAAGCAGCACGGACATGCCGGGACTAGGCATTGCGGAGACCCCCGTGAAGGGAAGACGTATAGAGTTGTGGGGCTTTCAAGAGACGAGCGAGGAGAGCTTTGAGGAGCGGCTCATGGCTGGAGGGTACGGCGGGTACGGTAGTACTGCACCAGAGCGAGCTACGACGCCGCCTGATGCTCCGTCGCGCGCTCTCGAATGGGCAAACTCCCTCACGCCAGGACCACGAGGGTCGTCATCTAATATCGCCCAGGAAGACGCGCCGCCTGATAGCCCTGCCGATGAACGCGAAGCAAGAAAGCGGCGACGCCTCGGAGCATTTTGCCGTGCGCACACGCGCGTCAACACGTCGTTGCACCCTGTCGAGGTTGAAGGCAAGGGTCGGGTGTTACTGGATGTCAGCGCAGAGGAGGTTCCGGAGTTACTCGAGGAGCTGCAGTCCTCCACGACGGGCAAGAAACGCGGCGGAAAGAAACGGCGGCGGGGTGGACCCGGGTCTCGTGGTGGCAAGACAAGGGCCGTTCGAGAGGAGGCGAAGCCCACGCGCGTACGCGAGGGTGTCCCGCTTGACTGGCCAGACGAAGAGTTTCCTTGGAATGTTCGGACGCACGAACGTCGTGAGCTGGAGGCTGCGGAGGAAGCAGATCGGATGCGGTCGATCAAACGGTTCTTGGACGAGGACAGCGACGCAGCGAGCTCCGAGGATGGCCCCCAAGACGAAGACGGTTCGCCGAAGGAGTCGGACCACCATCTGGGCTCGCCATCCACGCATCATCACCACCGCGGGCGTGGCAAGATGGTACCGGTACCGCATCGAGAGGGCACGAGCTTGCAGAAGATTTTTGTGCCGAGCGACCCCGCGGATGCGCGTGCGGCCCTTCTCTCCAAGCAATCCGTCCGTGCGGTTGCCGCGCGACGAAGGATGCGCCTGCAACCCACTACCAACAGTGACGGAGAGGAGATCCTGTGCATATGCCGCGGGAGGGACGACGGACGGGAGCTTGTGCAATGCGATGATTGTCGGACGTGGTATCATTTGGAATGCCTCGGGATCAACACTGCGGAGCTAGGACGCGAAGAAGACCCTTGGTTCTGTCACAATTGTGTTGCCCTGATGAACGGGTTGACCAGCTCGGAGCCAACCTTCGCGCTGGTCGAAGAGGAGAAGAGCCCACTCCGCCGCCGGCGCGACCCACTCTTCTACGAAACGCTGCAAGAATCACCGGCAATTGCAGACTGGCGATTTCATCCGAACGGACCTGGTCCAACGACGCCAAAAACCAACCCTTCCCGGACGATGGCCATCGATGTGTATACGCGATCGTCCCTCGGGTCACGGAACGGACCACAGACACCGCGCAACAGCAGCGCGACGACCGGGCGCGTACGCGTGTACACGACGCCGGGGTCAGACGAACGCATATTCCAAGACGACGTCTCGCCTTTCGATCCGGCATCCACGCCGTCGCGTGGCGTACGCGTCGGAGCCAGCGTCAACTCCGTCTTTGCAACGCCCAAATGGCAAATCCGCGTCCCGCCAACGTACGCGTCATCGCCGTACCGCGACGGCACCGATCCAGGTGGTAGCGGTAGCGCGCAGTCGTCGTCTAGCCCGTTCCGCGTGCTTCCGCACGAGGATACACCGGTCGATCGATCCGCGCCGCGTCCGTCGTCGGCCTTGCCGTCGAAACGCGCGCAGGAGTCGCCTTTGATGGGGCGCGGTGGTGTCGTACGCAGACAGCCACATCCACAGGACTCTCCGGTGCCACTTGGGAGGAAGGGAAAGGAACGACAGGGTGGCGCGAGGAGGTGACCGGATAGGTACAGCGGTTTGAGGAGGTGGGGGAGAGAGAGGGAGGGATTTTAGTGCTTTGACGTATCTTTCTGTATTGCGTTCATCTCTTGACGACGTCGCCATTTATCACTTTTGCCGTACTATGCGTAGAAGTATAAAGCTTGCTATTGATGTACTATTTTGTACTCTGCTCATATTTCAGTATGCACAGAAAACGCACGCGAAGCGCCGACTCACCGGTTAGTCAAGTCACCCTTTGGATATGTACAAGATCGAACATAACCTGGGCTTGGAGGTGGTGAGGATGGTGTCGATAGGCAAGGCAAGAACGCGTCGGGTGTGAGCACGCGTCTGTCACACGATCACGTATCGTCACGAGGTCGCGTACTTTTACTTTTTACTTTTGACCAATGTCTCTCTCAGGCTTGGGGATGGAACCTATCTAGCTCTGCTCTGCCTCGCTTCATTGTGAACGGCACTCTATTGTTCTTGAATCTTGTCGCATTTTGGCTTCAAGTCTCCCATTTGAACTTTGCACCTTCCCCCAAGGTCAACTTGGTCCGCAATCCCGTAGTTACCCCATGTGGTGAGCCGCGGACATCGCTCTAATGTCATTTTCATAGATTCCTCATGCAGTTCGACTAGGCCACCTCACTTGTGAACATTATATCAAGCAGCATATTCTCCTCTCCCCGCATCGTCACAAGGCGACGTGCCCTACATGGCGACATGCCGTGCCCGATTTCTAACAGGTTGTGTACTACTAGTCATCATGCATTGTCGTTCTGATGATCTCAGCAATACCAGTCCCGGCCGACTTGTCCATCATACGGAGGAAATACCACGCCCTTACTTCCCCCGTGCTTCGTCGCATTTATTTGAAGACGGGGAAGACTGTAGACGGGCGGTAATTGACGACCTCGAGTTGGAGATTGCCACCCCAAAAGCGCGTGTCGTGACTCTCAAACACGAAAAGAAATTCTCATCAAACGGCTTGTTGGCAGCACGCAAGGCGGCTTCGCGCCTTGCTTCGGCGAAACGTGCTGCGCGACTCGCCTTCGACAAGGCAAACCAGGAGGCACGATTTGAACCGGAAAGGGTGAAAGGAGCGCATGTTGCCCTCGACAGGGAAAATGGAGGGATGTGCCCCGCAAACCAGCGCCTGGAAGAGCTCGGGTGGAGTATGAAGCTCTCGAGTCCCGGTGAGTTACAGGAAGGCCCTTGTTGTGTAAGTTGACTGATCCCGTTTCTGTGCCATGGGGCTGAATTATTCGATGTAATAGGCACGAAACACACGAGTGACCAAGCCGACCTCGACGACCGTCTTTTGGCCACCATCGAGCCCTCGTCCCAGGGAACCGATCTCCCCTTTTAGGGTAGCCCTATCGGACCATTTCCGAAGCGCGGGAAACGCCAGCCAGGCCCAGCCTATGCCTAGCTCGATTGATCTCTGGACGCACGAGCGTCTCACTTACTCCTTCCACACTTTCCTTTTGGTGGAAAGCCAATTGTGAGTCATTTGTGACCGCCACCATTGTCCGCAAGAGAGAGCCTCCCTTAAGCAAGGCCACGTCACTCGTGGTCCTTGGATCAAAACGCACGTTCGCAGATCAACGATCTTTCACGAAGCACTATGCCACTGCGGATATGGTGCGCCCTATTCACCACAAGTATGGCCTTATTTACGCTCATGCGGTCTCTATCACGCCTCCCGCTGATTCAGACCTCTTTCTTAACCAGTCATTTCGGACATGTCCCTTGCTGCCTTTATTTCTGCCTCATTCGGCTTTTTCAGAGACAGGGACGATTCAAGCCATTTGGTGCCAGTGACGGAAAGGCTGAATGCGGAAGTCGCGACGCTCATGGCATGTGCGTTGGTGTACTCAGGTGCAACAAGTTCAAGGACCTCCTCATGAATCGCTGAGATGCAGTGCAGTATCAGTGCTCGCCGCACCTCCGATGAGAGCGCGGACCCGTCGTCTCCGACATGGGACACGTGATCATTCTCCCTTCTCAGGCCGCTCGTACCCGTTGAAACTTCGTTAGGGATCGTCGAAGTCTGCGATCGGCCGCAAAGGCGAATCATCCGAAACGTCCAGGCGCGCCGCTTTCCACCATCCGTATTCTTGCGCGATCCGAGACGCTCCGTGCGGTCGTCCTTGACACCTAGCAGCTGCTGCCCCACGTTGCATAGGACTTCAACCGTGTTCGACCATGGATCACTCGAGGAGCTCTACACGGAGGACTCGGACCAGGGCCGCTAACACTGACTCACCGAGATACCTAAGGTTGTTCCGCTCGCCTTTATGAATGGCAGCAAACCCAATGTAGTATTTATCGTGACAGTTGAACCTGGATTTGTGCTATGGTTGCGCCATGACTCGAAGACAGAAATAACGATCAAGTAGAAGCACCAGGGTGGCGCGTTCTTGTACGCGTCGACACCGCCGCGATCTCAATACCGCAAGCTGAAGAGATTTCGGAGGAGCTCAGAAGGAGACCCCATGGAGGTCATCGAGCCGATGATAGTCTGACCATCTACCACTTAAGGTGTGGACTGGTTTCTGGCGTTGCGATGACGACTGGACCTTGCTGACATCTTCGCAGACATAATCACATACCCCGTCAGTGTATCATGATCCCTTGATGTGTGAGTGATCATTACTTCTCGCCAGGATCTTTTCTATGTTCTGGTCCCTCTTTGTTCCCTTTGAGTACTATCTCCCTTTCTATTTGTCCCTTCGAAGTACTAGTGCTCCTATATTCACTGTTAACACTCTCGCACGTCAATAGTCTCTCCAATGTGCTCATAATTATAGAAGCCTCTGAATCTGCCTGTAATACTAGTAACCACATCGTTAGTTCTCTGTTGTGGTAGTGGTACTCCGCGGCTCATTCGCTCTAAGTCGTCGAATAGACAGGGTTCAGCTCCCAAGCCCTACATTATCGCCTCCTTATCTTTTCCTGCCCTGGAACCTGTCGGACGATTGCATCTGCCTGAGGGGCAACCTAAACGCTCCAGACGTACAGGGATTACTTTACCTCATGGCCGGATGGGAAGCCTTGGTATGGGTGGTGGCTTCCGCTAGTTCTTGCATAGTAATTGAGTGAGATAATCGTTAGGTGAGCACGGAAGCGGGGGAGCGTTGCCATTAGAAGGAAAGATTGTTGTCGATGCCGCTTTGGTCATCAAGCTATCGCCAGTGTTAGCACTTGGGTGACAAAAATTCGAATATCACTACAATTTGCTTTGTGCTGCTCACCTTGGCAATTCTATTGTGGCCTTGCGGGGAATATTATTGGTCCACGTCCTATTGCCAAAGCAGAGCGCAGCAGTGTCGTGACAGAGGGCGTACGAGGACTTTGCATAGCCGGGTGTTTGTCATAGTCGCCCTGATTCACTCACGAGAATTGTGAGGCTGGGAGGTTGCTGGCAGCCAAGCACGAGTCTATTCCAACACGGTGAGGGAGGGGGAAGTGCTTTGTCGGGTCTGGAACATGTTTCTATCTTCGCGGCCGATGCCGCCAGGCGATTTGCAGCGGAGGAATCGTACCCTGGTTCTACCATTAGGATTTAGCGGCCCGGCAGTCCTATAGTGAGCGTCTCTTGATTGAGAAGAGAATCAGGACCGCGGTCAGTTGCAGTCATATGGTCAACGAAGGGTCATTACCGGTTGGATGACTTACTGCTGTAGTCCAGGTCCGCGTTTTGGGGCATGTCGCACAGGCAAGTCGATTTTTGTGTCATCAGGGATGTGGGTATGGCCAAGACTAAGGGCTGTGATGTCGAGCGCCGAGGATATAAAACCTAACCCAAACAGGGGTGAACACCACGACCCGTGTCACGTGTCACGTTCATTGCACGCAACGGCCGGGTGTCACCTTCGACGGCTGTCTTCCTGTAATTATTTTTAATTCGCTACCTTGGTATCGTTGGCCGAATACTAGATCTGTTTCCTCTATGTCTTTTCCGTCCGCCTTCTGTCTGGTCACACTAAACAGTCAACTACCCGAAGGTCTTCTCTGTTCTCAGAGTATCCTCGTCTCGCTATCTCCCTTTGTCTACTTCTGGCCTCGAACAACGTCCTCACCCTTTCCTTACTAACTGCCTGTGCACCGATTGAGCCAATTTTACTCTCACCCATGCCACAAACACAATCGAGCGTTCGACCCAAACTTGTGTCCACCTGTTTCGGCCAACCGCTTCGCTTCGGTTAAATTATGTAACACTAACACCAGCGAAGCACGCACTGACCTTAACCCAAACCCACTGCCACAGCATCCCACTATCTCGTTAGTTTTGCCGCGGTCCCGTGGCAATCACGACTTTGAGCACCATATTTAGCCAGTATTTCCATAAATGGTGCGACAAAACTGGACCGTTGGCAACACTATATCTCGTCACCGTTTCCTCACAACCAACCAACTCTCCTTCACAAGAGGACGTTTTTCTCCCATCTTAGCATGACTAACCAGTCAGTACCCTCTCGCCTCCGGATGCTCTTCGAGCTGGCCCTGGAAGATTACGAAATAAATACAAAAATATCATTGGCAGAGCACTCGCTCGCTCAGGAACTTGGCGATTGCCATTCTGTCGAGTCAATCACTAACCTTCTTCAAGATCAGGCGAGAGCCTTGGGTGAATTTCGAGGACAAGATAGGATAATGAAATCAATCAAGATTACAGTATCCTTCCTATATAAACTTTCGGTCACTGCTGCCCTCGGTGATGGTATAGGCCTGGTACGCCAGAAGACGCCGATGACGGTCTTCCATGTCTTTGATATCGCTCTACAGGAATTTCGACCTGCGAAGGCATTGTACTGTGGGCTCGGTATCCTACTCGCTGTATGTCTTTCTTAAATTCTTACGTGGCATATTCGTTGTGACACCCGAGTTCACCAGGCGGCCAAGGGCGTGGTTGACAGTTACGACGCCATCGTCGACTTGCTTGAGTCGATTGAACATTTTCTTAAACGTCTCGAAATATATACGGAGATCCCTTCAACACCTGCCGTGGATGAGCTAGTAGTCAAAATAATGGTGGAGCTGCTCTCCACCCTTACACTCGCTACGAAAGAGCTCAAGCAAGGACGATCTAGTGAGTCCCTTCTCGGCGATATATTATATAGCTCAGCGTAATGCAGAAGAATTCGTACAAGGGATTTTTGGAGGAGACAAAGATATCGAAGCAGTCCTCCAGAGGCTGGATCGGCTCACCCTGGACGAGGCTCGAAGGACTGCAGCGGAGATTCTTAAAGTTGTTCACGGTCTTGTCCAAGACATGAGTAAGCAAACTCCCTGTACTTGTCTTTCGCCGGCTAGTGAGTAACCTTCCCGACAGATGGAAAAGCATCCGGTGACGCCGTCCGGGAAGCTCTTGGTACGTTTTATTGGCAACAGCGGACTAGTTCCATGCCTGACTGAGCATCAGAAATCCTTCATGAAATAGCGAGCGGTATGGACAAATCAAAACGTCGGTGATATCTTGAATCTCGTCAGGCTGTCTGAAAATGCTGAGATTGCCTGCCAGGTGATAAATTACTGCAAGATATCCGAAATTGGCTCTCCCCTCCTGATCCCTGGAAAAATCACAATATCGCCTGCGATGAGCGCCATGCAGGGACAGCGACGTGGTTCATTCAGGGCGATACATTCTTGGAATGGAAGTCATCCGGCCCAAGTTCTCTGCTCTGGATACATGGGAAACGTCAGTAGTTGCCCTGCGCTACACATTCTCCGATGCTGACGGCCTTCCTTTATCTTAGCCGGAGCAGGGAAGAGTGTGCTTTGGTACGTTAACCTCCCAATACTTGTCTCAAGAACTTATGGTGCCGGCTAGTTCCACAATCATAGAGAATATCGACACCATGAGGAAATGTGGGCTCGCGTCTGTAGCATTCTTCTACCACGATTTCAGGGAAGATCAAAAGAGAGATCTCCGTGGACTGCTCTCTTCTGTCTTATTCCAGTTTTGCCACCAGTCCGACTCCTACTACGACATCCTTTCTGAGTTCTATTCAACGCACTGCTATGGCGCACAAGCTCCTAGTGACGATGGACTTGCCCGTTGTTTGGAGGACATACTGAAACTTCCAGGACAAGCCCCGATTTTCTTGATTGTGGATGCGTTGGACGAGTGCTCGAACACATCCCCTATTCCGTCCCACCGTGAGAAGGCCCTGGTACTTCTGGAGAAGCTTATCGACTGGCAACTCCCGAATCTTCGCATATGCGTTACTAGCCGGCCTGAGGTCGATATCAAAGTCGTTCTCGGACCTTTGACTTTCCGGTCAATTTCTCTACAGGATGAAAGGGGGCAAATGGAAGACATCGAGAACTATATCAAGTCGGTCGTTGAGAAGGACTCAAGGAACCGAAGGTGGACAGCGCAGGACAGGCAGATGGTGATTGACGTACTTACAGGAAATGCTGATGGGATGTAAGCCACCAATAGATAGCCGTTTGAAGACTCTCGCTGATTACCTGTAATGTAGGTTCCGGTGGGTGTATTGCCAAGTGCTCTATCTCCGTGGCTGCCATCCAGGACGTATCCGGCATGCTCTGGCCGAATTACCGGAGACACTCGATGAAACGTATGAGCGTACTTTGCGAGAGATCAATAAGGCAGATTGGGAACTTGCGCACCGACTGTTTCAAACTGTCGCTGTGGCTTCCCGCCCTCTCCGTGTCGAGGAATTGGCTGAGTTCCTCGCATTCGATTTCAACGCGGGGCCAACCCCAAGATTCAACGAGGGATGGCGTCTGGAAGATCCTGTCAATGCGGTATTGACCACTTGCCCCAGTTTTCTCGTCGTCGTCAATATCGGAGGTTCGCAAATTATCCAATTTTCGCATTTTTCTGTCAAGGAATTCTTGACCTCTTCCCGCCTTGCTGAAGCAAAACAAGAGATTTCCCATTATCATGTGTCAATGACGCCTTCTCACACCGTCGTTGCGAAAGCCTGCCTCGGAATCCTCCTTCACCTAGACAAACCTGTCGCCCAAGACGGTCCTCAGAAATTTCCTCTCGCACCATATGCTGCCCTTCACTGGGTCGACCATGCCCAGTTCGAGGGCGTATCCCGAAATGTAGAAGATGGGATGAATATCCTGTTTGATTCGAGCAAACCGCACCTCTCCATCTGGGTCTCACTACACAACACAGAACTGCCCTCCTGGAAGCTATTTAAACGAGGCGAAAGGCCTTTGCCACCCAGCGGAACCACCCTGCATTATGCTACCATTTGCGGCTTACACGCTTTTGTAAAGGTGCTGGTTGTTGAGCACCCACACGACGTGGAATCTCGGGGCTCCGACAGCCTGACTCCCCTGCATATGGCGTCACTCAGGGGGTATGAGAAGGTCGCTCGTATCCTTTTGGAGGGTGACGCGGATGTGACAGCTCAAACCGACGACGGCCAGACTCCGTTACATGTGGCGTCAAGAGAAGGACATTTGCAAGTCGTGCGCGCCCTTCTCGAGTACGGGGCGTCTACAACAGCCCGAGATAAGGACGGGTCGACACCACTCCATCTCGCGTTGGAACATCAAAAAGTAGAAGACCCACACGTTCCTCTCAGTGATGCAGATGCGAGAGCCGAAGATGAGGACGAGAATAGGCTGGCACAGTCACATGGAGCCTTGCAAAACGACGTTCTGTCTTACTTGTTTTCTCAAGAGGCAACTATTCAAGTCACCCGCGATCCCCTTGGGCAAGGAATGCTTAGAACAGCTCACGGTATCACTCTGTTGTACGTGCCGTTGGGCGACAGATATGCAGGACCCCTACGCTTCCATCCCAAGCCCGAGGTGGACGAAATGGCCGGCGAGTGGAATCACTTGGCACCCCGCAGTGGACATGTCGATGTTGCGCAGCTTCTACTCAAGCGCGGTGCAGATCTGACAGCGCGAAATGAGCACGGGCGCTGCCCTTTGCATTTGGCGTCGTTCAGCGGATGTATGGAGATTGTGGAGTTCCTCGTTGGGCACGGCGTAGATCAGACAGTCCAGGACAAGGATGGGTGGACCCCTTTACATGCAGCGTCTGAAAAAGGACATATCGGAGTCGTGCAGTTCCTTATAGAACACGGTGCAGATCCGACAGTCCAGAACAAGAATAAGTCGACCCCTTTGCATGCAGCGTCGTATAACGGACATATCGGCGTTGTGCAGTTCCTTACAGAGCATGGCGCAGATCCGACAGTCCAGCACAAGGATGGGTGGACCCCTTTGCATGTGGCATCGCAAAACGGACATATCGGAGTCGTGCAGTTCCTTATAGAGCATGGCCAAGATCCCACAGTCCAGGACAAGGATGGGTGGACCCCTTTGCATTTGGCGTCGCTCATCGGATATATCGGAGTCGTTCAGTTCCTTATGGAGCATGGAGCAGATCCCACAGTCCAGAAAAAGGATGGGCTGACCCCTTTGCATTCAGCGTCGCTAAACGGACATATCGGAGTTGTGCAGTTCCTGATAGAGCATGGCGCAAATCCGACAGTCCAGGACAAGGATGGGACCCCTTTGCATTTGGCATCGCTAAACGGACATATTGGAGTTGTGCAGTTCCTTGTAGAGCATGGACCCCTT
>Ga0307512_10006415_pt1 | contig 11918 bp, 13 predicted proteins | sample 14_EM_MG_FD_200267 | JGI IMG/M metagenome (GOLD analysis project Ga0307512, IMG submission 200267) | Populus trichocarpa ectomycorrhiza microbial communities from riparian zone in the Pacific Northwest, United States - 14_EM | ecosystem: Host-associated > Plants > Roots > Unclassified | place... | reverse complement strand
CCGACGCCATGAACGCCGGGGTAGGAAGGAACAGCCCATGTTCCTCCTCCCCTTCGTTCTCGGTGCCAAGCTCCTCCGCCCTCCTCTCCTCTTCCTGCTCCGCCCTCTCGCGTAACTCCCCCTCCGAGACAATGTGTTTGTCCGGCGTGGAGGCTGAGGTTGTTTGTACCGTGGGTGGTCAGTGCGTGTTGGACGGGTTTTCATCTTGGGGCTGTGGGATTGTGCCGTCGAGGACGACGGCTCCCCGTTGAGCTCCAATGGTAGTATGCGGTTAGTGTACTCTGGGCGCCAAGCACGGTGGTAGTGTAGCGGCAAGCTGTTGGAATATAGGGATCGATAGAGACGAAGATAGTGAATTGATTGATTGATACAACGGCGAAGGAAAAACATTCTCTCTATATACAACGCGCCTGAGGGACTCGCCAAGGGGAAAGGACGGAACACTGTCTCTCGAGCCGCTGCTCGGAGACTAAGGCTGCTGTCATCTCCGGACATGTTGCCTCTGGTCCGTCATCTCCCGACGCCCATTATTCTGACACTTCCCCTCGTACGGAAGATGCGAAGGAACGCAGGAGAGAAGGAGAAAACGAAACCGCCAGTATAGCAACAAACAGTTGCAGAGAAAAGAAACAAAAACAGTGGAACCCAGTATCCTCGGATACCTCGTTAAACTCATAACCGTGTAAAAAACCTCATGGGAAAACCACGGACATAGGAGAAAGAGTGCATCCACCAAAGAAAAAGAGGGAAAGAAACCTGTTTAACCACCTGCACGTGCTTCACCGGAAGCTTCCCCTGGATACCAGGCCGATTCGCAGGCCGATCCGTTGGATAATCTGTCCATTTGACAGCATTGAGAGTACACAGCAGCTCCGGTATGGGGCGCCACAGCAGCTCCAGCATCACCGAGCGCGTACACAGCAGCTCCGTCAACATCAAGCGCGGACAGCAGCTCCGGTATGGGGCGCCTCAGCAGCTCCAGCATCACCGAGCGCGTTCACAGCAGCTCCATCAACATCAAGCGAGGACAGCAGCTCCGGTATGGGGCGCCTCAGCAGCTCCAGCATCACCGAGCGCGCACACAGCTGCGCCCAAACATTTTGGGGCTCAGAAAACATACCTGCAATCGGCTATAAGCCGTAGACCACAACCTCACTCGGGCAGTCCCCGACGTTCACCTGGGCAGTTTGTGCGGAGGGTCGCTGAGAGCTTCTTTCTTCTTTGAGCCTCTCTGCCTCTTGCTTCACCCGGCAGTCACTTTCCTTGTGTCCTTCTTGTGTGCAGTAAAAGCATCGTAGCCCTGAATTGCTAGGCCTTCCGTACGGCTTCCGATTACCGTAACCACCGTAGCCCCGTCGCTTGCCGTGCTGAGTTCTTGCTGCGAGCGCTTGTCAGGTAGTGCCGGCGATGTTGTGGTTTGAACCGACTTGGTCGTTCCTCCGTGCGAGCGATGTCTCTTCCTCGATAAGGGCTGCTGTAACAGCATCCACGGTTTGCTCCTCTGAAGGTTTGTTTTCGAGAACGCCGACGGTAATTGCGAACGATTCAGGTACGGTTCGAAAAGAAGGTGGCAAATGGCGGTGGTATCCGAGATTGCTTCGTTGCTTGCGGCCAATTCCTTGCGAACAGCGAGTAGGCTCGAGATGTATTCGACGACCGATTATCGTGAAGGCAGAGTCGTAGTCCTGCCTAAGGATTTCCCAGACACGGGCTGCAGATTCGAATTCGTTCGCGGTTGGACTTCGTGTGGCGGCCCGAATCGTAGGTCCGACAGATACGTAGGAAATCGAGGGTGCGCCGTCAGCGCACCGATTGTAGTCATGGCCCTGGGCAACGGTGTCAGCTTTCAAGAGGATTTTTGTTTCGGGTAGCAATCTTGAAGGCGCTCTTAGCGGAAAAGAGTGATCTTAAGTCGGTCTCCACGAGTAGCAGATTCGGATATCGTGTAAGTCGGTGACTGCGAACGTGACGGTTTCTCTGGTCGCAGCCTTGTTGGCGATGTTGTCGCGACGCGACGCGGCTCGAGGGGCTGAGGCTTGAAAACGAGAGTGCAGGGATACAGTGCGCTAGCGAGTAGGAAAACAGCGGGTTCGACGGGCGCAAATATTGATCGGTAGCGGACTGGCAGAGCGTTCAAGCCGGGATCACAACCTGTTGGAATATAGAGATCGATAGAGACGAGGGGGGTAATGGCAGCGAAGCGGCGAAAACGAGGGATTGGTGGACCTAGGGGGTTAGCGTGGATGGGGGAGGAGTTAGTAGAACGAGGGGTGGAGGCGGAGGCATTGGGCGCTGAGGACGAGGCGGGCGGCGGGGAGGAACTCCGGCTGTTCCTTCCAACCCCCGCGTTCATGGCATCGGCTGGAGAGGAGTAGGGGAGGGGGTGCTCTTTACTTTTGTTCTTTCTCTTGTTCTTTCTTTCTTATGGTCGCTCGCTTGTTCTTTTATTGGTGCGCTTCATTTCACTTTCGGGACAGGCCTGGGCAAAGGGCAAAGCGAGGTTTACAACGAGCCGCCTTGTGCGGACGGTGGACGCGGAAACCTGGGTAAAATGTACGCCACCATGATCTATATAGATCGCATCGGAGTATGAATAAACAAAAAAAAAGGCAGGGAGACAACATCATTGAGGCTGTCGAGTTACAGAAGTCCATTTTCGAGGTCGTGGTCAACACCGGGACAGAGTTAAAACTGACAGGGAAAGTGATACTGGACCCCCGACACCTTGCTGAGCAGCTAGTGGACACTTAGAAGATCAGGCTGTCGTGTCCGTCGGTGCGCCGTGATTGGGAGTTGATGGCGTAATGTAAGTATGTTACAGGTCAAATTTCAATTTAAGAATAACTAAAGTAGTTCCGCTTCCACCGGTTTCCGAGATTCGGATCAGACTTCATCAGGAACGTTAAACCAGTACCTTGTGTTGCCAGATAGTCCTGGCATTGTTGTCGCTCGTTGGAAGTCAGTGATCGATGCAGAAGAAGATGGGTACTAAATCGGAGCAACGGCATCAAGTTTGCCATGGGGAAAAAACGGAATACAGCCTCCCGCCGCCAGTGCTCTGAGACTCAGTCGGCTGTCACCTACAAACAGGTCGCCTGAAGTAAGGTAACACTTAAGGTCCAATCCTAGTTCTTAAAGCTTGGTAAGTTTCACTACGCATTGCGTGACCCAATAAGTGATCTCGAAAAAGCGCCGCCTCCAGCGAAAACTCGATTGTGCGAACACCCCAACAATGGACCCCATCTCCATCCAGCAGGTGTCCCAGTGTACGGAGGCGTAAGGAGACTGGGAAGGGTAGGGACAAGTAGAACATTCAGGGCCTCCTGGCGGATGAGAGTTGCGGGCGGGAGGTACTGGACTTTCTCTCCACTACGGATGTGGGAAGCCGGGTGCCGGCGGAGCAGGACGCAGTGAGCAAGGTGTCAGAGGCAGAGCGGTAGGCGGAGCTGGAGAAGCGGGGAACGGGGGCCGCGGAGCTGACCACAGTGGGGAAACCATTGTTTCAGCTACGCCCAACTTCATGGCGTCCGCAGGAGAGGGTTAGGTGGTTTAATTTGTCGGTTTCATTTATCTTTTCTTCTTTGCTTCCAGTTGTCATTTTCTTGCACACTTCACACCTTCCGGGACAGGCCTGGGTGGAGGGCAATGACGAGCTTGCAAAGTGCTGCCTCCGTGTGGACTGCAGACCGGGTACGGGCTGCGCATATTCTCGCCATGATATAGGTAGGTCGCATGCGAGGAATGATTAAACCAAAAAAAAAGAGGTCTATTCACCTTGTCAGTCTGCCACTTATGCCTCACCTGCGCTCGCTCTTGTAAAGCTAATAGCCTTAATGCATCGCGCATTTGCAAAGCATTCTGCCATGTTCCACCTTGCCATGGGGCTGCCGATATTCTGAACCTCAAGTCCCCGGTTGCCTTCCATATAGATCTGCAATTCCTGCAGAGGTGCACTACCGTTGTGGCATCGCGAGTTATCAGCTGCTAGCACCTTTGCGATGGCCACTGGCACTTCAGATACGTCTGAATGGTCGAAGGGGCGGAATATCGCGATTGCAGAGGTCAAACCGCTGTCTTCCACGCGTTCATACGCCCCTTTAGTGGAACCCTTCAGCTCGACTTCACAGGAAATAGAAATTAATTGTGCAAGTGATATTAGGGAGTATCTGGCCACGACTGATGAGCAAATTTGAGTGTGCAGGTGCAGCAGTGGTCAGTCAGGTGGTAAAGTGCATGGCGATTCTGTATTTAGTAAGCGTGAGGCGGTGGTGGCAATGTAGGTCTTCGTAACCGGGAAAACTTTGAGGTAGCGCATCGCGTGGAACCGGTTGACGAAGCCGGCGACGGTGCCATAGCGAGTAACGGTGAGGTGGAGGGCAGGGCAGGTGGTTTGAATAGGGAACAAGCGCATGACAGATGGGGAAGTTTGAGGTAGAGGGTGACATACCAGAAGAAGTAGCCAAACAATTTCCGCTGTCGTAAAAGGCAATCGAGCGTCCGCAAGGGATTTTGCAGTGGTGGTGGTGCTAGTCAGAAACTAAGCCCTGGACCGCCGAGCAACTACGAGGTAGTGTTTGCTGTAGCGGGGCGATAGATACCGGATACCGGAGCGGGCACTCTTCTGCCAATTATCTTTTTGAGTATGGCTGGCTTTTGCCACACAACGAAGATACCCAGGCCCGTGTATATTCTGAGGTATGGTAGAACTGAGTCTGTCAAACATGCCCGTTTGTCAAACCAAGTACATCGAACGTAAGTGTTGGAGTATTGGGGTCGATATAGAAGATAGTGATTTGATTAACTAATGTAACGTCGAGGGACGAACATTTTTTCTGTATACAACGGGTCCGACGGACTCACCACAGGAAAAGGACGGAAGGCTGTCTCGCGAGCTGGTACTCGTATACTCTCGCGGGTGTCGTCTCCTGACGTGTCGCTTTCGGTCCGTGATCTCCTGATGCCCATTATTCTGACGGCAAGTGTAGAAAGACCTATGCAAGGTACATCGTCGCTAGAGGTACATTCCCTTTATATACAACGGGCCTGAGGGACTCGCCAGGAAAGGACGAAGGAGTCTCCCGAGCCGGTGCCCGGAGGTCGGGGCAGGTGTCATCTCGGGACGCGGAATAACCTGAGCCTAGACGTTTCCAGGTGTGTGTTTGCAGCGGGTGGGTTAGGTGATAACGCCTAATTTATCGTACATATCATGGTCGGGTATCCCCGCATGCCTACGTGTAGTACGCGCGTCTGTCAGTCGAAGAAGCGTATATCAGGGGGGGTTTCAACATTCGTCAGGGAAAATAAATCTTTCAAAATGTTCCAAATCAGGAAATTAGTAAGTGCGTACATTCAACACCACTTCCAAAAATCAATTGGCTTCTACTTTAATTATCACCACCCTCTCCTCTAACCATTTCGAGAGAGTTTTTCAGGGTGCGAGTGGTGGTGTGGTGGTGATTAACGGGCAAAACTGTCTTCTTTTTTTCCCCGGCTATGCTTTTCCAACTGTAGGTACTGCAAGAGGAATTAAGTTCTTTGGGTGATTGGTAAACCAATTGCATATACTTAGCGAGTTATTGAGCAGTATCTTCCACCTATCCTGCACATCATACTCGCAGGACAAAATCATTGTATCGACAACACGCTGATATCCTCTCTTGACTCCACCTTCCTTTCTTGTCGCCACCTTTATCGGATCAGTCAACCACTTGACTATTGTCATTTCTATCGATTATGTACCTATTATCCAACTTCGATTGCTGCCGATCTAAAGTCGGCCCCGCATACAGCAGTAGCTACGGCAGCCCTACATACAGAAAACCGTGAGAAAGAAAAGTTCATTTCGCAGGCAATTCGAACTCTGCCGACGTGAAACAGTAAAAGAAAAGAAAATCAAGCCAAGAAAGACCTAGAATATCGCTCCGTAGTACCCAGCAAAGAAAGCAATTAATCTGGGAAACAATTTGATGCGAAAGTACAGGGCAACCACAAAGAAGTAGCAAGTGGTGCAGAAAACAATTAGGGAGGCAAAGCTGGTGTGCAGTGGGCACAGACATGTGCAGCCCAACTACTTCTTGCGTCTCTTCTCGTTCGACCTTCGCCGGTTGATCTGTTCTTCACAGAGCGGACAGAACCACTTGATGTTACTCAGATCCGCCTCAGGACGTACTCCAACACAAGCAAGATGGAACCATTTCTTGGAACACTATTTGAAGGTCAGCTGTGCTGGGAATAAAATGTTTGAACAATAAGTACCCACGTTGTCGTTATCGCAAGCTATCATGGTTCCGTCGCTGACTTTATCGCACAGGCAGTACGGGTTTAGGTCTTCGCCCTGGTCGTATTCGTCAGCGTTAGCTGTCCGCCCACCACCAACAATTACCTCCGCTCCTCCACGCTTCTTCCTCCTCACGCCCGCGCCAGGGCGTTTCTCGTTGGGCTTCTTTACAGTCGGATTACCACTGCTTTCAGCGGTGCCAGAATTGTAGTGTTTGCGAGCGCCGAATATTATGCGTACAGTCGGCGATGTCGTGGAAGCGGCCCTGCTGCGGTTGGGACGCTGGGGTGGGGTAACTGGGATGCCACCGGTAGGTCTTGTTGGTGGTCTGGTCAAGTGACTCTTGCTGGTGGGCATAGGTTTAGACAGTGCCTCACGATTAGTGCTACTGCTACTGTTCTTGGTGGCAGTAGTGGTGATAGCATCTACCAGTCCGCCGATGCCAGAAACGCCTGAAAGTTGGTCGTCGGACTCTATCGATTTCTGCCGCTCGATCATTTTTGGATGCGCTGCGGCGGCTACAGGGGCTTCTGCGTCAGCCTCAGCCTGTTCTTCCGTAGCCTTTTCGTTGGAAACTCTCTCCTTTCCCCATTTCACCTCACGTTCCCGTTCGGCCTTCTGTTCCGCAGCATGGGCAGCGGCGGCAGCATCTGCTTTAGTGTCCTCCATCGCTTTAGTTTCCGCTTCCGCGTCTGCCTCAAAATTCTCTCGTTCCTCACACCCCGGGGCGGCCTGCTCCACTACTTCTTGCTCCTGTCTCTCTCTGGCGAATTTAGCAACTTCGTCGTCTTCGTTTTCCGGCGGTCGCATCGCTTGCTGTTCTATTCGTTGGCGCTCCTGTCCCTCCTCCTGATGTTTGGTTCCAATCTCGAAAGGATCCAAGGCCGAGCGCTTATTTTTCACCTGACGCTCCTGTTCGGCCATCTGTTCGGCGGCATGGGCAGCGGTAGAAGCATCAGCTTTAGCATCGCCCATCGCTTTAGTTCCTGCTGCCGCATCTTCAGCAGCCTTCTCTCCTTCCTCGCTTCCTCGCGCGTCCTCCTCCTCTATCTTGCGGCCCGTCCTGTCCTTGGCGAACTCACCAACTTCCTCATCTTCGTTCTTCTTGAAATGCTTCACTTGATTTGCTTCGCGTTGGCGCTCCTGTCCCTCCTCCTGATGCTTGGTTCCAACCTCGACAGGATCGAAGGTCGAGCGCTTGTTTTTCATCTGACGCTCCTGTTCGGCCTTCCGATTGGCAGCATAGGCAGGGGCGACAGCATCAGTATCGGCTTCGTTATTCGCTTTGGTTTCCGGTTCCGCCTCAACCGCAGCCTTCTCTTGTTCCTGACTTCCTGGCGCGTCCTCCGCTACCTCCCGCTCCGGCCACTCCCTGGCGAAGTCTGCTACATCCTCATCTTTCTTCTTTTTCCGACGCGTCCCTTCATGTTCCTTGCGTTGGCGCTCCTTTCCCTCCTCCTGAAGCTTTGTTCCAACCGCAACAGAATCCATGACTGTGCGATCATTTCCACGTTCTCGCTCCCTCTCTTCCTCTTCCCGCTTCCGTTTCTTCGCTCGGTTGAGACGCATTCCCTTGTTTTCGCGTGCAACTTCGCCACCATCGGGAAGAAGTTTCTGCGGGTCGCCTATACCTCCATCTTCAGGGACAATGACGACCTTCGGCTTTCCCACCCACTGGTCGCGAAAGTTATCCTTGTTGATGGGGCCTCTCTTAAAGGATTCAAGCTCGCGGGCAATCATCGTTGCAGAAGGGGTCCATTCAGCATTCTTCTTCATCCGCTTCCTAAGCTTCGCTAGCTCCTCATTGGTGAGTTGATTCCATGGCAGTTGATCGTTTGGAATCGTGCTACCGTCCGGATACCGAGCTGGTGCACCCCCCGAAAGAAGAGCGACGGGAATTTGTTTTGTCTGTTTGTGGACCGGACCCTTCTTTTTCTCGTTCGATCCTGCGTCGGCGTGGTGAAACGGTGATTCGGGCGCGTCGTTCCACCCCTCATCATCAGTGCTAGTATCCACACCATCAGCCTCGATGGCCGATGCTACAGATGTCCGGGGTGGTGGCCGCGACAACGGACTAGCGTCTTGTGTGGATGTTCCTTTCCGGGCTCGCACACGGCCGCGCAACATGGACTGGGAGATTGGCTGCGGGGAGCCGGCTTTCTGATTGACATGTAGGTTTAGTCGTCGGTCAGGCACGTTATACAACCCCTCATCGCCAGAGTCGGTAGCGACGCCATCGGTGTCGACGGCCAAGGCTCTGGATGTCCGGGGAGGTGATCGCGACAACGGAGTACCACCTTGTGGGGATGTTTCTTTCCGGGGTCGCCCACGGCCGCGCGACGTGGACTGGGGAATCGGTTGCGAGGAGCCGGCTTTCTGATTAACACGCAGGTTTATTCGACGATCAGGCACGTTATACAACCCCTCATCGCCAGTGTCGGTATCGACGCCATCAGTGTCGATGGCCGAGGCATTAGATGACTGGCGAAATCGCCGCGACAACGGAGTAGCGTCTTGTATGGATGTTCCTTTCCGGGGTCGCCCACGGCCGCGCGACGGGGACTGGGAGATTGATCGAGGAGGGCCGGCTTTTTGATTGACACGCAGGTTTATTCGAGGGCATCGATACACTGGACGCAGTTTTGGTGGCTTCTTTTCTTCCGGCGTTGGATCTCTGGAAGGAATTGTGATTCCTTCCAGCTTGTTGTTGATCGCTCCTAGACGGGTTTGATGAAGTTCGACCTGTCGACGTCAGCCATGATCGAACCAGTTCAATGGAGAGCTCCGCACCTGTCTTATCAACCGGCTGGCCTCGTCCGCGGCTTCGATCGAGAAACGTTTCAAGTCACTTGCGCTCTGCGAAAACTGGAACCGCAGTTCCATTTCCCTGGGGGTGACTGACACCGATTCCAACGTGCGCATGATGTTGATGCCATTCACAAGCTGACTGCCCGCGGCTGGTTGAATCGCAAGTCGTCCACGCGCAGCCAGGATGTCATCCATGTACGAATGCATCTGGATGCGCGCGGCTTCGCGACGCTGCCGAAGATCCCGGATGCGACTGAGACTGCGGGTGATGTCGTTCGGCAGGTACTCGGTGTCTGCGTGTGTTTGTAGTCCGGGTCAGCCCTGCCAACCAACAGATGACACGACGGTGGGGGGGACGTCACGTACAATCGATAAACTCCCTGACAACTGCGTCCACGTCAGGGTCCTCGGAGAAAGGCTCCGTGTCGGACCCTGACATTGTGAGAAACCGTTCTTTGGAGCTCGTGGAGGAAAGGTTGGCGCAACGGTGAATGAAGGATTTCTCACGGGTATTTGGAGGTGGTGGTGGGTGTGAGGATTTCAACTGCAGGGTTGAAGGGATGGCGAATGATTCGTGGTCGGGGGCCGATGGACTAAATATATAGTTAGCGAATGAGGCTCTGTGACGACACCGTCGACAGCAGGGATACGCAACGGGTGCACATCCATTGCGTAATCTCAGCACGATGCGGTCGAGGAGTGGAGCGACAAATGGGGAGTGATCTCCGCATTGCAACACACGCCTTTGGCTGTGGGACGCCGCGCAATAGTGCTTCCCGGCACGGCTACTCAGCTCGTCCTCGCTGCTCCTGCTCCCCCTCCCGCCGCTCCGCCTTCAACACTTCGCTCACCGTTGTCCACCACCTCGGCCGGCACCCGCCGCCCCACGTCTGTAAAGGTGAGAAGTTCCACTATCACCTGGCTGCGCCTCCCGTCGGCCAGGAGGCTTCCGCTCTTCCACCGTCTCTTGCGCTTCCGTGTCTCCTTGCTCACCTCCGTCCACAGGATCTTCACCTGCGGCTTCCACTCGGCGCGCTCTGTGAAGAGGTCATCCCGCGTCTACGCCCGGTACCGGCGCCACCAGCACTGCGGGGTGGCCCAGATTTCGTCCGATGGTGGAGGTAGATTAACCGGTAGGGGCTACAAGGGCAGCGGCGTTGGTCGACACCGCGATCAAAAAGGCGGCCCCGCCACGATGGCACGGAGGGGTTCAAGATTTCACACCGTGGCCAGCTCTCCGTTACGGCGCCGCGATGTGCAGCGGCGGCGATGCTCCCCCGATTGAAGACGGAAATCATCGAATCCTTGGACAATGCGATTATCATCGGCGCCAATGAGACATGGGTAGAGCTCCAGACCCTGGTGTCAGTGGTACCGCCAGGCGAATGGGTTGGTGGACCTGCGGGCGAGGAGTCGGCAGAGGAATGAGGGCGTCGGGTACCTCCATTATCGATGCGGTGGATGCGCAGAAAGAGGGTGGTCAAGGAGTACTTCCAGACGTGACGTCGGCCGGAGGGCAAGGCCGAGGTTTATGATGCCCCAGGACCGACACCCTGCACAGCGTCTGCAGCCAGTGGGGATACTCCTGGTTCCACTGCCAGACGGGGGCTGCAGCCTGGGCGATCTTCGCAGGAAACCAGCGGGCAGAACGGCACAAGTGCGAATTCGTAACATGGGACAGGATCATCACGGTTAGCACCCGCACGGCAATCGAGTGCCCGAACTGCGAGGTCATGCGCCCAGCGAAGGACGCCAGGTGCGAAACAATGGGCGACGCCGTCACAATCGCACGAGGGAGACGCAGCGCAGCTGAGTCATGGGAAGGACTGAGGAGCCGGAGCTGAGGCGAGCGCCCCGATTCCCCGGCACCGTTGAGGACATGGCAAGTCAGATACAACGAATGGGTCCGCCGTGACTGCATGTAGCAACCGGTGAGCGTGCGGGCGCCGTGGAGGTGCAGTCGTGTGCGGCGGGTGAGCGAACAGATGCCGGGGACAGGTCAACGGGGACGAGGACAAGGACAGGAACTGGACGAGAACAACATAGAGCTGAGGAGAGGGACGGGTGCAAGAACACAGGGAGAAGGTTGCCGCGCCGGGGCAAGTGAGTTGTTGCGTATGGATCCGCAGCGGGCGGTGGCCCTCTCTATATACCGAAACCCAGGTAGCGCCCACCCGAGCCAGGCCCAAACACCGACACAAGCCAACACACGCAGCCCGGCGTTTCACATTCCGTCGTTCCAGCACCTAGCGCTCCGTCGCAGCCGAATCCCTCCGTAGCGCCGCGCTCCTGCATTCCGCCGCTTCCTGCGCGGCACAGGTGGTCTGAGATGTGATCCCAGCGCCGCACCATCAGGCGAGACCGTGAGCCGGATCTGGACGAAGGACCGCGACAAGATCGGGCTCTCTGTAGAGGAATCAAGTGACACCGCCCCACCCATAACAGCAGAATGGCGAACCCAGACCATGCGCAGTTGGTTGCGCTCCCGCATAAAAGCGCCAGGAGGGAGACATTGTGGACGAGGTGGAAACGGACGACCAGACGGTACCGGACAGCGCCCCGATCCAGGAACCAGGGTGGGGAAATAATAAAGATGGCGCAAGTTGCATCCGAACTTCCAATTTATAAGAGGCGAGAAAGGCACTGTGTCGAAGTGCCGGGTGGCGGTCAACCAAGCATTCCGATGCAAGGCGGTGGAATGGAAGGATCAGACGCGCCAGTGCCGGACCTATGCACAGGCACCGGAGGGGTCACACTTCAGCGGTCATCGCGACCAATAGCCCTTGACGGGGGGTGGGCTGCGCCCAGTTCAATGAGGCCGGATGACGCAGCC
>Ga0307512_10006414_pt1 | contig 11918 bp, 15 predicted proteins | sample 14_EM_MG_FD_200267 | JGI IMG/M metagenome (GOLD analysis project Ga0307512, IMG submission 200267) | Populus trichocarpa ectomycorrhiza microbial communities from riparian zone in the Pacific Northwest, United States - 14_EM | ecosystem: Host-associated > Plants > Roots > Unclassified | place... | reverse complement strand
GCCTTCTGGTCACGGGGTATGGTATATCTGTTGATGTGAAGAGTGGTTGAATAGCACCAGTGTGCGTAGGTGAGTCGATCGGAAGGTCGGTCAGCGTTCATTTCCCCTCCGTTACGCTCCACCACCTCTTGTCGATTGCTTGTAATGTCAGTTTTTGTCTGCTACTGTGTCTACCCGTGCGGGCCCCATGCATAGCCAAGATGTGTTGAGAATCTGTAGTTGCAACGTCTTCTAGCGAGACCGAACCAAACATTAGGGACTAGGGTTGTTACCCTTCTCAACTTCTGAGACGGGTGGGGAGGGAAGATCGCGATTCTGCCGTTCCTCCCACAAGTCGTGATTAAACGGTGAGAGTGGGCCCCGCGGGTGGTGTTTTCAGCTGTTCCATTGATCCCTGGATCTCCGCAAGCTATGGGGTGGGTGAGAGGAAATAAGTTTTCTTGCGCATCCCTAGTCAATCGGCACGTACCTCCACTTTCTTCTTGTCGAGTTTCCCTCCGATTTCCTTGATCTGCGCTTCCAGTCGTTTTCTAAGGGATGCAGATTGAGATCTGGCGCAGACAGTAAGACACATGACAACGCAACATGTCTCCCTGAATCAATTCCAGTCGTTGGTTCACGTTCGTTCTTGCCTCCTGTTGGTCCTGTTTCACCAGGGCTGGACCGATAAGTTTGTAGACTTCATTTTTTGGAGTCAATTTAGCGAACTCCTAAGGTAAACCTCAGGCGTTTCAGCTTCCACCAGTTTGTCGTCGATGGATCCCAGCCCATACCTTCTTGACCATCTCGTTCTCTTGTAACTGAGCATCGAGTCTTTGTCTAGAATCAACAGCGACGGACAAATCGTTTTGTAGTTTTTGGTATTCTGTGGAAGCTGCTTGGAGTCTGGCCTGTAGCTTCTCCATGCTTATCGTGAAGATGAACAAGTCGAGGAATGGCTGGACTTGGCTGGAGCGCCAATGGCGAGTTGATCGAGTAACCACGTGGTCGACTGCGCCCGTTGTTCCCCTTTCCACTCGGGTTTTCTAGCAGCCTCTCCCTACGACAGCCGCAGCTCACCACCCGTGTGGCTTACGCACCTCTCTCTTGAACGCTGACCATCGTACCTTCTGGAAGGAAAAGCGACAGAAAGAAGCTGATCAAACCATGGATACTTCTCCCACCACGTTGTTCAATAACTATGAGCAAGACTTTCAGCAGATCATCGCGAGCATACGCGATAAACTGGAGGGAAACCCACAGAATGAGAGTGTAGGTGAGTCATCGTTTTGTAGATGAATGAGTTTGGTGTGCAGGTTATTCGGGGGGAGAGCTGACGCACGCCCTTTTGCGATTGTGGCACAGAGCAGCGCAAGACGGCATTGAGGAGAGTAGAGATGGAATTAGATGAGGCTGACGAGATGGTTCGTACCCCTCTCTTGCTATCCAGTGTTCATCTGCAATCACAATCCTCACAATCCTTTCCCCAGGTCTCCCAAATGGAAATCGAACTCCAAGGCATGCCTCAATCCATCAAACCCCAATACCAAGCCCGAATTAAATCCGCAAAGATCGACCTGACCCGCTTCAAAAAGCTCTCAAAGGACCTTCACGTCCAACTCACCAGATCTGACCTTCTGGGCGGCGTGGGCGGTCGACCGATCGGGCCTTCCTCCGCCGACGACCCTTACGGCACGGGCGATAGGACTCGGTTGTTGGCGGGGACCACGTTGTTGGAGGATGGGACGAAGAGGTTGCAACAGAGTCAGAGGATCGCTCTTGAGACTGAAGAACAAGGCGCGGATATCTTGTCCAACCTCAGGAGACAGAGGGAACAAATCGAAAACACTCGAGATACTGTACGCTACTGCTTTTCACCTACAACTGTTTCTCGTTTGGCGGACTGACGGTGGTTCGCACAGCTATACACAGCGGATGCGTCGATCGATAGGGCCTCAGGAACGCTCAAGAAGATGATTCGCCGGTACGCGTATAACCCGTCAATTGACCCCTTGTTCGTCCCCCGATTGATTCCAGATTTCTTTGAACTTTAGGATGTACAAGCAGCGTTTCATAACCGGTGCAATCATCACCGTTCTTGTCTTGCTCATCTTGATCATTGTCTATGAGAAAGTGTTCGCTTAACCCCCCATGCGATTTCAAGCTCACTGCCTGTCGTCGTCCTCCCGCCTTACTCTTAATTTCACTCTTGGCTCCCCCTCATCCCTTCATACAGCAGTATTGAATTAGCTCCTGTTTTAACTTATGCTCGATACCAAATACATGGCTAGTAAGGTATAAAAAAACGACTCTGACGATGTCCGAGAAACAGAGACGCGGAAAAGGTAAGAACAAGTTACATCGTAGCAACCTCCCTGAGGAAGTAATCAGATTGTAGGGTCGGCACCACGCAATAATAGTCGTCCTCTGTGGGTTTTTCGACGCCGTGTCTACACATCCCAAACGTTAGCAGCCGAGATCAAAAGGGGCATCGATGGAATGAACGTGTTGGACGCACTTTTCTTTTAGGTGAATTTTGAGCGATGCCCAGGACTCATCGGTGTATGGTACTGCGTTACTCGTCCAGCAATGGAGGCAGGCCCAGTCTTCTTTCTCGAGCCGAACGCTGGGGTGCTTGAACTCGGGCATTTCTTCCGGTTCCATGATCCTCCACTCGGCTGCACGTTTGGTAGAAGACCCACTGTACCTGCCTGTGACCTTCACAAGTTCTCGTTGAGCAACCCCGAAGAATAAAACAGACTAGTGAAAAGCGTGAACTCACAAGACAGCGCCAGCCGACGATCGTCATGGCCGATGATCCAGGTCCGGTGAAGACCACAAACCTGAAGTTCGCATCATCCAAGTCGTCGGGTGTGGCCTTATTCGGGTCCATTCCGACTGCTTCGATGACTTGTTTTGTTAACTCCGCCGCGTCCTTCCAATGGGTGAGCCGATCCGTGAGCCATGCTCCCCGTCCGCATATATGATATACCTGTTCCAACGGTTCCATGGCCTTGATCTCCTCGTACCCCTTATAATTCCACATGCGAAGCATATAACAAGAATGCCTGATGGCCTCCGCGTGGTGGAAGGACTGACCGCAATACCTGCATCTGAACCACGAGACCGCCAGAGCAAGAGTGTCGTCCGTCGACCCTTCCGGGAGGAGTTTCAACAACTCGCCCTGACGTTTCTCAAGGGTTCGAGCGTGGGTCTCCGGGATCAGATCTGGTATACCGGCCAGACATTCCTGAAAGACTTCATCGGAAGGATCGACGATGCTCTCGCTTACGCCTGGACGTCCGCAAATGTCGGGAGTAGAGATGAAAAATTCGCGTGGGTGATGAGTGCGTTGATAAGCAGAGACAATCTTATCGATTTCCTGATACCGAGATTTGATCGCTTTGGTACGTTCCGCGTGAAGTCTTTTGTCTCGTTGGATCTCCATGAATTGAAGGATACGTTCCTTGCAGGTATTCCAGACTAGAGTGGGAATTAACGATTGGGTACCGGTCAGGATAGCGGTTCTGGAGAAAAAAAAACGTACCTCTATCGCTCACCGGCTTGGAAGAATTCATAGGAGGTAGGCTCTGTATACCTTCATACCAATCCTTATGTTTAGTGAGCTCCTCCCTCCAACCGAGTGTTTCGAGCCTTGCCACGACCCTAATCAGAGTGATGTCAACGGCGGGTGACCACGGTTACAAAGGAGGGCGGCTCACTCCTCGTATCTCTTCGTCCGTTCCTCTTCTTTTTCTTCTTGACGATGATTCCGTTGTCTCCTCTCCCAGGTAAAGCATCGATCAGCGTACTGTGGGAACAAACACGGTTGGGAGTCCAAGTTAGTCTTGCAGCGCAAAACGGCGAAGAAAAATCACACGGAGACCCACCTGTATACGAGCTTTCAAACGATCTCCGTGTTTCTTGAGGAAAGGAGTTATATCCGCGCGATCATGCACATTATACCACTCAAGAGCCGCTTCGAGGAACTCATGGAGCTGATCAGTAAAGTAATACGGCGGAGCCTGTTTCCCGGCTGGGAGTAATGCATATATGCAATTAGCTTGGTTCCATGCGAGGTTAACAGGTGTTTACCCCTTAACTTGAGCCCAGGGAGTACTTTGCTGAATGAATTAAATCCGGCTTCGTTGAAAGCTGCCCTCAACCCTATCTCTACGGCATCTTCCATGGCTTTAACGTGAGACGTGACCCTATAAAGGCATACATGAGTGGGAATTGACACCCAATACTCGCCGCGAAAACTTACACATGCGGTAGGCATTTCTTGCACAGACGACGATACGAGACCCAGTATATGTCCGTAGCTCGCGAAGAATAACAATTCTACACTCAGAATGCAACGATTGAGGGCCTTATTCTTCGAGTAACAGGGGCAGGCACCATATGACATACCTGACAAAAAGGACTATACAACAACTGCGCCCAGGCAGGCTCAGAAATATCCTTGGGGCATTTTGGTGCTTCTTCTTCGGCGGCGAAGGAGCTGAGCCAGATAAATTTGTTTGATTTGTTCATGATGACACTCCTTAGAGCTTTGGACGTTCGAGACAACTGCAACAGATCCCTTGGCTCGACGCAACCGAAGATCTATATGTCATGAACCCCGGGGACATCTTAGACTGCACCGTCTCCGCACACAGAAATTCGCTCACTTCGAACATCACGTCGAGAGGCATTTCCAAGAATTTTGACATCTGTTTTGCCTTTGTACTCTTCTTCGCCTTTAACCCGCTCGCCCCAGCTCTGCCACGCGCCCGCTTTCGTGGTGGAGGTGAAGAGTCGGAGTCTTGGCCGTCATCACTGGGCTCGGATGATTCCTGTTCGTTGTACTGAACATTGGATTTGCGATGTGCCTGTCGTTTGGGTGCCGCTACCATGGCTTCAAAGTTATTCGTAGGGTGAGTACTCAGTCGGTCGGATGGGAGCCAGATGGAGAGACGAGAGGACGGAGAAGCGTGAGAATGTTCTGATTCTCGTCTGCTTACGTATGAATCACTACGGTGACGTGAATTTACTGCTAATCGCTGATCGTACGGATCACGAAAACCGTATATCTCGAGGAGGGTCCACCAAATCCTCCAGACCCGATGACAACTCAAAAGGAGATTTCGTGATGGACACCATGGAAATTCCCCCCCCTAGACTCAGTCCTGTATGCCGCTTCTCTTCAGTGGCTTAATGACACTGAAACCTTGGGTGCCGTTACGAATTTTACGTTGCTTTGGGAGGATGTGCTGTTGGGTAGCGACAGCTGGGACGGTTTTTCTTGAGTAACGACACAGAGAAGTTGCGCGGGACGGCGACCAACTTCTCAGTCCGCCGTTGCTTGATTATAAGTAAGCACACGAATATAACAAGAGACATATAACATAGGGGGCAGATTCACGAGGAGCAGTGGGAACAACAAATACAAAAGGGTGCATATGTGTAGAGGTGAATAAAGGAGAGAACACTCGAGGATGTATGAAGTAGCGATGTTAAAGAACACAAGGGAAGGCAGGGTGAAGGGACGAGGTTTCGACGACTTTCGGGAGGATGCATTTGGAGGACTCAACGCAACCGTCGATACCATCATTTGGATCCCTGAGCTTAGAACGAAAAGTCAATACACGAGGAAATAGCATCATCCGTAGTAGCTCACAATTGACTGGTGACCGGTGAGCATCAACTGCCCATCGCCGCTGACCAGTCACGGGGCGCAACGGTCCTCACCCGCGGGTGACCCTCAAATATTGGCTGAGGCAAAGCAGAATTTACGTGCTATTGGTTTAAAGACACTGCTGCTGGTCAAATACTCCAGGGTTGGCCGTAAGGGGAATTTCGCGCTCTCAGGGAAAAAGACACGATTCATTGTTACAATCAAAAAAGTGAAGTAATAGAATGTATGGGCTTGCACAAATGGCCATGCTACGCACATACCCTCTCATTGTGAATTATTCTCATCCAGATGGACGAATTGAGGTACCCCATCTGCCCAATTAAAGTAATAATCCTCTTCAGTCGGTGGGTCAATACCGTGCCTGTGTAAGCGAGGAAGGATTGAGCCTCCCAGACAATCGGGCGGGCGGAGGGGATCACATACTTTGTTTTGATATGATTAATTATGCACGTCATCTGCTTGTCTTTCGACTCGTAGGGATTCAAGGTGTTCGACTTCCAACAACGCTTGCAGTTCCAATTCGACAGAGTTGGGTTCCCAAACCTCAACGTGTATTCGGGCATTTCGCCAGACTTCAACGCCCTCCAATTGAGCGTTTCGTTGGGTACATCACGTACTCGGATCTGTGGTTTCCACAGTCAGTAAACTAACCCAAAAGCAGTGAACGCACCGTACCATCGAGTAAAAGGATTCGAACGAAACGGTCGTGTCGTGGCGTCTGACGAACCTATGACCTTGTTCGTCCATCTCTTCATGGGTTATTGCTTCAGGGTCACCGCCTACGGCCAGGATCAATTCCTTCGCCCGTTCTGCCTTCGTCTCGTAGAACAAGGTACCCTGACCGAGAGCCCACGGTCGCCCCACCAAGTCCATATAATACCGGTCTGATTCTGAAGCGTCAGAATAGGACCGCTTAAAGCAGTTGTGTACCAGTACACCGCTATGGCGAAGGGGCATACACCAACTGTGTTCACATTGGAACCAAGTAGTTGCGAGCGAGAGCTTCTCCATGGACGGGTTCTCGTACGGCAGTAGCGGAAACAAGGCAGCCAAACGGGTCTCTTTGAACTCGGCGGCCAAGGACGGAAGTCTGTCAGCAAGCCCGGCTTTTAATTCTTCGAATTCTTCTGCTGAGCCTTCGGTGACGGCGACCCTGACCTCTGGAATCCAGCATATGTCTTCTTTCAAGAGATGGAAGTCGTTTGGTTCGCCCTGTCGCTGTTTAGACTCGATGATCTCGGATAGTTCTTTAACACGGGCTGAAACCATGTCCTTTGTCTCACTTCGAATCCTTTGTGTCTTCTTGTCACTCATCCAAGTGAGGACTGAATGCTTGAGTCCTTCCCAAGCTGCCTGGTTGTTAGCGAGTGTCATAAGTAACCTGTCAATGACACACCTCTATCTGTAAGTGTCTTTGCAACTCTAACTCCGGTGATATCTTTCAAGGCTGCATAGGCAGTTGGGTGCTGTTCCAGTTCCTCAGTCCACCCTTCTCCTTTAAGCTTTTCTATGACTCTGAAGTCACGGGTCAACACGCGTTCCAGAACGGGGATAAACATCGCACTTCTCGTAACGTAGAGACTTGAGTCGCTCCTTTGCTCCGTCTTTTTCGGCCTCTTTTAGGTCTTCCCAAACCGCGCCAGCAGAAGCAAACTACGCATGTGAGATAGGGAAACGATGTAGGAGAAGTAATGACACACCTCCTTCCTTTTCATGAGGCGATTCGCATATTCCTCAACAATCGCTGTGATGTCGTTATCAGAGAGCCCATCTGCGCAAACCCTTTCGAAAAATGTTTTGACGTCGCTTCTCAAAAAGACTGTGTGGTCCCACAACCTCCTGTACTTAGCTGCGACCAGTTAGATAGCGGAATCTCCGACACTCTGATAAATTCATTACATCTCACTGAAATCGTGTGAGTCGGGAGGATCTCGCTCAATGTCTTTCCATACGGATTGTTAGTATCGTAACGTTTTGTGGACAAAGACCAAGCATCGTAGGTGTGGACGGTTCTGGTGGAAATTATCGTAATGAGTTTGGAAGTGGGATTTTCGGAACTCACTCATTTTCTTGGCAGTCCTTGCATATTCTGCGACAGATTTTCCAGGCGAGAGGCGCGCGTGACTTGTAACAGCACTAATCGGAAATTGAGAATGCGGAAACCATAGAAGGGTCGTTAATCCATACCTGACAAAGGGGATTAAACAACAAGCCGGCATACTCTACCTCGTTCATGTCTTCGGGGCAAGCGGGAAGGCCTGCGACGGAGGCAAACGAGTTCATCCAGACGGTCTTGGACGAAGTACTTGTGAGAACACGCCGAAACGCTTTTGTTGTCCATGAGATCCTGAGGAGATCCTGCGGATGAAGATGCGAGAAGATCTGCGTCCAAGTAGCCTCAATACCCCTCGACTCCTTTGGGTTGTCCAAAAGTTACCTCATACAAAACATCCAATGGCATATCAGGCAGCCTTGAAAGCTTCCCCTTCTTTCGTCTGGTGACCTTTTTCTGCCCATTGCTAGTGGCCTTAGTCCGTTTCTTTGTGTGAGTAGACACACCCTCATCCTCGCTCGGACCGGAGTTGTCGTCTTCCTTGTAGTCTACGTCCGTTTTGGTGACGCGGCGCAATTGCCGGCGCGGGTTCATCGTTATGGGTTTAGAGTAGATGGTGGTTGAAGGAAAAGAGATGATTCGAGCGTCTAAAGGTAATTGGCTCGCCGCGTTGGACGTGACGGTCACGTGTGGATTTTGAACTTGCGTCGCCAAGTTAAGACTCTTCCAAGACCGCAAGCGAGTCATCATTGGTGCATAATTCGAGCCATACATTTGGAGTGGGCCGATGATTCACCGTGAAGTGACTTGCACCTGATTTAGGTGCAAAGAGTGAGGATGAACATGAGTAACTTTTCATCGGGTGACTTTCCATGCCAGGTAGAAAAGTTTCATTACTATAGCCTTTGATTGTGGGTTCGAAACGAAAAATATGTGGTGCGGTCTATGCTACAGCAAAATAACGAAGACAACGCGGAAGTCATGGCGCCCGTTCTGTGTCTTGATTGTTGAGCCATGCGCCCAGCTCAATGGGAATAAAATCTGATGGGATCCCCATCCTGCTCAGAAAGCGAGAGAAACAACGGGGGGATTTATCGGCAAAGGCATTTCTAATATAAGATCCCTCCAGTACCTACAGTAAGGGCCTGTGGTACTGACATGGATGTACTTATTTTCAAGTGAAAACGTGTATCGATCCATCAGTAAAAGTTCCCAGTGCTCGTTGACAACCACTTACAACCCAAGGCCCCGGAGACGTTCGACAAGACAAGCTTCCTCCGATTCGTATTCACCGCTCCATCGGAGGTTGAGTCTCTCAAGGGACTTCGGGACCCGAGTTTCTGCGAGAACAGCGATGGCTGCGAGAGGTGCTTCACTGACCCCCATCAAGCATATTTCTTCGATCATCGGCGCTTTTTTCATGAACGCAGTCACCTCGCATGGGTCAGCTCACCCAGGACACCAAAAAAATCGACAGAATCTTCAATCCGAGCGTGGAAATCCACGGTTTTGAGGGGTCCTTGTTCTTGGAGCCCTCTGATCCGAGATTTGCGAGGAGGTTGAAGATCGGGGTCGTTTCACTGCCGCGAGTGGTCGCTCTGCCGCCGGACACTTCAGTCCGTTCCGCCTGAATCAGAAAGAGCGTTTCTAGCGTCTCCGGGATTTGGAACATCGTGAGGAAGTTATCCGCTTCGTCGACGTAGACCAATACGAAAACGAGGTGCTTTAGTGCTGGCAGATGCACGAGCGGAATCTGAGGTTGGATGGAGGAATCGCCCGAGGTCAGGCAACGCCCGCAGACCTCCAAAGTTTCGAGCCTGGGAGACGCAGCCAAGACCGCTGAAAATTGTCCAGCGATCGGGCAATTCGCGTGGGGTGGTCTCTTATCACCAGTGTGCGGAGATTCTGGAAGGAAGTCGCGGCTGGTGGAGTCCAGTCCACGGGTACCTCATAAAGGGTCACCTCTCGAAGTTTCGGCATGAAGGCCCAATTACCACCGAACAGGGCCGGCCATTTGATGGGCGGCTCAGAGACTAATGGAGGAAGGACACTGGGAACCATGCAAATGAGATCGATTCCAGCGCAGGAAGGCTGAGAGTTACCCATGCCCCAAGGAGTTTCTCGGTCGGACTCCAGATATCAAACAGAACGGAGATGGACCTCCAGCGGTGCTCAGAACCACGAAGTTCCGCAATCACGCCCCGAAGAAAATCCGCCGGCGGAACCCAGTTCTCCTTCCCGGGCTCGGACAGAGCGGGGTAGCAGAGATCTACTTCGACGTCTATGACCTTCGATCCGGATGCTTTCAGCCACTTCTGCACAGCGGGAAGTCCGTCGCCGTCGAGAGGATAGGCCAAGGTAATTTTAATCCATAAAACTGACATTGCGTTGGCAATATCGTTCCAACGCCTATCCACCGGGCAGAGTGTCATGAGAACGTGCTTTTTCCGATGAAAGCACCACGAACTTGAAGATCTCCCTTATGATCTCGTGAGGAAACCTTGGAGATGGGACTAGGCCGAGGTGCGACATCGAGCCGGGTTCTTCTGGAGGAGCAACACGGTGACTGCAGGAACAAGACTGTTAACATGGGTCAGATGTAATGCGTTATAAGGTGGGCTTACTTGGATGACATCGAAATTTGTGAGAGTTCGAGGTTGTTGATCAGTCTTGGTGCGCCTACTATGCCTTATATACGCCAACCGATTTTTTGCTTGCCCGTGGCGTTGATGAGTGAAGCGGCAAGCTTAGCCATGGTTTGACCAGATGATCATTTCGAGTGCGGGGCCACTGTGACAGACATGGAGTGAGCCCATCATGGTCAGTGCCTTTGATAGCGCCAATGGGTTTCCGCAAGCGTCTTTGAGGGTAGGTTCTGCTGGGATGTCCGCGTCAGCCATGGCTTGGGTTGGCGGAGAGTTGACCGTCCAATCTGATATTTTTGACACAGAGGCCCACAACTGGGATAAGAGGGCCTAGTCGCAAGGGCCCAGCGGCAGGGGGAGTGACCAATGAAGCCATGCCAAGAGGCGTCCCCACCGCGTTGTGGTACGATATCTCTTAGCGAGAATCATGATGGCCAATGCAGAGGTCCTGGTGTTGGGTATCCAAGAAAGCGGTTCACGAAGGAAGGGTATGACTCTCAACATTTGGTATGTTAACGACGGTTCTTTGAAGGTTGAGATCTGAGAGTCAAAGGTAACAAGCGTGGGACATTTTTGTTGAGGGGCTGTAGCGGCTATCATTCGTGCCCATATACCGAGTGAATACAAGATTGCAAACAAAAAAAATGGTGAAACGAGTTAATATCTATGACCCGATACTAACGACGGACGTGGTCCTGATGGTTCCCTCATAAGTTCATTGATGTTCGTGTGTACATGTAGCCTCACGGACAGTCGCTCACTGGCCTGTGCCCACCGGCCGTCGCCTCTATGTTCCGGCTCGGATGCAAAGTGAGAATGAACTTTACATTTGTACTAGACATCCACAGCTCAGCCTATAGCAGCTTGGTTTACAGGTTGCGGTACACCGAGCAATGGAACATGCTCGACTTCGTGAGTGAGAGTTTTTCCAGGGTTACAGGGGGCAACAGTGCCACCGGGGCGGTGGGGTACGGGGTAACAGCACCATCCATTTTCGGGGCACCGGCATGTTCATCTGAGAGGGTGGGGTATTCTGTAGGTCCGAAGACATTACCAGCGAGAGAGTTGGTGGTTATGGGTGCCGAAGGGATAGAAGACGGTTGTACTTACCCAACGGTCTAAACGTTCAAGGTTTCTGGACCTCCTCCACGCACGGCAATCTTGGTTTCAGTCTCCTCAGGCTTGGGCAACGCATAGATGAGCCGTCAAAGACGAAATCGCAACGACTCACTCACCGGGACCAAGAAAGTTGAATCGGATAGAATTCAAGGTTTTTGTGATGTTGACAAGGATGAAAGCAACACCGCTTTGTTCGTGGTCGTGGTTCAACGCGTTGATGGAAACAGTAACATGCTCATCTGGAATGTTACCACCTGCCAAGCTGTTATTCCCGGAAATGACGCGGACTGTGTGTAGGTAGTAGAAATGCTTACCTCGGCTGCTGGGTGGATCAAGCTAGATGAAATCAACCCGTCACGCGTCCGGATGAATCACAAGGATTTGTAAGCCATGTTTGGGATACAAGCCCGACCGGCGAAGCACAAGAGCTTTGGGACGTACG
>Ga0307512_10006413_pt1 | contig 11918 bp, 11 predicted proteins | sample 14_EM_MG_FD_200267 | JGI IMG/M metagenome (GOLD analysis project Ga0307512, IMG submission 200267) | Populus trichocarpa ectomycorrhiza microbial communities from riparian zone in the Pacific Northwest, United States - 14_EM | ecosystem: Host-associated > Plants > Roots > Unclassified | place... | reverse complement strand
AAGAAAAATCAAACCACACCCAAAATCTAGGATCCAAATACACACATTGTCCTGGGAAAGATTCTACAAGGAAATCGTATCATTGTGTTACCACTCCGAACGAGTGCTGCGCCAAGTCATCACGCGTAAGTCGCGCCCAACATCAACTCACCCACACCATAAACGTGGCAAGCGATGAATGCCTCCTTCACCATATCGCCAGGTATGAGTCAACTACAGCAGGTGTACGTCATGAACCGCAAGGAAATTACAAAGGATTAGTTTATTTGCAACCTGAAGATGTAAGATCCAAGGCGCCTACGAATAGATTTGAGGTTGAGATTTCGGAGTTGTTGAATCACTGTAGCTGCTGAGACTTTTTGCGAAAAAGATGGAAATTGCGCCTCAGTAATTTCATCTGATGTCTCGGAAAATATGTTCTCTCTAGCAACCGGCGAGAGTACCGGCAGCCCTAAACAGCATGTGGTGCAATCTGCGTAATACTCAGAGCCGTTAGTGGCTGGCAGCCGGGTGTAAGAGCCATTTTGGGTTGTACCGCCATGTGCGTGGGTGGCTGCACTGCCGCAGGGCAAACCGGGGAGCGGTTATCAGGAAGGCGATTTCATCTAGCAAGGTAAAAATCTGTTAGTGCGCATGCCCAGCCTCAGGAACGGGGGCTGGTACTCAAGCTAAAACTAACTCGCCCCGAGCTACAAAACACTTATTACATTGCTCCCCCCGTCAGCACTCGTAGTCATCCTTCGCATCACTGACAAGCACACAAGCACATTCAACACAACATCTCGGCTTGCAACATGGGTGTCCTCTCTGCCATTGTTCTGGTAGTTGCCGGTATCATCTGCATGTGTAACCCGCTTGCTTGGCTGGGATTTGGGCCCATTGGAATCATTAGTGGTGCGTTAACAAATCGACAAGTATTTTCGTTTCAGTGGGCTGATCAAATATTCTAATGAGTAGGATCTATTGCCGCGGCCTGGCAAGCGTCAATTGGTTTGGTTGTCTCTGGCAGTGTTTTCGCCATTTTGCAGAGTATTGGCATGACATTCGCAGCTGTCGCTTTTACGGTAATAGGGTGGATTATGGCTATCGGGGGTGCTGTGGTTGGTTTGTTCTGTTTGGTGATATAAGGGGACTTTTTCCAAGACCACGATTTTGATCATGTACACTTTTTCATTTGGTTATTATGTACCGCAAAAATGTGAAATTTTCGTACTTTTAGCCCCAAATAATTACCCGATTGGGTTATAAAATAGATGGTGCAGGGGTAATACTACCCGTTTGAGCAATAGATTAACCCCTGCGACAGCGAAATGCCCGCTTTCCAGACGCTTATTCTTCAAAACCTAATCAATATAAATATTTAGGCTCAGTATGGTAACAGAGAACCTTCTATAGTCATCTAAAAGTGCCAAAGTATTTTTTGACGTTGTGTGGTGGAGAAATAGAGCCTCAGAAATGGTCGCTGATTACGGCAACCGGTTTGAGGCCTCCTGAACCATACCTTGTTGCTTTCGTCGCATCTTAAGTTTACCTGAACGTGGGGTACTGAATAAATTCCCAATTTCCTCTGTACCTTGGGGACACTTCCGTTCGTTTTCCCCTCGATGTACGAAACTATCGCAGGAGTGGAACTTACACCAGGCGAAGATACTCTTAGTTCGAGTTGCAATGCTTCCCGATATTCGATGGGTGAGGTATCATGACGTTGCACGCTAGCTGGATATTTTTTCTTGACAGCCCGTGATATAATCGGCAGGATAAGATTGTGGGACAATTATCAAATGCAACGAGCGCATTTCGAGATCGACACCCCAGATAATGGTGTGTGACCTTGGAAAACAAGTGTTAGACGAATGAGGGCATCAGAATTTAACATAGCAATAGTAATCAGCGTGGTAATCGCTCAGTTTCAAGATGGTATTGCAACAGCTATCATGGAGAGACGAAATTGAGTTGGTAGTTTCAAGCTTACTAGATACCTTTTAATTTCAATTAAGATACTAACAGATAACTTCTTATATTTTACTCGCCACCATTAACCGAGTTCAAGTGAGTAAACTAAATCACAATGTCAGTATCCCTGAGGTGAGGCGATATGTTCTGGATTCTATTACCCAAAAAGATAATTAGTTTACTACTGGGACATTCATGCGGCCTGATTTACGGGACATCTGTGTTCATGCCAAGACGGTAATTCCGGGATTCGGCAGCCCCAAGCTCGAGATGGGATATTCAGGGTTGCTTACAGAATCTAATGTGCACATTTCCAATTCGGAAACATCGACATTTACCGCCCCAGTTGGGCTGTAGCAGGGGAAGATTGCACCAGCCTCTTGACGGAAGCAAGGCTAGACGACAACTGCTTAAAGAATAGAATAAGTGGAGTTACATTGCATAACTGCCACATGCCAGCCCTAACTCGGAGACGCTGCCGTTCGTTTCCGAATCTCGTCCCCTACTTATGCCAAGACGAGAACTACCCCATGTCATCGGGGTTCGGCTGGTCTTGGAATGGAAATATCCCCCATAGTATTCATGCCAACTTTATGAATATTGGGCAGCACAACCTTGTTGGATACGGGATAGCCCTTTCATGCCAATTGATCCAGGACACCCCTCTGGTGGTGAATACTTTTATAGCATAACTTTCACAAATGGGAATTAAATCGGGTATTAACAGGTTACACCGATTACTTATCAGATATATGATTTCTTTGGGCTTCTTCGCATCTCAGTTGTGTTCAAATATTGTGAATAACAAAAGCAATGGTAATGATTGACGGCATTCAATAGTCTATGCGTGAGTCATTACCTCGGACATGACTTCTCATTAAAGCTATCATTAATCTACTGTATTTTGGCTTACGGAGATAGCGCATAATTGTTTGGTTGTTTTATGGTCATCACTCGGTCATCAATTCATCACTTCATCACTCTTGATCACCATTCCATCACTCTTGATCACGCGATAGCCTGCAGGGCCCTTTAGGTTGACAGTTTTACATTTCAGAAGTCTGGAACCCCCAGTCCAAGGTGAAGGCGCCTGGATATTGGAAATCCGGGCTGGGCGAGCCTTCGGACGGATGGGACGGACTTTTTCCATCCCTGCACCTAGGTGTAAAAGGGAATCGGGGTTATATTGTCATATGCACGGTGGATTGCACATCATGCGGACTCTGCAGTGCAAGCAAGGGAGCAGTTATCGAGAAAGTGATATCATCCAGCGATTATTGGGAAGTCAACATTCTCGCACCACGATGCAAGAATGTATTTTAGCCACTCCTCTCCTCCCCGCTTGCAACACTTGCCGTCATGACAGCACTGACAAGTACATTTCCCACAACATCTTGATCTCGTCTTGCAGTTGGAAATCTGCTCAACCCCGCACTCGAGTCCGCCCGATGGTGGAGCGGCTAATTTGGCCTTGTCATTCTGTATATAGAGAGACCGCTAAGCTAGAGGGAATGATATCGCTTCAGACTTTCTCATAGCGCCCGCTACCATTTCCAACACTTGCAACATGCCACTCCTCCTCGCTGGTGCTCTCATGGTTGTCGGTATCATCTGCTTGTGTAATCCGCTTGCTTGGCTGGGATTTGGACCTCTGGGAATCATTGCTGGTGCGTCGGTTAACGAATCTACTAGTATTTTAATTTCAATGGACTAATGAATTTGTAGGGTCAACCGCTGCGGCCTGGCACGCGTCAGTTGGCTTCGTCGTCTCTGGTAGTATTTTCGCCATTTTGCAGAGTATCGGCATGACGTGTGCCGCTGCTACTTTTACGATAGTGGGGTGGATTATGACTGCTGGGGGTATTGCGGCTGGTTGGTTGTGGTGGGTGAAATAAGGAGATGATCGACTAGGTTTAAGATCCCGACTTTGATTATGCAGATTCATTTGGTTATTATGTGCCGGAAAAATCCGTGTGCACCGATATTACATACGGCCAGCGCGGCAGCCACACATATGGCTTGTGTCACAACTGCATGGAATATTCGCAAGCAAACGAGTGGAAGTGATAATTTATCTGCTACCTGTTGTCAGTATATAAGGTATCGGTAATTTGGTAATGTGAAGAAAGCTAATAGGAATGTGGGGGAATTAATAGCCCTCCCATATTTGCCTGCTCCTCATGACTATGCCATTCACCCCACCTGACCAAACCACCACAGAGACTGAACTCACATCAGCAGATGATGCTCCTAATTCGCGCTGCAATGCTGTTACTTTGGATGCTTGAAAGACTTGTTGATTGACTTGATCTCTCGAGGGCCGAAGGCCCATATACTTACAGTCTGGACACCAATATCCATATCTATATCCGTTTGCATATCCATTTGCACTGATATGAGCCGCTCTGCATTGATATGAGCCGCTCTCCTGAGGCATATCTTAATGCACCAACTGCATATCAAACGGACCTGAGCAGTGAGGCTCACGATGCAGGTGCACATGCAACAAATGCTTCCGGACATTGATGAGTGAGATATCATGATGCCACACCCTAACGCTAGACTTTGTGTCTTTACAGCCAGTTATATACTCATCATTGTAAGAGTCACTGTAAGATTTCCGATCAGTCTTCATCTGCAACGTACGCACATCAAGATTAACACAGAAGATAAAGCTGTGATCTTGGAAGTCGGAGTGTTACACGAACGAAAGCAACGTCATCGTGCATAGCCCTGGTGATAGGGTGGCCATTCAGTTTCAAGATGGAATTTCGGTAACTCGCTTGGAGAGACCAAATGCATTTAGTGGTGTTCAAGCTTACTCGATACCCTTTAAATTCAATCAATAATTCTTGCAGATAACTTCCCATCTTTGATTGAGCAATCAACCGAATTCATGTGGGTAATCTAATACACTAAATCAATATCTCTAACGGGAAGTCATATGTTACCACTAAGACTTCAAAATAATGTAGCCACAGGATGGACACGCGACGGGTTTCCCGTCCACGTTTATGCCTAGACGGTAATTCCGGGATTTGGCCGGCCTCGGGGAAATGCCAAGCTCGGGATCGGAATGTTCAAGGATGCATACAGAAGCTGATGTGCATACAGCCAATCCCGCAACCCCCACACTTACCGTCTCCTTTAGTGCTGTAGTCAGGAGAGATTGAGCCAGCTTCACCGTAAGTTCAAGGTTAGACAACAACTAGGTGAAGAGTGGAATCAGTGGAGGAAGACACTAGCGATAGCCCTTTGCCAACGAAGGTGACCATATTTGGGGGTCAGAATGTGCCAGTTTATAGTCATTGCGGGATAACTGGGACATTCCCTTTCTTACAAAGGATAAGTTCATACGTGTGGAGAAGGTTAGTATGATTCGTTGAAGGTGACTAGCGATGACAACTGTCCGGGGGAGTGCAATCTTACAGGTCCGACATCGCCGTCCCATCCCGAACGTCATTTGGGTAGCCTAGTCCATCGAAGACTTATTCTGTTACCCTAGGTCCCTGTATAGGTACCTATAAAGGACTGGCGCCTATAAGAACTAGGAATCACACCGCCGTAAGCCTTGCATTTGGTACAGGTGCCGGTGGTGATCCTTAAATCTCGTCGTATTTCCGGTGGTAGATTGAACTAGTCATAGTATGCCTAAAGGTTGGAAACAAATCGGGATAGGGTAGGCAAAATAACATATATGCTATGCATAGTAGGTCTGTTTGGGCATTCCCAGGAGCAGTAAACTATACAATGGAGTGATATCCAGCCCTCAAATATCACTTATATGGTTGTGTATGCTGTTGCCCCAATACCGCAGGGTCCTATAGACCAATATTCCAAGAAAAGTTTGCTTTAGTCCCAGGTGGCCTAGAATTCTCAGCCCTGGAATTATAGTGCGGTCCCGGGCAGTCTTTCCCGGACATCGGGGAGACCCTGCAGTGCCGTCCACGGTCGTCCCGGCAGTGCCCCAACAGATATTAATTGATGGGAAAATTCACAGGTAGTAAAAATGTGTGAATCATACCAAGTAGTATTCCCATAAGGTCTAGTCGACCTCTCAGCGATTTACCAGCCACAAATGGGATAATCCGGCAGGCGCTCCAAAAGTCGGCAGTGCAAGGCTTCAATATCAAAAGCCGGCGATATGCGTCAAAGCTAGCCGTTGTTCATAGCATGTAGACACCCTTGAATGCTGACAGTGTCTGTAGGTATTTATAAGTGCCAGTAAATATTTATAAGCGCCAGCGGAATTTGTCAATAGTAGCGGTGCCTCCAGGTATTTAGATGGTTTGTAGAAGTATAATCTAGTCACACTCAGGTGCAAACAGTATCCATGGTGAGACCTAGCCGGCATCGTAAACCGGCCTGGCTTAACCCTCCTATACCGGTACCGGGTGGTGTCTATAAACACTGTAAGCTGAGACCCAATAAGCCGGCCATTCATAAATGGGCCCGGCACTCGAACCAAATTATACACTCCGGAGCGGCTTTGGTCAAACCGCGCCCGTTTAGCCGCTTGAGAACAAACCTCAGATTTTCCACCCTATGCACTACAAGCTCTATTCATTACCATTGGTTATTATTTCTAGCTATATAGAACAACTAAATGTTTGATGTCGGTAGGGGATAGTAAATGTTGTTGTTTGTTGTTTAATCATACTGTATTGACTCTAATTAGAGTATGACAGGACCCTGATATCGCCTCCGCCTCCGGGCGAGCCGGCTAGATGGCGGAGCTCCCCCCCCGCTACCCTTCGTCCCCGCTGACAAATGAAAGATAAGAGAAAGACAAAAAGCAAGACGAAAAGAGAGAAAGAAAGAAAGAAAGAAGGAATAGTATAGCCCCGCTGCCTCCAATGCCGCCCCTGAGCCCCAAGCCCTGAGCCCGCTCCATCCCGCTACTTCAACTGGGCGGAAACTTCCCAAACTCAGTGGCCGCTAGGAAGTCCATCACCGCTTGGTCGCACACTTCTATGGAAACGAGCTCAGAGATCTGCACGTGCCGGCATGTGCCCGCTCTCCAGCCCATCGCCTTTCTCACCACCTTGCATAGTTCTCTCTGGTGGACTCTCCACCGGCTGCAGTGGCTGAAGAGGTGCTCCCGGGTCTGGGACACTGTCCCTCCACACCACCAGCATTTGCTGTCATCTCGGTGGCCGAACTGTTTTAGGTAGACCCCCGTGGGCGCATGCCCAGACTACAATCAGTAGAACCTGGCAGCCAGCAGCTTTACGCTTCTCATCGCGATGGGTCTCGTGGTCCCCGCCTTGCTGTTGAGTCTGTAGCCGAAGTGCTTGCTGCACTTGTCGGCCTCCCACTCCGCCTTAGCTGCCGATCTTCCCTCGGAGATTCGTCTAGCCCTATTCGAGGCCGAGGTGTATAGCAGCTCTATCAGTGTGTTTCCGCTTGAGTCGCGGGCCAAGTTCGCCTGACGGTCTGCGTCTTCGTTTCCCTGGATGCCGGAGTGCCCTGGGACCCAGTGGATCTCAGTTGCGATGCCGTGGCCAAGGAGGCTCCGCGCCCTCCTGTTGATCCGCCTTGCCAGTCGCTGCCCTGGGCCTGGCTCCAGGTGTGCCGCTCATCAGATTGCAGCCTGCCAGTCGCTCGAGACTGCCACTGTCTTCACTCCACGCATCTGCAATGTTACTCTCTTCTCGATCGCCACGTCAAGCCCGAATCCGATCACTCACAGTTCGGTGTCAAAGACCTCCATCCGTCCGGTGCCCAGAAAGCCGCGGCGGGACCTTCATTTATTTCCATTTCTACACACTGCTGCGGCTCCCACTCGGCCGTTGTCTGAGCATGATCCATCTGTCCACCACATCCAGACCCCTGCTCCGACTTTGGCTTCTTTCTCTCTTGCCCAGCGCTGCGCGGCGCTTTTGGCTGCAGTGGGGTCGTCCAGTATGGTGGTCCTGACCGCTAGCACTGCGCCCGGGCCCGGCCAGTTCATGCCTTCAGTTGTCCGGCCATGCGCATGCTCTTTCCTGACTGCTCTGCATATCGGTGCTCCGGAAGAAGGGTTTTTGTGTAGCTCCTTTAGTTTGCTACTGCATGCGTTTTCTATTCTCGCTGTGAATTGCTGTTTTCTGGAGTCCAAGATTACTGGCGGCGGTGTAAGCCCTGACTCTCTCATTAGTGCACCCAGCGGAGTCGTGGGCAGCCCGCCCAGGATGGATCTGGCTTGTCAATTGAGGAGGAGTTGGAGGTCGTCTCGTCTGCCTACTTCCCTGGGATCCCACCAGAGCTCGCTACCATATAGTGCGACCGCTTGGACGCACGCAACTTGGACTGCCCATACGCACTCAGGGACAACACCGTATGTCTTGATAAGGGTTCGGAGCCTAGCTTCTGGTGCCCTGGCTTTATTCATGCATCGGTTGTGGTGCTCCTTGAACGTCAGATGTGCGTCCATCCACACGCCCAGCCAGCGCGTCGCCTGTGCGTTGAACCGTACGGACTCGTTTCCGACTCATATCTTTGCTGTCAGTTTTGGCCGGAGGTGTTTCTGGTGGCCTCGTCTGGCCGGGAATAGGGCCGCCTCCGTCTTTGCAGCGTCGAGCTGTAGCCCTCATGTACTTGCCCACTCAATGCTCTTCGCTGCGCATCTCTCAAGTATCGAGACGACATGGTTGACATCGCTCCTGGTCGCCACCCAGCCGAGGTCGTCTACATAGGATAGCCCCTCGGCTTCTGATACATACTCTTCGACCCACTTGTTTAGTCCTGAGGTGTAGATCCCACAGAGGATCGGTGACACAGGTGAGCCTTGTGGCACCCCTGCCTCCAGTGGGTGTCTTTCCATGGCATTACCCTCGATTACCATCTCCACCGTGCTTTCCGACAGGAAGCTCTCCGTCCATCGTATATGGTCTCTGTCGATTTGCCAGACCTTCATCAAGTTGATTATTCTCCCTTTTGCCACGCTCGGGAAGGCTGCCTTGATGTCCATGAGAAGCACGCCTGTTATGTGGCCGTTTGTCCAAGCTGCGTGAGCTCTGTCGACCATGATCACCACTGCATCGATGGCTGACCGTGCTTTCCTGCTTCCGAATGGTCCCTCGCTCAGTAGCCCTCACCATGCGCCCTCTTCTGACAGCAGCTCCGCGGCTACTGTCTCGACCACTTTTCTCATGCAGCTGAGCAGCGATATGGAGAGGTAGGCCTTCGGCTTCGTATCGTCGTCTTTGCCAGGCATGCAAATCACCACGCCACAAGCCCGCTTCCATACCGCTGCGTGTGTTCCCGTGCGAATTGCCCCCCTCGTCAGCCTCACGATCCTCTCTTTGTCCCACTTCCAGAGCAGCCGTATGGCGCCAAAAGACAGCTTGTCTGGTCCCGGTGCCTTCTTGACTGACTGAGAATACAAGGCTCGCTCCACTGCTTGCTCAGTGACGCGTGTGTGTGAGCATCCCGCTGGAGGTATTCCGTAGTACTGGTCGCCATCGTTCGGGGGGAAAGATTCATGCCTCAGCATCTCTTCCTTCTCCAATGATGTGTTTGCTTGCTTGCCCTCTCTGTCCATTAAGGCCTCCACGGTTATGCCCCCCCGAGGGTTAGGGTATCATGCCGCTCTCCACACCTCGGCTCCCATCAGGTATTTCAAGTAATGGCTCCACATTTCTCTCTTGGACCGCCGGATCCACTTCTGGAGCTCTGCCTTCGCCCGGGCAGCCTCCTCCGAGTGACGTCTTCTCTTTCTCTCTCTCCCTATCATCCTTCTTCTTTCTTTGATGTCGGCATTCCACCATCTCTTTGATCTTGCACAAATCCTGATTTTCTTTGCTGTGGCCTCGGGAACGCTGCTCATTGCTTCCTGACACCATGCGGCCTCCTGCTCCACCTCGTCCACTGTGCACTCTGCATCCAATTGAGCTCTCTCCTTCCCTAGTTCGGCCCATAGCTTCCCTGCTGCTTCCACGGCTTTCTCTATCATTGCAGCCAAATTCCACCCTACTACCCTCTCATGATCCGCCTCCTCCTGCCTGTCTACTCCCACCTCCCATTCTATAACCTCATGGTCAGATCCGGTGGTGTGGTCATCGGCCAGTATTGTCCACTTTACTGTTGTTCGGTTTGCCAATGTCAGGTCGATGACCGACTCGCCTTCATGGTCCTCTCGTGTCCAATGCTGGGTGGGCCTGCCATCATTTCCAAACTCCAGTCCATTCTCGTCAATCATGTCTTCCCAGAAAGCAGCATCCCGCTGCACGTGGCATCATGGGTCCCATCGTTTGCTGTGGGCATTGAAGTCTCCCGCGAGGACAGTGCCGCCCTGCCGAATGACTCTCTGCCAGTTCAACTTTCGCGCCAGTCTCTCTCCCGAATGCGTGTTCTTTTGGTCCTAAATGTCGACGATCCTCGTTATCCTCTCCACTCTCCTCCTGATGTCGGTGGCAATGACATCTTTGTTTGCAACTCTGCTCAAATAAGTCCGCTCATCAACCACCAAGCCGCTCCCTCTCCGTATCGCTGCCCAAACTCTGTTTCTTTTTCTTATTTCATATACCGAATGGCTGATCCCAATCCCTCTTCTTTCTCTCGGTGGCTCTTGCAAGCGCACAACGTCCGCCTTGCGTTCGACTCCCATCTCCCGCGCCGCAATCGTCCACTCGTATGACCTTGCGCAGTTGTGCTGGATGACGCAAATCATTGGGAGCCAGGGCTCCCGTTTCGGTCTCAGTTCCGATCTCAGTCGCGGTTCTGGTCGCAATCTCAATTTCGGCCATTGGGATATCTCTTGCCCCCCCCGCTGCCTCCTCATCTTCGTCCACGTCCGCCATCTCCTCTTCATCTCCATCTCCCCCTCCATCCGCCACCCATTGGGGCCTAGAACCAAGCGCCACTCTTTTCGCGCCCGTTGACGTTGCAATGTCCCGAGCTGCACTCGTGGACGCTCGTCCTGCTCGCACTATTTTCCTGATCTGCCACACCACTTCGGTGGCTTCGGTCTTCTTTAGGCACCTGCTGATGAACGCGATATGGTTTCCTTTGCAATTAGGGCACTTCTCCTGCGTGTGGCCGCAGAGTGATCCCTGCTTTGCAGTGCATCCCACCACATTGCATTTGTGGTCACTCGTCCGGTGATGGCCTGAGCAGTAGCCATATTTGGGATTGCTGCCGCACTTGTTCTCAATGTGGCCCCACCCGCAGCAGAGCTCACACCTACTGTCAGGTCATTCGTTCGTGTCCGTTTCGACTCGGTAGCACACCCCCGCCGCCTGTATGCCTGTCTTGAATAAGCTCTGTGCCACCCTGCTCCCCGTCACGACGAAAACTACCGATGACGCGGCAATCTCTCCGTTCTGCCTCCACTCCCTGATGGTACTGGGGTTCGCCAGCAACCTCACTTGGGTGGGGATCACTATGCCCTCATTCTCCACTTCGAATTCTTCTCGCATCATCTGCCGGCCTTCCGTGCCTTTCCCCATGTTCTGTACCAGAGGGCCCGCGTGGATCTTTAGCCTTTCCAAGGACTCATTCTGTTCGACGTCCATGACTGCTTTGTCGACCGTCCTCGCTGCGGTGATGATGATGTTGCGGTTCTGCAGAGCCATCTCTGCTGTCGCATTCGGGTTAGTAATTGCAGTAATCTCGCCCTTGGCATTCCTTTTGGCGTTCATGATCCTAACGTGGGCCGGTGCCTTCTGGTGGAAGAGCGCTCTGGTGATCGCTGACGAGATTTCCTGGTCCATTTTCTTGCAGAGCGGTACGCTCTAGCCTGTTCTTAATATCAGGGGTCTCTCCGCCATGCTGGATCCAGCCGTCGCGGCGGTTCCTGGGCCGACCGGTGCCCTCTGACACTTGGCTCGGGGTGGGACGGTCTCCCACCGTCTAGCGGGTGTGGGCACTCACTTTGGCTTCGGCGTGGGCTGCGGTTCAGGCGGAAGTTTGAGCTGCAGTTTGGGCTTCGGTTGCTGCTGCAGCTGCTGGCGCTTCTCTGGTTCCTCTTCTCGCAGCGTATC
>Ga0307512_10006412_pt1 | contig 11920 bp, 13 predicted proteins | sample 14_EM_MG_FD_200267 | JGI IMG/M metagenome (GOLD analysis project Ga0307512, IMG submission 200267) | Populus trichocarpa ectomycorrhiza microbial communities from riparian zone in the Pacific Northwest, United States - 14_EM | ecosystem: Host-associated > Plants > Roots > Unclassified | place... | reverse complement strand
GTCTTCGCGAAGAGTGACGTGCCGTCGTCCAAGGTCAGCCGAGTTGCCGCGGACACGTGACCACCGCCCACCGGCGTCTCGCGAATGCGCTGGTGGGTGAGAAATGTCGGGAGGTGCTGCGGGTGCGCGCGCAGATACGCCAGATCCACCTGCTTATCTTCCACTTCGGGTTACGGCGTGCCCGAATCGGAGTCAAAATGTCGCCATGAGCCCTGTCGTAGTGCGTTCGTATCGGCCGAGCGACCACAGCGCTGGTCGCCGCCTGTGGTCGGAGCTGACCCATCAGCACCACCAGATGTACGGCACCGCGACCCCCGCGGCCGACGACGGTGAGGGATTCGAGGAGTATCTGACCCGGCTTGACCTGAGTGGGCTCTGGGTCGCCGAGCACGCCGACGACGGCGTGATCGGGCTGGTCGGCCTGGTCATGCGGGGCCGGGCGGGTGAGGTCGAGCCGATCGTCGTGGCCGCGTCGCACCGGCACAAAGGCATCGGGCGCAAGCTGCTGCGGCACGTGGCCGACGAGGCCAAGAAGCGCAACATGATCTCGCTGACGATCTCTCCCGAGTCGCGCAACGTGGACGCTATCCGCAGCCTGCACGCGGCCGGCTACGACGTGGTGTCGTCGATCGAGTTGACCCTCGATCTGGATCGGCACCCACATGACTGGCAGAGCGACAGTTTGGAATTGCATGAGCTCCAGTTTCGGTCCTGAGGCGCGCGCCGTTTCGGCCTGTGGATAACCCAGGCACACGTTGTCCACAGGCTAAATTTCGGCACTCGGCGGCCAGGCCCGGCTCGGCAGGCTGCTCGCATGACAGCCGAATGCACCCTCAAGGTCAGTTCCCCCGCCGAGCTCATCGCGTCCGTGCCGTACCTGATCGGCTTCCACCCCGCCGACAGCGTCGTCGTGATCGCCATGCGCGGCAAAAAGATCGTCTTCGCGGCCCGGCACGACCTGCCCGAGCGGGAGTTGCCCGCCGATGCGGCCCGCGCCGATGCGGCCGAGGTGGCTTCGGTGGTCGCCGGCCAAGGCGTGACGGGCGCAACCGTGATCGGTTATGGCGAGTCAGCCCGGGTGACGCCGACGGTGCTTCGGGCCGCCGAGGCGCTGGCCCGCGTGAGTGTCCCGGTCCTCGACGAGCTGCGGGTCACCGACGGGCGGTACTGGTCGTATCTCTGCTCCGATCCCGACTGTTGCCCGATCGAGGGTCGGCCTTGCCTGCCCGCTGACAGCGCGATCGCGGCCGCGGCGACGTATTCGGGCGCGGTCGCCCTGCCGGATCGGGCCGCGCTGGTCGACCAGATCGCCCCGGTGCACGGCCCGGAGCAGGAGGCGTCCACCGCCCGAGCGCAGCGCCGCCTGGCCGGGCTGTATGACCGGGAGTCGCACGAGGTCGGCTTCGCTCGGCAGGTGCGCCGGGCTGGCCGGGTGGCGGTCCGCGAGGCGGAGCGTCGGTACCGGTCCGGAAAGCGCCTGACCGACAACGAGGTCGCCTGGCTCGGCACCCTGCTCGTGCACGTGGCGGTGCGCGACTACGCGTGGGAGCGCACGGGGGAGGAACCGTGGTGGGTGAGTCTGTGGACGGATGTCCTGCGCCGGGTCGAGCCGGCCTATGTGCCGGCGCCGGCGTGCCTGCTCAGCTTCGCGGCGTGGCGGACCGGTCAGGGAGCGTTGGCCCAGGTGGCGGTCGATCGGGCGGTCGCACAGGAGCCGCGGTATGAGATGGCCTTGTTGCTCGGCGACGTGCTGCAACTCGGGCTGCACCCGCGGGCGGTCGCGGGCTGGCCCGCCGTGCGGCCACCGGCTAGTTCCCGCGGTGTGCCGATGGCGGACCGGTTCGGCGGCGCGGAACCGTCGCCGCCGCGAGGGCACCAGGCCGAACTGGACCTGCTCGTAGATCCGGCCCCGCAGCAGGCCCCGGAACGGGCCCCGGAACGGGAAGCGCCGCCCTGGCGCGTCGAGATGCCGCAGCCGGGGCGCGCTGTCGTGGACGAGCGGCTAGGGCGGATGCCCCGTCGCCCGAAGCGTCGGCGCCGTGCCGTATGACCACTTCCGCCGTCGCAAGAACGCCCTGTGGTTCCTATGCTCGACTTCGGCTGCGGCAATCAAGAGCGGCCCGGCACAAACGAGGGAGTGGTTTGCCCATGAGCTACACCGGTGACGTCAAGGTCGGCGGTTCCACGGACGTGCGGGAGACCACCGGCCTGACCATCACAAAGGTGGCGGTCGGCCGTTACGACAACAATGCCTATCTGCTGCGCTGCCGCACCACGGGAGCCCAACTGCTGATCGACGCGGCCGCCGAGTCGCAGACCCTGCTGGGGCTTCTCGACGGCCCGTTGACCCAGGTGGTGACCACGCATCAGCATCCGGACCACTGGGGTGCCCTGGCCGACGTGGTCGCGGCCACCAGCGCGCGGACGCTGGCCGGTCGGGCGGACGCGCCGGGCATTCCGGTGCCGACCGACGTGAGCGTGGACGACGGCGACGTGATCCGGGTGGGTGCGGTCGAGTTGACCGCCCGGCATCTGCGCGGCCACACGCCGGGCAGCATCGCCCTGTTCTATCGGGATCCGGAGGGCATCACGCATCTGTTCACCGGCGACAGCCTCTTCCCGGGCGGGGTCGGCAACACGCAGAAGGACCCGACCCGGTTCGCGGCGCTCTTCGCCGACGTCTCCGAGCGGCTCTTCGCGGAACTGCCGGACGACACTTGGGTCTACCCCGGCCACGGCAAGGACACCACGCTGGGGGTGGAGCGCCCGCACCTGCCGGAGTGGCAGTCCCGGGGGTGGTGAGCCCGGTCACGTGGTGACGCGCTGGGCTCCGGCGTAGACGTTCATGGTGGGTCCGCGGAGGAAACCGACGAGTGTCATGCCGGCCTCGTCGGCGAGCTCGGCGGCTAGCGTGCTCGGTGCCGACACGGCGGCGAGTAGCGGGATCCCGGCCATCCAGGCCTTCTGGGTCAGCTCAAAACTGGCTCGCCCGGAGACGAGCAGCACGTGCCCGGTCAGCGGCAGCCGGCCTTCGCGGAGCGCCCAGCCGATCACCTTGTCGACCGCGTTGTGCCGGCCCACGTCCTCGCGCAGCACGAGCAGCTCGCCGCCCGCGCTGAACAGGCCGGCCGCGTGCAGGCCGCCGGTGCGGTCGAAGGTCCGTTGCGCGGCCCGGAGCCGATCCGGCAGCTCGGTGAGGAGCCGGGCCGGCACGACCAGCGGGTCCTCGGCGATGTCGAAGCGCGACCGGGTGCGGACCGCGTCGATGCTGGCCTTGCCGCAGACCCCGCAGGAGCTGGTCGTGTAGAAGTTCCGGCTCGGGTCGGTGACCGGCGGCGGCACGTCGGCGCCGAGCACGACGTCCACCACGTTGTAGGTGTTCGGCGTGTCCGTGCCGGCGCACAGCTGCGCGGTGATCACGTCGCCGGCCCCGCCGATGACGCCCTCGGTCAGCAGGAATCCCATGGCCAGGTCGATGTCCTGGCCCGGCGTGCGCATGGTGACGGCGAGCGGTGTCTTGCGGACGCGGATCTCGAGCGGTTCCTCCGCGGCCAGATCGTCGGTACGCCGTCGCGGATGGGCGGCGGCGTCCAGATTGATTTTCACGACCGGTCGCCGGTTCATCGTCCGAGCCATGCCCCGAGCGTAGGCCGTGAGTGGCCGGTGCCCCAGTGCGGCAAAGCGCGGGCCAGCGGGGCCGTCGGGAGGCGATCGCGGCGGGCTGAGCCAAGGGCGCGGAAGGGCGTACCAAAGGTGGCCGCGGCATTGCGTCCTCATGTCCGAGCGTCCGCGTAGTCACGCTCAGGACGTCTCCGGGATACGGTACGTACGTGGGGGGATTTGCAGCGGTGGTGCTCGCCGGCGGCGCGGCGCGGCGGATGGGTGGGGCGGACAAGCCTGCCCTGCCGGTCGCGGGCCAGTCCATGCTGACCCGTGTGCTGGCCGCGGTGCATGATGCGGACCCCCGGGTGGTCGTCGGCCGGGTGCCGCCCGACCTGCCGGTGCACGTGGATTCGACCCAGGAGAATCCGGCCGGTGGCGGCCCGGTGGCGGCGGCCGCGGCGGGCCTCAAGCTCGTCCCCACCGACGTGACGCTCACCGCATTGCTCGCGGCCGACCTGCCCTTGCTCACCGGCGAGGCGATTGACGTGCTGCGGCTCACGGTCGAGTCGGCGCCGATGCAGGGCGCGCTCTACCGGGATGCGGAGGGGCGCCGGCAGTCGCTGTGCGGGGTCTGGCGGACGGCCGCGCTGCGTGAGGCGCTCGACAAGCTGGCCGCGGAGCGCGGTGATCTGCACGGCGCCCCGATGCGGGAGTTGCTGGAGCACCTCCGGTTCATCGACGTGTCCTGGCGCCGCCCGGGCCCGCCGCCCTGGTTCGACTGCGACACCGACGATGACCTGCGCACGGCCGAGGAGTGGGTCCGGTGAACGAGTTGGATCGCTGGGTTGAGGCGGCCTGCGGCGAGTTGGGCCTGACCCCGGCGGACGTCGAGGCCAAAACGGTGCTCGATGTGGCTCGCGACGTCGCACACCAGGTGCTGCGCCCGGGCGCGCCGGTCACGGCGTACCTGATGGGGATCGCCGTCGGCCGCGGCGCCGATCCGGCCGCAGCGGCCGCGCGAATCGGAGCGCTGGCCCGCGCCTGGCCCGCCCGCACCGAGGCGCGAGAGGAAGCCAGCGCCGAGGCGCGAGAGGAAGCCAGCGCCGAAGCGCGAGAGGAAGCCAGCGCCGAAGCGCGAGAGGAAGCCAGCGCCGAAGCGCGAGAGGAAGCCAGCGCCGAGACGTGAGTAGAAGCCAACACGGAAGCACGGGAAGAGGCCGGGACCGCTGTCGATCCCTCGCAACGGCGGCTCGATAGGGTGACGGGACGGAGGTGACGATCATGACGGCGGACGACGCGGGCGATCAGCCCGAAGGCATTTTGCTGGACGAACCGACCACGGCTGACCTGCGCGCGAAGGTCACGGAGGCGTGGCGCGAGTTTGCCGGTGCGCTGGCCGCGCTGTTGCCTACGCTGTCTGCCGGCGCCTATGTCGACATCACGCTCGACCCGACCGCCTCTGGCACGGGCACGGCCGTCTACTCGGTCAGCCTCCGCGTCCTCGACGATGGCGTGATCGAGGCGCTCGCGGTTGGCAACGCCGCCCTGCCCGAGGGTTTCCGAATGGATCGTTCCTCGGTTGCCGATCTGGTTGCGCTCGGCTGGTCACCGCCCGGCGTGCTGCCCGATTCGGGCGATTCATTCGGATTGCGGACCGATGCCGGCCAGGCGAAGAAGCTGGCGACGATCGTGTCCCGCACCCTGCGCGATGTCTACGGCGCCCCGCATCCGGCGTTCCTGGTCTACCTCGTCCATGACGAGCAGGACGAGCCGATCCCGTCCGTCCCGCTGGCCACCGCCCGGCACGAGCCGAGCATCGAGGCCGAGCTGAGCCTCGACGACCTGGACAAGGACGGCGTGCTCACCGCGGCTCTCGCGAACGCCGCCGACGAGGTCATCCCGCTCGACGAGCGGGTCAAGACGGTCGTCGCGACAATGTCGAAGACGACCGTCGACCAGTTGCAGCTCGACACCGACGGGGACATCGGGATCCGGGCCGGCTCGGCGATGGTGTTCGTCCGGGTTCGCGACAATCCGCCGTTGGTGGATGTTTTCTCGCCGATACTGACCGAGGTCGAGCCGACCGAGCAGCTCTATGTGAAGCTCTCCGAGCTGACCAACCGGATGCCGATCGGCCGGCTCTACTGCGCGCAGGACACGGTCTGGGCGTCCATCCCCGTCTTCGGCCGTAACTTCCAGGCCACTCACCTCATGCTCGCCGTGCAGGTGATGACCGGCCTGGCCGACGAGTTGGACGACCGGCTGCACGGCGAGTTCGGCGGCAAGCGCTTCTTTGGCGAGGGCGATAAGCCGGCCGCGCCGCGCAGCGGCGACGACCACCGCACGGGCATGTATCTCTGAGCGGGAGTCAGTTGGGCAGCCAGCTCATCCGCCGCATGGTGGACAAGTCGGAGGCCTGCAGGCCGTAATCCGACAGCGTCCACAGCGCGTCCCCGACCACTAGCGTCCGCCGCACGGTCGGTGCCCCGCCGCCGACGAGCGGCTGCGTGATCGCGCCGACCTCGGTCAGGCCGGCGTCGGTCACCCGCAACGCCAGCGCGGAGTCTTTCGGCCGCGAGCCATTTTCAAGATCAAACTGCATCATGGGTACGACAAGCAGCTGCGTCGCCGGCCAGTAGAGCAGCGCGTGCGGGTCCCATTCCGCCTCGGACTGGCCGCCCGTGATGCGATGCTGCGCGAGCCGCCGGGGGTTCGCGGGATCCGAGACGTCGAAGAGCGAGATCTGGGTGCCCTGGGTACGTCCCTCGGCGCTGGCCTCCTGGCCGATCCCGATCAGCCGGCCGTCCCCGGCGGACTGCAAGTGGGCGGAGTAGCCGGTGATCTTCAGCTCGCCCGTGACGGTGGGCTTGGCCGGATCGCTGAGGTCGACGGTGTAGAGCGGGTCGGTCTGCTTGAAGGTCACCACGTAGCCGCGCGGGCCGATGAAACGTACGGAATAGATCCGCTCGCCCCGGCCCAGCCCGCTGACGACGCCGGTCTGCTTCAGCTCGGAGCCCTGCTCGGTGAGCACGCGAACCGCCGAGGAGCTGGGCGCGACGCTGGCGGTTTCGCCGCCGATCGAGTCGCCGCTGGTTGTGGCCACGCGCAGGTGCCCGTCCCACTCGGATAGCGCGTACTGATTGACCAGGAAGCCGGGCACCTTGCCGGAGGCCGCGAAGCTCGGCCGGCTCGCACCGGAGAGAGCGAAGCGATAGATCTCGGTCTCCTGGGCCACCGGCTGCGCCACCCGCCCGGGCCAGATGTCGTACCGCCAGCGCTGGTCGGCGGCCAGGTAGAGGCTGCCGCCGGTGCCGTAGACGGTGTCGGCGTCCGCGGCGACCGATACCGGGTCGCCGTCGCTGAGCGCCGCGGCGGCCAGGTCGAAGGTGAGCACGGTCACCATCGACGTCCCGGAGAAGGAGGCGGGCCGGCTGACCCGGTCGCAGCCGACTTGCCCGCTCGTCGTCGTGCCGTTCGTGGTCACCGTCCAGTCGGGCAGCCAGGCGTCGAGTTTCGCCTTCCCGACGGCCGTGCGGTTGGCCGTGAGTCGCTTCTGCTCGGTGACGTCGCCCGGCTCGGGCAGGGTGATCTTCGGCGTGGTTTTCAGGACCACCCGGGCAACCGTTCCGGTCTGCCGGGCGTCGACCAGCGAGCCCTCGCCCCGATATCGGCTGACCAGCTTCGGCGTGCCGCTCAGGTCGATCAGCAGCACCTCGGGTTCCCGGCCGGCGGGCATCATCGCTACGTCGGCCGCCGCGTAGCCGATGTAGTCGCCGCTCACCAGCACTAGCGCGTGATCGCCCGAGAGCAGCAGGTTGGCCTCGGCGCCGCGTACCTGAAGATCGATCTTGCCGGTTTGTTTGTGGGTCGCCGCGTCCACGACGCGCAGCACGCCGCCCTGCACGGTGACGATCCGGCGGCCGTCGGTCTTCACGAGGTCGGGCTCGTCGGCGTCCGCCTCGTGGTTGTTGGTGCCGGAGAAGGCGGGACCCGGTACCGGAGCCTTATCCGCCACCGAGCCCATTGCGCTGCGGGCGTCGCCGGGGAGCACTTCCGGCCGGCCGAACATTCTGCCGTCGCCGGGGAAACCCCAGGGCCCGACCGCGTCGACCGCGGCTTTGCGCAGGCCGGTGAGGAGGTGCTCGCACGAGTCGAAGGCGACCAGCCGCAGCGCGCCGGGCGTCGAGGTGGGCTGGGCCTTCGGCGCGGGAGGCGAAGCCGTGCATCCGGCGAGCGGGAGAGCGGCGGCGATGGAGAGGCCTAGCAGCATTCGACGAGACATGGGGATGGGACGGTGGCCGGCGGCGGTCGGTTCCGCACCGATCGGGGGATCAGTTTGGCGCGGGCACCGCGGTCGGGGAGACGACCAGCCGGGATAGCACGACCATGCTGCGTGTCGAGGTGACGAACGGCTCGGCCCGCAGCCGCTCGAGGGCCTGTTCGAGGTGGCCCATGTTCGCCGCTCGCAGGTGCACGAGCGCGTCCGCCTCCCCCGAAACCGTGTACGCCCCGACCACCTCGGGGTGCCGCCGGGTGGCGACGGTGATCTGCGCGGGGGTGGTGCGGCCGGTGCAGAACAGCTCCACGAACGCCTCGGTCGTCCAGCCCACGGCGGCCGGGTCGATGACCGTGGTGAAGCCCTTGATCACCCCGGTGGTCCGTAGGCGATCGACTCGGCGCTTCACGGCCGGGGCGGAGAGCGACACCTTCGCCCCGATCTCGGCGTACGAAGAGCGCGCGTCGGCCACCAGCAACGCAATGATTCGCTGGTCAACGGCGTCCATCTGCAACGATTCGCCTCCAACGAGCAATGGTTCGAGCTGTTTCCGTCGTGCCAGCGTACATAGCCTTTACCTCATGAGCCACATGGAGCGCTTGCCGCGAAACAGGACATATCTAATGTGTCCCCCCGAGCACTTCTCGGTCGAGTACGCGATCAACCCATGGATGGACACCACCGTCGCGGTCGACGCGGCGTTGGCCGTCCAGCAATGGCAACTGCTGCATGACACGCTCACCGGCCTGGGACACTCCGTGCACGTGCTCGCCGCCGAGCCGGGCCTGCCCGACATGGTCTTCGCGGCCAACGGCGCGTTCTCGATCGACGGCACGGTCTACGGCGCCCGCTTCAAGCACCCGCAACGCTCCGCCGAGGCGGCCGCCCACCAGCTGTTCTACCGGTCCGGCCGGTGGATGTACGCCGACCCGATGCACATCAACGAGGGCGAGGGCGACTTCGCCTACCTGAGCGGGGCGTACGGCGGATTGATCCTGGCCGGGCACGGCTTCCGCACCGAACCGGCTGCGCACGCCGAGGCCCAGGAGGTGCTCGGCCGCCCGGTGATCTCGCTCAAGCTGGTCGATCCGGCCTTCTACCACCTGGACACGGCGCTGGCCGCGCTCGACGACCGGCACGTCACGTACTACCCCGAGGCGTTCTCGCCGGCCTCGCAGCGCGTCCTGCGGCAGCTCTTCCCCGACGCGGTGATCGCCGACCGGCACGACGCCGAGGCGTTCGGGCTCAACCTGGTCAGCGACGGCCGGCATGTGGTGCTCAACACCGAGGCCGTCGGCATGGCCGACAAGGTCCGGGCGGCCGGCTACGTCCCGGTTCACGTGGAGCTCTCCGAGCTCAAGCGCGCCGGCGGCAGCGTGAAGTGTGCCGTCGCGGAGCTACGCCCCTGACAAGCTCGCGGAGCTACGCCCCTGACAAGCTCGCGGAGCCACGCCCCTGACGAGTAGGTCGCACCCATGCGGGAAGATGGATCGCATGACCGACGACACCCGAAACGCAGACCAGGAAAACGGCTCCGTGATCGTGGTCGGCCCCGACGGACGGCCGATGGGCACGGTGGAAGCGGACGGCACTCTCAACCCCGAAGAGCCGGGCAACCTGATCGAGCAGCCCGCCAAGGTCATGCGGATCGGCAGCATGATCAAGCAGCTGCTTGAGGAGGTTCGCGCGGCCCCGCTCGACGAGGCGAGCCGCACCCGGCTGCGCGAGATTCACCAGCGTTCGATCAAGGAGCTGGAGGACGGGCTCGCCCCCGAGCTGCAGGATGAGCTGGAGCGGCTGTCTCTGCCGTTCGAGGGAGACACCCCGCCGAGCGAGGCCGAGCTGCGGATCGCGCAGGCCCAGCTGGTCGGCTGGCTCGAGGGGCTGTTCCACGGCATCCAGGCCGCCCTGGTCGCCCAGCAGATGGCCGCCCGGCTCCAGCTTGAGCAGATGCGCGGCGGCCAGGGCCGTCCGGCGCTGCCGGTGGGTCCGCAGGGCGCCATGCCCGGCATGCCCGGGATGGGTCAGGGCGCCGGCGACGGCAACGGCCGCACGGGTCAATACCTATAGATCAAAGGCCCGCTCGAGGTACGCCGCCACGCCGTCCTCGTCGTTGGTGAGCGTCACCTCGTCGGCGGCCGCCCGGACAGCCGGGTGCGCGTTGCCCATCGCCACCGAGTGGCCGGCCCAGGTCAGCAGCGGCACGTCGTTCGGCATGTCGCCGAACGCGACGACGTCCTGCGCCGTGAAGCCCTCGCGTTCGCAGAGCCACGCCAGCCCGGCGGCCTTGGTCACCCCGGCCGCCGAGATCTCCACCAGCGCCGAGGACGACGAGTGCGTGCTTTCGGCCAGTGGGCCGAGCGTCCGGCCGACCAACTCGTAAAACTCGTCGGGCGCGAAGCCGGCGGCCCGAGCCAGCAGCTTCACCGCCGGCGCCGAGGTCAGCTCCGCGGGACTGGTCAGCGCCCGGAGGGTGTCGTTCTCGCCGGCCCAGCGCAGCGGCCAGGCTTGCTCGTAGAAGAAACTCCGCCCGTCCTCGACCTCGACGGCGAACATGATGCCCGGGACGGCCTCGCGGAGCTTCTTCGTCACCTCGAGCAGCAGCTCGACGCTCAGTGGGCTCGCGGTCAGTACCTCGTCGGTGTCGGGGTCGTAGACCACGGCACCGTTCGCGCAGATCGCCGGCACGGGCTCGGCCATCTGGTCGTAAAGCTGCCGGAGCCAGCGCAAGGGCCGGCCGGTGACCAGAACCACCGGCACGCCGCGGTCGTGTAGCCGGTCGATGACGGCGATCGTGCGCTTGCTGAGCGAACCGTCGTTGCGGATCAGGGTGCCGTCGATGTCGGAGGCGACGAGCCGAAAGGGGGGCATCACCTCGACAGTAGCCGGTCCAGATAGACGGCCACGCCGTCCTCGTCGTTGCTCAAGGTGACCTCGTCGGCGACCGCCAGGATCGCCGGATGCGCGTTCGCGACGGCCACCCGGCTCCACCCTGCCCAGGCGAACATGGGCAGGTCATTGGGCATGTCGCCGAAGACAAGCACATCCGCCGGGTCGACTCCGACGGCCTCGGCGACAACCGCGAGCCCGGTGCCCTTGTCCACATTCGGCGGGCAGATCTCGATGTAGTCCAGGCCGGCCTGGGTGACCGAAGCCACGCCCGGCGGGATGATCCGCTCGGCGGCCGCCAGCAGATCGTCCACGTCGTGCTCGAAGGAACGGGCGAACACCTTGATCACGTCGTCGGCCAGGCACTCGGCGCGCGGTCGCGGGAGGACGGTCACCGGAAAACGCCAGGTGGGGTCGTAGTCTCCCCAGAGCGGCGCGTCCTCGTGCGCCAGCGCTTCGACCATGACCGACAGCGGGCCCATCTTCGCCTCGAGCTCGGTGAGCAGCCCGGCGACGGCCGCGCCCGGCAGGGAAGCGCTGCGCAAAACCTGGCCCTGGATCTGATCGATGACCCAGCCGCCCTGGGCCAGCACCAGGAAGTCGGCATCCCGGATGTCGTTGCGGGTGAGCCGGGTCAGGCGCGGGCCGCGGCCGGTCGCGCCGACCACCCGAATGCCGGCCGCGCGGACTCGATCAAGAACTTCATGCGTGTACGCCGAAACCGTGTCGTCGCTGCGCACGAGAGTGCCGTCGAGGTCGGTCGCGATGAGCTTGGGCAGGCCAGGCCGGGTCATGTGAACCTCCGAGGGCGACTACCCCCGCGGAGGGCGGAAGGAAAACGTTACACCGGACGGCTACCAGCGGCTATTACTTCCGGTAGCGGTCCGGTTGATAACGTGTTACCGGACGGGTTCCAGAACGTCCCGGCCGCCCAGGTAGGGCTGCAGCGCCTTCGGAACGCGCACCGAGCCGTCCGGCTGCTGGTGGTTTTCCAGGATCGGAATCAGCCAGCGGGTGGTCGCCAGGGTCCCGTTCAGCGTCGCGGCGGTCTGCGCCTTGCCGTCCTCGTCCCGATAGCGGATGTTGAGCCGGCGCGCCTGGAAGGTGGTGCAGTTCGACGTCGAGGTGACCTCGCGGTAGCGGCCCTGCGAC
>Ga0307512_10006410_pt1 | contig 11923 bp, 12 predicted proteins | sample 14_EM_MG_FD_200267 | JGI IMG/M metagenome (GOLD analysis project Ga0307512, IMG submission 200267) | Populus trichocarpa ectomycorrhiza microbial communities from riparian zone in the Pacific Northwest, United States - 14_EM | ecosystem: Host-associated > Plants > Roots > Unclassified | place... | reverse complement strand
TTGATATACGATACCCGTCGGGTAGAAAAATGAGATTGGTGAATGTGTACGATCAGCTGAGACAAGAGGGGGGAGTGAGAAGTCAAGGCAGACCGGCACCGACAGCAAGATGGAGTGAAATTATGGAGCAGGAAAAGATGCTTTTGGGAGGAGATTGGAATGCTCATAGCGATAGATGGGACCCGCAGTGCCCACCAAAATGAGATGCGAACTTTTTGGAAAATCTTATGGATGAGTACGATTTGATCGATGTTACGGACGGGGAAGAAACCCATTCGAATACCAGAAACGGCGAAACGTCGGGGTCGCCTATTGATTTCTCCGTTACTAAAGCCTCGATGGCTGATAGGTTGGAGGTATCAACAGATTTGGCAACTACTTCGGATCACGCGATTGTGTGTGCCAAGTTAAGATGGGACGAAGGGGAAGGAGTCGAAGTATCGAGAAAAATCACAGCATGGGATATTGATGGGCTCAAGTCAAAGGAGGAGGAAGAAAATTATAAAAAAGCACAAAAAGAATGGAAGGATAAGAGCTCAAAGAGACCTGTTTTGGATGAGAATAGCGGCAAGGATGATTTACAGAAGGAAGCTGAGTGGATACAGCGAAATTTCGTTAATCATTTGAATAGGCGCTGCAAAAAGATCAAGGTTTGCGCGAGATCTATGAGGTGGTGGACGATGGAGACTGCCGAAAACCGAAAAATTTTGAGATCGATAAACAGAGCTAGAAAGAAAGGGGAAGCGTCGCAGCAACAAGGTAGGAAGCAGCGAAGCAACTTGAGAAGAATGATCCGACAATCGAAAACGGAGATGTGGAGGAAGTTTTTAACTTCGGCCACGAGAGACCAAGTCTGGCAGGCGTTGAGATATACGAAACCAGGCGGACAACAAACGACAAAGACTTTGAGATCTATGACCGGGGAGGTGGCGGAGTCCTGGGAGGATAAGGCAGAATTGATAAAAGAAGAAGCATTCCCGAAACCTTTGAAGGGTGTGGAGAGAAAGGCCCAAGAAGAGGGAGGAGATATGTGGAAATGAATTACTGACGAAGATATCGGAGAGGCTCTATTTAGTCAGTCAGTTCAAAAGGCACCCGGCCCGGATAGGTTGGGGTTTAAGGCGATAAGATTATTGTGGGATTGGGATTCCCAAACGATAATTAATGTCGTTAAAGCGTCGTTTAGGTTAGGAATACATCCCTGAGTTTGGAAGGAAGCAAAGGGGGTAGTTATACCGAAGCCGAATAAGCCAGATTACGGAGTCGCCAAGGCATATAGGGTGATAACGTTGTTAAATTGTTTGGGAAAAGTGGTCGAGTAGGTGGCAGCCAACGCAATAGCAGAGGAGTGTGAGCGGAGGAGGTTACTTCACGACGGACAGTTTGGATGCATGAAAAGAAGATCAGCAATAGACGCGGTTGGAAGGTTGATGAAGGGAGTTGAAGAAGTGTGGGAGAGGGGGAATACCACGGCTGTGCTGTTGATGGATGTTAAGGGAGCCTTCCCACATGTGGCGAAGGGGAATTTGATAAAGAGAATGGAAGAAATGGGGTTCGAAGCCGACCTGGTGAGGTGGGTGGAGAGCTTCATGGAAGATAGAAAAGTGATGATGTCGATGGACGGAAAGGAGGGAGATAGTATGGATGTGGAAACGGGAGTTCCACAGGGGTCGCCAGTATCGCCAGTACTTTTCGTCATATATCTTTCGGGATTGTTCGGCCAAGTTGAAAATAAAGAAGAAGAGTGTGGAAGCGAGGGTATATCTTTTGTTGACGATGTGGCATGGGTGGTGGAAGGTGAGGATGTGGGGGAATGCACACAACGACTGGAGAGATACGCCGCGGAAACAACGATTTGGGCAAAGAAGAATGCCTGTCAGTTCGACATCGAAAAAACGGAAGCGCTGTTGTTCACACGACGAAGAAAGAATAAAGAACCGAAGATTAATGCCCGAGTAAGGGTAGGGGATTATGAGGTTCCATTCAATAAAGAAGCGACAAGATGGTTGGGGGTATGGCTGGATGATATGCTTACCCTGAATGATCATATGAAAAAGACCTCAGCAAAAGCAAGGAAAGTGCAGAACAGGGTGAGATCCTTGATGACGAAGAAAGGATTAAGCTCCGAAGGATGCAAAAGAATCCAAGTTGCAGCAGTTCAGGCAGTGGCGTTGTATGGGTCTGAGTTGTGGTGGCGAGGACAAGAAAATCGAGCTCAGGAGGTGCAAAGGTTGTTAAATGAGCAGGGCAGAAGGGTAACCGGATGCTTGAGGACAACACCTCAGGGAGCGTTGATGAATGATTCGGGTTTACGACCGGCAAAGGCTCTTCTTAATAACCAGGTTCGGTGGTATAAGTTGCGACAGATGATGATGCCCGATGCTCAAGGCGGAGGGAGAATGTTAGATGTACGAAGGAATGTGTTACAGATGGTGGAGGGGATTGATGAGTTGATCCCGGAGGATAAGCCTTTCGAGAGGAGGAGTTATGAAAGGACAACATTACCGACGGAAAAAAGATGCCGTAAAGGCAAAGTGATAATCCAGGATGAGGAACAAGCGTTGGAGGAAGCGAAGTTAGAAAGAGAGGGACTTGTTCTTTGGACTGATGGATCGAGAAAAGAAGACGAGTGGGTCGGATGTGCTGTGGTATGGGAAGAAGATTGAAGGTGGAATAAGAGGAGGACACATTTAGGCCGACAAAAGGAAGCATTTGATGCTGAAATGTATGCGATGTCAGAAGCAATGAAGATTGCGGATGAGATGGCAGACAGAAAGGAGGTTACCAGGGTTACGGTTGTTACGGACTCTCAGGCAACTTTAAGACGAATACAATCGGACGAACCAGGCCCAGGACAGGTCCTAGCGTTACGAACGATGAACTGGACCGATGCATCAGCCAGAAAAAATATCCTGGTGGAATACCGGTGGGTACCTGCTCATAAGGGGATAGAAGGCAATGAAGAAGCGGATCAACAAGCGACAAAGGCGGCGTATAAGTATTGCACAAGATATACTGAAACGCAAAATCCGCTACCATTTTTAGATTATATTTCTTTCGCCCATGTTAGCTGAAGGTTGACTGAAGTGAAGTGGGAAGAAAGTAAAGAAGAAATAATGAAGTTGGAGAAGAAGTCAAAGCACAGTGACCGGTATGATTTGGTAAAGAGGGGGGGTAATAGTGCGGTGATGGAAGCCAAGAAGACGATTGCGGCGAGGTGTTATCGGCTTAAGTCAGGACATGCACTGATAGCGAAATACCGATTGCGGATCGGAAGAAGAAAGGATATGAAGTGCTGGTGGTGTGGGCACGAATATCAGACAAGAGACGACCTTTTTAAGTGGTGTAAAAGATGGAAACGAGAACAAAAAAGGCTTTGGGTGGACGGGCAAGAGGGGGATGATGGTTATGAAGGCGTTGAAAAGGTGTTTAAAAAGCTGAAGATTTCATTGCCAATGTCTCTCGTTTTTGCAGAAGAAAAATGTTTGCAGGCTCTGATGGATTTCGTATCTTGTACAGATGTTGGCAGAATTAGCGGAGTGGTGGAGGAGGCGGAGAACTCAGATCACGAGGAGTCGAGTGATGGGGGGGTGTAAAAGTTGATGTTGTTTTTTGGCGGTTTCTTTTGTTGATTGGGGAAGAGGACTCGCGACTTTGCTTTTGTTTCTTTATGTTACGGAAGAACCGGGGAGGAAATATGTACGGGATATGCCATGGCCGCCAGCGGCCGAATGCAATATGATTACAAACAAACAAAAAGCCACAGCGGGCAGAGCGGGAACTTGGGTTCAGCGGTGTCACGCGAGAACTGGTAGCCAATCGGAAGAAAACGGAGTCGTGCCGCGGTTGGCATTCATGGTGTAATTGAGATAAGCTTTCGCTTAATCCCGGCTAAATGCCTGACGTATCCAGCTAAGCTGATAAGCAAACTACAAGACGCAACCTAAGGATCGCTGAAGAGGAATTCACAAACTGGATGGAATTCTTGGGTTTTCATCGAGCTAGGTTGTGTGGAGTCAGTATTCTAGTTCTGCCCTGTACACTGAATTGCAGGAATAAACGGAGTGAGTGCAAGCGTAATGGATGTGGCTTTGAGTGTGAACGATGCGTAACAGCTGCCATCGAAGTTGCTGCGAAAAGAATGCTAGGCGGGTGGTAGAGTATGACGGAAGGACGTATTTATTCCATAGCGATCTAACTTGCACATTTTGTTTCTTACAGTTTCAATAGATGTAAGAAACCACAGTAGAACCCGAAGCAGGTTGCCAACAAACACCAGAAAACTAACCAGGGGCCGCAAAAGTCCGTCCCATCCGGGCAAGACCTTGCCCTACCCCGGACTATGATTTTCCGTCCTAGGGGTTTTTAGTCTGCGGCACTGTAGGTGTTACATATCCAGTAGCAAGTGACGCAGAGTGGCGAGTGACTCAAGAGTGGCGAAGTATCAAAGTTTTCTCTCATAATTCTCTATATATAAATCGAGTCTTTCTCCTCTCCTTCTCTTCACCATATCATAGAATATACACACGGTTCTTCCCTAAGTACTATAGCAACAGTAGGTGTTGCATGAACCTGACCGAGCTGAGCTTCAGCTGAGCTGATGACAAGGCCCACTGCCGGTAGGGCATAAGGCACCCAACCACCTTGTATATATCTCGAGTCTTTCTCCTGCTCTCCAGTCTCTGTATCTTAAGTCTATTCACACGGTTCTCCCCTTCCATATTTCAACAGTAGGTGTCGACGGTCTTCCGAGTGATGGACACATGATGCGAGTGATGCAGTCGTGACCGAGTGATGATATCCAATATGCCTCCCAACCACGTCTACGGTACATAATTCATGCTATAACCTACCCAGTCGATCATCCACGGATTAGAGAGCCCACATCACTGGGTCTTGATCGAAATAACTGGATGAGTACAGGTAGATCAGTAACCCCAGCCCTAGGCATCACCCCCAGTCGCTCTGATGGGGCCCTGGTCTGGCAATATCTTGTCCGAAACTAGACGACGACGTGAAGACCTAAAAGGCTGACGGGCGGACGGACTGTTACGACCTCTGAAACTAACCACAACGTTTTCTTCAGCACGCAAGGTCCCCCGCCTACAGCCCTCTTCCTGTCACACGAGATCCTCCATCTGCAACCACGTCCTAAGCCCGTCTCCCGCCCGCTCCTAGTCACGCGAGATCCACCCCTAGCTAGATCTGGAGCCCGTTACCAGCCCGCTCTCAGTCACTCGAGATCCTCCATCGTTGTTGTTGTTTAATCATACTGTATTGACTCTAATTAGAGTATGACAGGACCCTGATATCCCCTCCGCCTCCGGGCGAGCCGGCTAGATGGCGGCGCTCCCCCCCCGCTACCCTTCGTCCCCGCTGACAAATGAAAGATAAGAGAAAGACAGAAAGCAAGACGAAAAGAGAGAACGAAAGAAAGAAGGAATGGTTTGACCCCGCTGCCTCCAATGCCGCTCCTGAGCCCCAAGCCCTGAGCCCGCTGCATCCCACTACTTCAATTGGGCGGAAACTTCCCGACCTCAGTGGCCGCGAGGAAGTCCATCACCGCTTTGTCGCACTCTTCTATTGAAAAGAGGTCAGAGATCTGCACGTGCCGGCATTTGCCTGCTGTCCAGCCCGTCGCCTCTCTCACCGCCTTCCATAGTTCTATCTGGTGGACTCTCCACCAGCTGCAGTGGCGGAAGAGGTGCTCCCACGTCTGGGACACTGTCCCTCCACACCACCAGCATTTGTCATCACCTCGGTGGCCGAACCATGTTAGGTAGACCCTTCTGGGCGCATGCCCGGACCTTAGTCGGCACAACCAGGGGGCCAGCAGCTTTACGCTTGTCATCGGGATAGGTCTCTTGGTCCCCGCTTTGCCCTGGAGTTTGTAGCTGAAGTGCTTGCTGCACTTGGTGGCCTCCAATTCCACCTTAGCTGCCGATCGTCACTCGGAGATTCGTCTAGCCCTATTCCAGGCCGAGGCGTATGGCCCGTCTCTGACTGTGCTTCTGCTTGCATCTCGGGCCAAGTTCACCTGATGGTCTAGATCTTCGTGTCTGGGGATGCCGGAGTGCCCTGGGACCCAGTGGATCACGGTTGCGATTCCATGGCCAAGGAGGCTCCGCACCCTTTGGTTGATCTGCCTCACCAGTCACTGCCCCGGGCCCGGCTCCAGGCGTGCTGCTTATTGGATTGTGGCCTGCGAGTCGCTGAACAATGCCACCATCTTCACTCCATGCTCCTGCAATGTTTCGCTGTTCTCGATTGCCATGTCAAGCGCAAGTCCGATCGCCCACCGTTCGGCATCGAACACCTCCATGCGTCCGGTCCCCTGAAAGCTGAGGTGAGACCTCCATTCATTTCCATGTTTACACACTGCTGTGGCTCCCACTCGGCCATCATCTGAGCGCTGTCCATCTGTCCACCACATCCGGAACCCTGCTCCGACTTTGGCTTCTTTCTCTCTTGCGCAGCGCTGCACAGCGCTTTTGGCTGCAGTGGTGTCATCCAGTATGATGGTCCTGACCACAGGCTCTTCGCCCAGGGCCGGCCAGTTCATGCCTTTGGTTGTCCGGCCATGCTCATGTGCTTTCCTGACTGCTCTGCATATCGGTGCTCCGGAAAAGGGGTTTTTGTGTAGCTCCTTTAGTTTGCTACTGCATGCGTTTTCTATTCTCGCTGCGAATCGCTGTTGTCTGGAGTCCAAGATTACTGGCGCCAGCGTAAGCCCTGACTCTCTCATGAGTGCACCCCGCGGGGTCGTGGGCAGCGCATCCTGGATGGATCTGAATTGGCGATTGAGGAGGAGTTGGAGGTCATCTCGCCTGCCTACTTCCCTGGGATCTCACCAGAGCTCGCTCCCACATAGTGCGACTGCTTGGACACACGCCACTTGGATGGCCCTTATGCTCTCAGGAACAACGCTGTATGTTTTGGTCAGGGTTCGGAGCCTGGCTTCTGTTGCCGTGGGTTTCTTCATACATCGGTTGTGGTGCTCCTTGAACGTCAGATGTGCATCCATCCACACGCCCAGCCAGCGCGTCGCCTGCGCATTGAACCGTATGGACTCGTTTCCCACTTTTATCTTTGCTGTCTGTTTTGGCCGGAGGTGTTTCCTGAGGCCTCGTCTGCGCGTGAATAGTGCCACCTCCATCTTTGCAGTGTCGAACTATGGCCCTCGTCTGCTTGCCCACTCAATGCTTTGTACTGGGCATCTCTCAAGTATCGAGACGACATGGTGGACATCGCTCCCGGTCGCTACCCAGCCGAGGTTTTGTACGAAGGATAGCCCCTCGGCTTCTGATTCATCCTCTGTGACCCACTTGATTAGTCCTGAGGTGTAGATCGCAAAGAGGATCAGTGACACAGGTGAGCTTTGCGGCACCCCTGCCTCCACTGGTTCTCTTTCCATGGCGTTGCCCTTGATTGCCATATCCACCATACTTTCCGACAGGAAGATCTCCGTCCATCGTATAATGTCTCCGTCCATTTGCCTGACCTTGATGAAGCTGCCTAATCTTCCTTCTGCCACGCTCAGGAAGGCTGCCTCAATCTCCAACAGAAGCACGCCTGTTATGTGGCCGTTTGTCCGAGCTGCGTGAGCTCTGTCGACAAGGATGGCTGCTGCATCAATAGCTTACCATCCTTTCTTGCTTCCGAATTGTCCATCGCTCAGTAGTCCTCTCCTTTTGGCCTCTGCTGACAGCAGCTCCGCAGCTACTTTCTTGTCCACTTTTCCCATGCAGCTAAGCAGCAATATGGAGTGGTAGGCCTTCAGCTTCATATAGTCGTCTTTGCCAGGCTTGCGAATCACCATGCTGCTAGCCCGCTTCCATACCGCTGGGTGTCTTCCTGTGCGAATTGCCACCCTTGTCAGCCTCACGATCCTCTCTTTGTCCCACTTCCAGAGCGGGCATATGGCGCCAAAAGGCAGCTTGTCTGGTCCTGGTGCCTTCTTGACAGACTGAGAATACAAGGCTCACTCGACTGCTTACTGAGTGATGTGTGTGTGCTTCCCGCTGGAGGTAGTTCGTAGTAATGGTCGCCATCGTTCGGGGGGAAAGATTCGTGCCTCAGCATCTCCTCCTTGTCCAATGATGTGTTTCCTAGCTTGCCTTCTCTGTCCGTTAAGGCCTCCGCGGTCATTACCGCCCGAGTGTTCGCATATTGTGCCGCTTTCCACACCTCTGCTCCCCTAAGGTTTTTCAAGTAATCGCTCCACATTTCTCTCTTGGAACCGCTGGATCGACTTCTTGAGCTCTGCCTTCGCCTGGGCAGACTCCTCCGAGTTCCGTCTTCTCCTTCTCTCTCTGCCTACCGTCCTTCTTCTGTCCTTGATGTCGGCATTTCACCACCTCTTTGATCTGGCACAAATCCTGATTTTCTTTGCCGTGGTGTCGAGAACGCTGCTTATTGCTTCCTGACAACATGCGGCCTCCTGCTGCATGTCGTCCTCTGTGCACTCTGCATCTAATTGATCTCTCTCCTTCGCTAATTGCATCCATAGCTTCTCCGCTGCTTCCATGTCTTTCTCTGTCATTGCAACCAAATTCCACCCTACTACCCTCTCATGATCCGCCTCCTCCTGCCTGTCTACTCCCACCTCCCATTCTATAACCTCATGGTCAGATGAAGTGGCGTGGTCATCGGCCAGTATGGTCCACTTTACTATTGTTCGATTTGCCAATGTCAGGTTGATGACCGACTTGTCTTCCTGCTCCTCTCTTGTCCAATGGTGGGTGGGCCTGCCATCATTTCCAATCTCCAGTCCATTCTTGTCAATCACATCTTCCCAGAATGCAGCATCCCTCTGCACTTGGCATCTTGGGTCCCATCGTTTCCTGTGGGCGTTGAAGTGTCCTGCGTGGACAGTGCTGCCCTGCCGAATGACTCTCTGCCACTTCAACTTTTGCGCCGGTCTCTCTCCCGAATGGGTGTTCTTCTGGTCGGAAACGTTGACAATCCTCGTTATCCTCTCCCCTCTTCTCCTGACATCGGTCGCAATGACATCTTAGTTCGCACCACTGCTCAAATCCGGCCACTCATCAACTACCAAGCTGCTCCCTCTCTGAATCCTCATCCAAACTTTTTTCTTTTTCTTATTTCATATGCCGAATGGCTGATCCCAATACCTCCTCCTTCCCTCGGTGGCTCTTGCAAGCACACTACGTCCTTGCTGCGTTCGACTCCCGTCTCCAGCGCCGCAATAGTCCACTCGTATGACCTTGCTCAGTTGTGTTGGATCACATTGGTAGCCAGGGCTCCTGTTTCGGTCTCGGTTTCAATATCAGTCGCATCCCTGGTCGTAGTCTCAGTTTCGGCCATCGTGATGCCTCTTGCCCCCCCCGCTGCCTCCTCTTCTTCGTCCACATCCGACATCTCCTCTTCATCTTGCTCTCCCCCTCCTATCGCCACCCCGTGGGGCCTAGGGCCAAGCGCCACTCTGTTCGCGCCTGTTGCCGTTGCCATGTCCTGAGCTGCACTCATGGACCCTCGTCCTGCTAGCCCTATTTTTCTGCTCTGCCGCGCTGCTTCGGTGGGTTCGGTCTTCTTCACGCACCTGCGGCTGAACGCGATATGATTTCCTTTGCAATTTGAGCACGTCTCCAGCATGTGGCCACAGAGTGATCCCTGCATTGCAGTGCATCCCACCACATTGCATTTGTGGTCACTCGTCCGGTGATGGCCTGAGCAGTAGCCTCATTTGGGCTTGCTGCCGCATTTTTTTTTGATGTGGCCCCACCCGCAGCAGAGCTCACACCTGCTGTCAGGTCCTTCGTTCATGTACGTTTCGACTCGGTACCACACCCCCACCTCCTTGATGCCTGTTTTGACTAAGCTCAGTGCCACCCTACTCCTCTTTGTGACGAAAACGGCCGATGACGCCGCAATCTCTCCGTTCTGCCTTCTCTCCCTGATGGTACGGGGGTTTGCCAGCCACCCTACTTGGGCGGGGATCACTATACCCTCATTCTCCCCTTCAAATTGTTCTCGCATCTGCTGGAGGTCCTCCGTGACCTTCCGCATGTACCATACGAGAGGGACTGTGTGGATCTGTAGCCTTTCCCAGGACTCATTTGCTTCGACTGCGCTTGCTGTGGTGATGATGATGTCGCAGTACTGCAGAGCCATCCCTGGTGTCGTATTCGGGTGCGTGATTGCAGTAATCGTGCCATTGGCATTCCTTTTGGCTTTCATGATCCGAATGTGGGCCGGAGCCTTCTGGTGGAAGAGCGCTCTGTTGATTGCTGACGCAATTTCCTGGTCCATTTCATTGGAGAGTGGTACACTCTCAGCTCTTTTTAATATCAGGCGTCTCTCCCCTATACTCAATCCAGCCGTCGGGGTGGGGCCTGGGCCGACAGGTGCCCTGTGACCCTTAGCTTGGGGTGGGCCGGTCTCCCACCGTCTAGCCGGTGTGTGCGCTGACTTTGGCTTGGGTGCTGGCTGCGGTTTAGGCTGCAGATTGAGCTGTAGTTTGGGCTTCGTTTGCTGCTGCAGCTGCTGGCTCTTCTCTGGTTGCTCTTCTCGCGTCGTATGTGCATGTTGCAAGGCCTCTAGCCACACCCCCGTCCGTCCTCACAGTCATTTGTCTTTCTTTCTCTCTGTCTCTCCCCTCCAGGCCTTGTGCTTTTGCGAACATATTCATGATGCCAGCCCCCCACACCTTGTCATCCTGATTGCGGGCGTCCCACTTCTGCTCTCCCTCCTGCATCCACGTTATCATTCCCTGACACTGTACCTCCTCGCGGGGTGCCCGGGGTTCCAACAGGTTCACCAGATGTCCAACTGTTCGGTGCAGCTGGGTTAGCTCTTATGCCTGCTGTCGTATCGTCCTGTCCATGTGGCTCCTCCGGTCACTGGGGGCCGCCGGGCCCTCGCTCTTCCTTCTCCGTTTTCCATTCTCGTTTCTCTCCATTGGCTCAAATATGGTTATACCTGCAGTCCCTGCGGCGATGGATGTCGCCGCTGTCACCATCTCCATCGCCATATCCATGGGCGCGTCGCTTCTCCCTTCTCCCGCTTCTCCCGCATCCAGGTCACTCCTGTCGCCCCCTTTGAATTCGGGCATCACCTCTTTGAGGCAAGCCTCTTCGTCCTCGTCATCGCTTGCTCGCTGGCTGACACGTCAAGTCAGTCATGTTTTCTGCGAAGCCTTTACGCAAACCCACTCCGCTGCATGGATTCTTGTGCGCACCCTCCTCCAGCTGCCCAGAAGGTGCTATGAATCTTGTTCTGGGGTCAATTCGACGTTAGGAGTCGAATGCCGCTCTCCGTTTTTTGATTGCTCTCGTTGTTGTTTACTTATTGTGTCGTTTTCTTTTTGCCAAGACTTTTGTCGCGTTGTTGTGTTTTTATATGTCGAACGAGATCCTCCATCTCCAGCCAGCTGCCATGCCAGTCTCCAGCCAGCACCTGGTCACCCGAGATCCCGCATCCCCAGCTATCCTAAATCGACTATCTCCAAGTGCACCTCTATGTGCACCCCCAAGTGCACTTGAGCGTTGTCGTCCTTTTCGTCCTCAATTTCGCTTGAGTGCAATCCCCCGTGCACCTCTAAGTGCAATCGAGCATCATCTCTAGTCGCACTTGGCTAGACCGACGGTTGACCGCCGGTTAGCGATTGTTTTTACCTAATCTTACCTGGAGATTCCGGTTCGGTAGTACACGTAAACCGGACCGTTTTTAGCGGGGAATGACCGGACCGCGACCGTGGGGAAAACTAGTACTGTACCGGCCACTGCGGTTCGGACACTGTCTGTTGCTGACAGGTAATTTGAACTTAGACACCCCGTGCTGACACCTGTAGAAGAGATGGACAAGGTTATGGTAATGATGGTAGTGCATAAGGCACCGGGCATCATAATATAGCATAAGGCACAGGGTATCATAATTGTAAATTGCAGAATTGAAATTGATG
>Ga0307512_10006409_pt1 | contig 11924 bp, 12 predicted proteins | sample 14_EM_MG_FD_200267 | JGI IMG/M metagenome (GOLD analysis project Ga0307512, IMG submission 200267) | Populus trichocarpa ectomycorrhiza microbial communities from riparian zone in the Pacific Northwest, United States - 14_EM | ecosystem: Host-associated > Plants > Roots > Unclassified | place... | reverse complement strand
CTGTATCATCCCGATTTTGTCCACATCGGCATGGCGACCTACAAAGAGGCAGACTTCAAGATGTGCCTCCTGATCGGACTGACTGCCAGTCACGCATTCCTGGCCGTGCGCTACGTGGTTCGGATGGCAGTTGAAAAGATGTACTGGCAGCATAGCGAGGAGAAGGAGAGCTTGGATCGGACCGAGCAGAGGCTACGAGGTTCTTGTCTGGACACGCTCAGCAAGTCAGCCATCCATGCGACCCAAGATGAGGAAGCTCGGGACGATTTTTGGACTTTAGACGAGGGGTTGGAAGAGATACTTCGAGGTTCCAAGGAGGATTAGGATTTTACTAGAGCTTAAGCTGGTATAGAGACTTGTTCCGTTAGACGCTCGTTGCAAGGCAATGTACAGTACACGCGCCGCGGTTTATTGAGCCTGCTGCGTCATCGTTCTGCGCTTCTTCCGTCAACCCCCTCATCATGTCCACGATAGCCTATCCGGTCAAGGTCGCCTTTGTTACCGTAGCCTTCGTGCTGTCGGTTGGGACGCTCTACTCTGTTTTCAATTCGTCCTACCTTGACACCTCGAACCCTCTCCTCGCGCACCTTCCCCACCCGCTGCAATCCACCGATTACTTCGCAAACAAGTCTAATCCACTCAACACCGTATTCATCAAGAAGGCGTGGGGGTGGACTTCCGGCGCATTTGCGTTGTTGTATGCGACCAGCCCGTCGAGCACCAGGTCGCGGAATCGATTGCTCCAATACGTGGTCGTCACGCTTGCTTGGCTTGCCTTCACGGGATGGTTCTTTGGTCCTCCGTTGATTGAGCGAGTGGTTGTGGCTTCAGGAGGTGAATGTATGGTGGCGGTCCCTATATCTGGGGAGGTCATCAACGTTCCAATAGAATACTGCCACACGAGATCCTCACTCTCCCCCGCAACCCATCCCACGCTTTTCACCTCCCTCACCACCGATTTCACGAGGACAACTTCTTGGTCGGCCCGCCCGAGACTGCGGAAGGGACATGACGTGTCGGGACACATCTTCCTCCTCACCATGTCGGTTCTCTTCCTGGCTGATCAGATCACTCATTCGTTCAATTCCACCACTTTGTGGACCGCGGTGCATAATTATGCCGTGACCGCGAACGTGATCCTGATTGCGATTTGGGTGTTCGCGACTTATACGACCGCGGTTTACTTCCATACTCCTTTCGAGAAGCTTACCGGGTTCCGTGCGTTGTTCTTCTTCTTGTGCCCCACCCTGAGTGCAGCGCTGACCCCCTCGATCTCCCTCCAGTCCTCGGTATTGCCGCGTTTGGCCTTACCCAAATCCCTTCATTAAGTCCACCTCAGTCGGTGACGGTCCCAGTATCGGACAAGAAGGATGACTAAGTTGTGAGCCGGAGCTCCACGCATCTTTTTTAGTCCCGACACTTATCGGAGAACCGTAGACGTCGGGCGATTACCGACGTCAGATGTCGATATGACTGCTGTGTTCACCCTGCATGTACATACCGTAATGATCCACTGGTTTCATCTATACCAGTGTCACAATCGCGCTGGTTACGAGGGTTTGCAGCCAGTGAAAATCAACATCAACATCAAGGAACTGTACAACGATAACTACTGTAGGGCAACGGAGGAACCACGCGAACCACAGGGTATAGTGAACGGACAACGGGAATGGTATTCACTCAGATTCGGAATCCTGGTCTCTCCCTCGACTCCTGAGGTACTCAACGAATTCTGCCAAAAACAAGACCTGTTCGAAACTCTCGATAGCCTTCACGCTTCGCCGTCTTCGTACGATAGAGATGACGCGTTCGACCATCTGAATCGTGTCTGTTCGGATCGGTTGGCCGTCCTCGGCATCGGTGTCCGTTTCACTCCCGTCGGTCGAAGGGGTCGTTCCCCTTGGAGAAACGGGCTCTGGTTCCCCCTCGAGCCAACCACAGAAACCCATTTTGAGCATCCAGCAACAGGCAACTAAGCCTGCGCGACCAACGCCGCCTCTGCAGTGGCATAGGACATTTATACCTTTCAGCGTGTAGGTGTTGATTAGCCGCGTCATATGGGTGTCGAATGAGGCGGCATCCAGGGGAGTGAGTCCCTCTGGTAGTGGTATTCTGATTTGAGACCGTCAGTGAAAGTGCTACGACGGAGACAGGGAGGCTCTTGACCTTAAGACGTCAATGCCGATTTCATCTGCTATTCTGGCATAATCTGACCAGCTGACACCCAAGTATGCCAACTCTGTGTCATCCAAACAGCTATATCGCAATCTCGCCTCAGCTCATGATAGGCGCTTGGAAAAAGTGGAAAATACCAGACAATGCACCCAACACCAAGCCTTCTCATTCGTTCCAAGTCTCGAGATAAATCACGGCACACCCCAACTCGACCGCCCACGGGCCCTGTGAGCCTGACTGCAGGGCAGGGGAGCGATGTTAGTCGATGAAAGAGGAAGTCTGTTTTGAGTAGCATACCCTTTTTGCCTGGGCAAGAGGACAGTAGCATATTACCGATTACGGGCTGCTTGGTTTCGAGTGTAATAACCCGGTCATTAAGAACGGGTGTCGCTCTTAAGCCCGAAGGAGTAGGAACCCGCAGGGGCAGATAGCGGCCTTTCCCTGTGATCCCGGTGCTCATAGCTAGTTGGAGAGCCTGAGAAATTGAGACCTCATTCCGTAGCCCGGCTTGAGAAGGGGAGAAAGTTGGTATCTCATTCAAGAGTTGGCATGGTATTGGTGGAGGAGAGAGATTTGTGAACGGAAGTCTTCGGTCGAAGCGGTGAAGACGGAACGGGGGCGGGAGTTCGTGAAGGATTGGGTATGGGTTTGGATTTTGCACGAGATGTGAAGAGATAACAGGTAAGAACTCGGGGACAATGATGGCAGAGGTACTAAAACGAGGACGATGGGTGTCATCAATACAATGGAGCAACAGATATTCCGCGTTCTCGGTCACTCACTTGATGGGGTGGCTCTCTGAGGTCTTGATGAGATTGCTCTTCGCAAACGCGTCGTTGTTGTTGGGAAGAGTTTCGCCCATAGCCGCAGAGATTTCCTGTGTGATGTTTCCGCTTTGCAGCATAGCACATAGTTGCGGACACTCCGCCGAAAGCGTCATCAGTGAAGGTTGTTTCGTGGAGAGCCACCATGCCTGGATGTCGGAGAGGCTCTCTTGGTGAGCCCTGATAGATCTCACAAGGTCCGGCATGTGCAGCGACATTGGGACGTAGTTCGCGACCGAGCCTGAGCACCAGTGGTGATATCAACACACCGCATGGAAGGAATAACAAATTATGATACCATTCGGTCCGAACTTGAGGCGGTTGTACTCGCTCTGCTGGTGCTGTGACGCGAAATGCGCCAGCTGTGGGTCGTTTTATGGTCAGCGGGGGTCGCAGAGGATGTTTTGAAAATGTCCTGTAATTACCTGGAGGGCGAGGCGTTCGTGGGGTGAAGTGGAGAAGGACATAAGTTTACAGATTCCAGTGAGGTTACCATCGTTATTGTTTTGCGCGCTTGGAACCATCCACTCCCGTCTTCGCCTCGACGTCGACGTCGACGAAATTATCCGTCCGTCCTTTCCTCTCCACCCTGTCGTTCTCGACGTCCGTTCTTTCCTTTCTCCACGACCCCTGGTCCCTCCTTTGCGTAGAAAGACCGACAACACTTCCCTCTCCCTTCTCTCATGGCCTCAAACTATCCACTAAAGGTCGAAGTTTCAGATGTCCCAATCCCAACAACCCGAAGACCCACCCAGCTAGTCTCCCGGGCCACCGTCCGCAGGGCAAAGACACTCACCAGACCAGAACGAAGCGTCGCCCCCGTCCCCCTCATCACTCCACAACCCATTGGTGTCGGCGCATCCGACCCCGTCACCTCAGGCGGCTTCGACCCTTGGAAGATTTTCTCTCGTGTCATAACCTTCTGGGCCCCCGGTGTCCTCCTCAGTTCGGTCGGCGGTCTCCACGACAAACAGAAACAGCAAGCATGGCGAGAGAAAATAACCCTCTGTTTCATCATCATCTGTCTCTGCGGGACAGTGGGTTTCATCACCGTTGGACTCCAGAACGTATTTTGTCCACAAAACACTGACGGAACCGCCGCTCGGTTCATCAGCGTTGGCTCAACTCCCGGTTTCGTGGCCGTCGGCGGTTTCATTTTCAATTCAACACAGTCTAGCAACGCAGATATCCAAGCACTTTCTACAAGACTCTCCGGGCAGGACATCTCCAATAGTTTCCAACGATCCGCCAACTTCTATACCGCATGCGCTGGCCTAACTTTCCGCGCCGCGATCGATGACCCATGCGAAATCGCGACAAATTGTCAACTTGGCGCTCTAAACACGCAGACTGCCGCAGCCCTTGGCCTCCGAAACACCACCCTGCGAGCCGGATACGGTTGGGACCAGGTCGCGGGGCTCACCAATTTCCTCGTACTTGATGGAACCGTTCTCAACATGGCACCTTACATGGCTGTCCACAAATCCGCCGTCCCAGGCGATAACATCGACACTGCCCTCCGCACTATCCTCTCCGGCAATCCAGAGAATGGAAAAGATGGGACCCTCATCTTTTACAGTCGTAACGATCTCAAGGCCGCAGTCCCTTGCCTCACTCAACGTTACCATGCTGGCAACATTGACAAGATCACGCCAGGGTGCTTTATCTCCCAACTGGTTCTCTATGCCGGTCTCATCGTCATCCTCGGTCTGATTATGATCCGCTTCGTCATGGCTTGCATTTTCAGCTGGTTCCTCTCTGCGCGACTCGCCGGCAATGTCAGTTCTTCCCAGCTGAACAAGTCCGCGATCAGTCCGAGCGTCATGCCAGAGGGCGCCAACGTTTCTATCGATAATGTCGATGGACAGGCCCCCTGGGCGGGCGGGGCACAGAAGAAGCTGCAGAAGACCTCCAAGTCCGCTCGCTCTACCGGATCCGGTTCAACCTTGGTTCATTCCGACGCCCCCGCTCCGGTCATGAGCCTCACTCAAATTGGAGCGGAGCTGTTTGCTGTCTGTCTTGTCACCTGTTATTCGGAAGGCGAGGACTCACTCCGCACGACGCTCGACTCCATTTCGACAACCAATTACTCCGACTCTCGCAAACTTTTGTTCGTCGTGGCGGACGGTATGATCACCGGTGCTGGTGAGAAACGGAGCACGCCGGATATTTGTGTCAGTTTGTTGGAACCGGATCCCAGATTCGGAAATCCGATTCCGATGGCGTATGAAGCGGTCGGCTCTGGTGCGAAGGCTGAGAACAGAGCTATGGTATATGCCGGTCACTATAGTGCGTATTCCATCCTGCATCCGCTTCATGAACTTGTGTCCTAAACACCTTTACAGCCATCGCCGGTCGTAAGACCCCGACAGTCATCGTGGTCAAGTGCGGGACCGAGAAGGAAGCCGCAACCGATAAGAAGCCCGGCAATCGAGGGAAGCGGGACAGTCAACTCATTCTGATGAACTTTTTCTCACGTGTCACCTACAACGACCGCATGACCCCCCTGGATTTCGACTTGTTCCGCAAGACTCACATCCTCATGGGCGTCACCCCTGACTTTTTCGAGGTTTGCCTTATGGTGAGCCTAAATCTTATTTATGTATGGTCGGTTGCTAACAAAGTATTCAGGTCGACGCTGATACTAAAGTTTACCCTGAATCGCTAAAACACCTGGTTAACTGCATGCACAACGACCAAATGATCATGGGAGTTTGCGGCGAGACGAGGATTGCGAATAAGCGACAGTCATGGGTGACGGCAATCCAGGTCTTCGAGTATTTCATCTCTCATCACATGGCCAAAGCATTCGAATCCGTTTTTGGTGGCGTCTCTTGTCTGCCAGGGTGTTTCTCGATGTTCCGTCTCAAGGCCAGGAAGTTCACCGGCGACGACTGGATTCCGCTCATCATTAAGCCCGAGATCGTCAAGGAGTACAGTCAAAGCGACGTCGCCACTCTTCATCAGAAGAACTTGCTCCTTCTTGGAGAAGACCGGTTCTTGACCACGATTCTGATTCGGACGTTCCCCAACCGCAAGATGATGTTCCTTCCACAGGCGAAATGTAGGACGGTCGTTCCTGATACGTTCTCTGTGCTCCTCTCGCAACGCCGTCGCTGGATCAACTCAACTATCCACAACCTCATGGAGCTCGTCCTCGTACGAAATCTTTGCGGCACTTTCTGCTTCAGCATGCAATTCGTCGTGTTTATGGATCTTCTTGGAACCGTTGTCCTGCCCATTGCCATCGTTCTGACGTACGTTCTGATTGTGGGAGTTATCCTGAGCCCGCCCAAGTCTTTCGAAGAAGCGATCCCGGTACTATTGCTCGGAGCGGTGTTGGGTTTACCGGCCGTTCTTATCTTGATTACCACAAGGAAGGTAGTTTATGTATTCTGGATGTTGATCTACCTCCTTGCTTTACCTGTCTGGAACTTGATTCTCCCTGTATATGCCTTTTGGCATTTCGATGATTTCTCATGGGGACAGACGAGGTAAGTGATTTGAGCGCGGATCGCCCACGACCACTCACCCGCTTTCAACAGGAAAGTTGAAGGCGAAGCCAAAGGAGAAGCGCACGGTGACGGGGCAGCGGTCGTCCAACCCGTCAACGTTCCTTTACGAAGATGGGAAGATTGGGAGCGTTCACGGCTGCGCAAGCTCAGGCGAGAGGAGAAGAGGAGAAGAGAGTTTGAAAGAATGCACCCCGGTGGATACCAGCCTGGCGAAGAATACCTCACCCCCCGACACGAAGTGAAGAGCTACGACGGCTCTGACACAATGTCGGTCACTTCCTCGGAGGACGATCATTGGGGTACGCAGATCGGGGGCTACAACGAACACAATCCCTCGTATCCCCCGCCACCTTTGGTACTTAACACACAACACACAAACGCCTCCGGGGAAACGCTGGCCGGTGACCAACTGGAGGCGATGCTCGAGGTGGGGTTCGGTGAGGGGCTTTCACCGAATAGCTCAACGACTAGACTCGCACCACGGCACCACGACCGACCCCAACTGCATGACACTCCCGTGACACACTCGAACGGGTATACAGCTCTTTCACGTACACAGTCCCCCACATCACCGAATACGCCAAGAAATGGCGAGGCCATCAGCTCTGGCGTCGCGGAGTGGAAGGGTCATATGAAGAAGCGGAGCGGGGGGAGAGTGGATATGAGGGATTACGGTCCATTGGGTCCTCTCGATCCAGGGTCACGGATATGATGACTTGCGCTTTTTTCGCTCTCCTCGGCTCAAGTTTGGCATGCTTTCTGGTTCACAGTTTCTCTGCGTCGTGGTCTCATGTACACCCACCGCCGTCGTGGTCGGTCCTTTACCCCGTTGTGTTCATATATCCCTCTTCCATCGATGCTCCCTCTTGCATTTCGTCCCTCTTCTCCATCCGCAATCCCCTCAATCTTCACCCCGCAATCACTGCCGCACACATTCACTCTCCCTTCTGTCCCTCAAACCAGGAACCCCACTACAGTCTGAAATTTATTATAATGACTTCCTCTCCTGTCCTTTTTAACCATTCCTGTTCCCCCTGGATCTTGCGTTCGTGATATAGCAAATAGAGAGCAAATGGGTACCTCTTTCCTGCTTCGTTACGCTCTTTCCTGTCTTCTTTCGCAATCTTTGTATCCATCTGGGACTATTTCTTTTTGCTTTCTAGGTGAAAGCAGCGCATCAACATAGGGTGTTTTGGAATTACTCCCGTGTGTTTGCGCGTGAGGTCGGCAAATCGACAAATACCCGAACGCTCGGCGTGCGTAGCCTTGATGAAATTCTCTTGACACTGTAGACGTCTGCATATATATTAGGTTCGGGTACTCGATACAGCCGGGCGCCACCGCTCAATCACTGCACAAACCTACTATTCACGTTTGGCGCCGTCGAGCAGACTCATTTGCCTCGCAAATGCGGGACTATTTTTTCGCCCTTGCAGTCAGGTGTAGTCGAAGGTATCGACGGTGTTTGGAACACCTGCAACTGGATGGGTCTTGGGTCAGCCGACGCGTTCAGCCGAGAAGATGGTGCAACCTCAAGCAAGAACTGTCTCAGTCTTTGTGACGTTGGGAATTTTACGTGTTTATCTGACGCCGGCACGCGCAGCCCCACAGTCCGAATCCCAAGCGGTTTCCAGAGAATGGGACCTGTGCACCCCACCCAAACGATTGAATCGTAGGCGTTTTAGCGGAATCTAGGAGAATAGAAGTGCATAGGGTCTCAGGTCTGACCCTGTCCACTTGACTTGTAAGTTATAACTGACTCTGGAACCGCTTGCAAAAGAACGGCCGGAGGAAAGCGGCCAGAATCGACAGATTGTCAGGGAAGGATACCTAGGGCTGAGAAGCGATTCAATCTGTTTCCCAAGCTCCAAATGCTGCCGGTTGACAGCAGGGTGAGAAAGAGAAGGGAGAGGTCCCCTGACGACGCAAGCCGGTGGTGTAATAGCGAGGTCATCACGTCCTCGAGTTGCAGGCAGAACCTGAGAAACGAGGGCTTCAAAAATTAGATAACCAATGACGAAGGCAATTTCATTGTTACGGTGGTTAAACTGATAAGAACAGACACTACGCTTGATCTAAGCTAAAAATCCAGAATACAGAATGGTAAAGAATGCAAAGACACTTTTTCGACGGTCACGTATCCCGCCATTCCTTATTTTTCTCGGATCGGCGCTTGGGAGGCCGATCGAAGAATGGATCACTTCACTAATTTCTGATGGCCTCCGTCCACTCCAGGTCGTGTCCTTGTTCTCCGCTCGCCAGCGCCCACGTCACCCACAACGCAAGCCCGTGAGACGGACTCGAGCTTCTTGCGCGCGGCGCCCGTCTCCAAACGCTCCACTCGGATCGTTCCCCGTTTTAATGCAAGCCACGTCTTGATCCACTTTTGGGGCGGATTAGTACCTCTGGCTCTTTCGATTGACATTTCCATCAGAGTGTCACTGGGCTTCTCTGCATCGGGAAAGCGTCGGCTTGTGCTGAACGGCCTCTGTGTCGCCTTCTCGATTGGGTCCATCGTTTCTCCAACAAATTCCGTCATCTTCTAGCTTCAGCTTCAGAACTTCCCTTCCATGTCTTGTCAGCGTGTCGTTGCCGTCAAGTTTCATGGAGTCCCCGTGCACGGAGGACGTACGAAATTACTAAGCCCCCAGTTGCTATAAATGCCCCCTCGTCAAGGGCTACTTCTCTCCAGCATCTACCTGCTACAGTTCTCTCCCCGTCTCCTACTCAACCAGTCACTCCCTTACCCACACTCATTAACCATCTACAATGCGTTCTTTCGGTCTTGCTGCTCTTACCTTCCTCACCCTCGGTATCTTCTCCTTCGCCGCCCCCACACCCGTACCGAACGGCGGGCTTGTCAACGCCGATGTCAAGGCTGATGTTGAGGTCAACGTCAAGCGTGGTGACCACGAAAGCCACGGCGACCACGACCTGTCTTTGGTCGATATCCTGGATGAGGTCGTTGAGTCCGTTGAGGTGATCATCGACAAGATCCGTGAGTCACTGTAATTCTTGCGTCGTCAGCTTCATGTTACTGATTATTCATTTTAGTCGACATCGAGGGCGAGGCTACCACCGAAATTTTGTCACCCCTTCTTCATGAGGTCGAAGAAATTCTCGAGGTTGCTATCAAAGCCGTCAAGGCTCTTGTTAGTCTTGATGGCAATTCCATTCTGAAGACTGTCACTGGTCTTTTGGATCTCGATGGCCTTGCTAAGCTCCTGTGCGAGGTCCTTACGGTATGTCTATTGTCTCTTGTCTTCAACGCCCGATACTGATTTGATTTGTCCGGCAGGTTGTTCTCAAGCTGGTCCAACTCATCCTTAAGATCGTTACCGCTGTTGTCAAGCTTGATATCCTCCCTCTTTTGTGCAAGATTCTCGACTTGGTCGCCGAACTGATCACTTGTATCCTCGGCCTTTCCATTGTCGGCAAGCTCGTCGGTCTTATTTTGGCTGTTGTCGCGCTCGTCGATAAAATTCTTCTCGACATCATCTGCGACCTTAATGTCACGAGTCTCATCAAGGTCCTCGGCCTCTAGGTTTAAATTTTTGTCGATCCCTTCTTTTATTCCATAGATCATGTCTGATACCCTGCTTCTACCGTTGCCGCTCCATAGTCATACAGTGTAATTCGTTCTTTAGTTTGCAACTGTAAGACACGGTTTCCGGTTCCTCTCTGCATACCCAGAACCTTTTTGAGTTCTATTTTTGTGTGACAAGAGTGTCACGTTCCAGATCAATAACTCGATTCGTTTTCGGGTGCCGGAGTTCTTCAAAACCGCCATGGCGTCCAGTATCGAACTGATTAATCCCAAGGCAGAAAGTATCCGTCGTGCGGCCGCGCTTCAGGTTTGACCGGAGCCTCACTACACGATGCTGTTCCCTATGTTCTAATTGTCGCTCATCCAGGTAAACATCACTGGAGCGATAGGTCTCGCCAATGTAGTCAAAGGGAATCTCGGTACGCAACGTTATCACTTGGGGACGGTTTGATCTCACAAGGGACCCAGGCCCGAGAGGAACCTTGAAGATGTTGGTCGACGGTGCTGGCCAGATCAAAATGACCAAGGACGGAAAAGTTCTGTTATCTGAGATGCAAATCCAGAATCCGACTGCGGCGATGATCGCACGAACTGCTGTCTCGCAAGACGATCAAGTAGGAGATGGAACTACATCTGTGGTGCTGTTGGTCGGGGAGTTGCTCAAGCAGGCGGATCGATACGTTTCAGAAGGTGTTCACCCGTCCGTGATCGCGGAAGGATTTGATCTGGCGAAGAAGGAAGCTTTGAAGGTGTGTTCAATAGTATTTTGTCTGGTTCGCCGCACGAATGACACCTTTATTCTCGAGTTTTTGGATAGTTTCAAAAAGCCTGTCAGACTGGACCGCGCCACCCTGATTAATGTTGCCCACACATCGCTAGCGACAAAACTCAACCCGGCTCTTGCCAAACAACTTGCTGCAGACGTGGTTGACGCAGTCCTGACAATTCGGCCGGTTCAGTCGGAAGGTTGTGTTCATCACATATATGGGAATCCTCGCTTATCGAACCACCCCAGAGTCAAAAGAATGGAAAGAGCCAATTGATCTTCACATGGTCGAGATCATGAAAATGCAACATCGGACGGCGTCGGAGACTCAGCTCGTTCGGGGGTTGGTGCTCGACCATGGCGCGCGTCACCCGGATATGCCAAAACGGCTCGAGAATTCTTACATCCTGACTCTGAACGTCAGTTTGGAGTATGAAAAGACGTTCGTCCCCCCTTTTCGTATTCAGAAATTATCCTAAGACCTGAAAATTCTTTTTGCCGCACAGAGAAGTCAACTCCGGCTTCTTCTACTCCTCTGCGGAACAGAGGGAAAAGCTCGTCGAGTCGGAACGAAAATTCACTGATGCCAAATGCAAGAAAATCGTGGAGCTGAAAAACCTCGTTTGCGACCAGGCTGTCGACAGCACGGAGAAAAAGAAGAATTTCGTGGTGATCAACCAGAAGGGTATTGATCCCTTGAGTCTGGATATCCTTGCAAAGAACGGGATCATGGCCCTGCGTCGCGCGAAGCGGCGGAACATGGAACGCCTTCAGCTCGTCTGCGGTGGTGTGGCCCAGAATTCTGTCGATGACCTCACGCCTGACGTCTTGGGCTGGGCGGGTACCGTGTACGAACACACCTTGGGGGAGGAAAAATACACCTTCGTGGAGGACGTAAAGGATCCAAAGAGTGTAACTCTCCTCATCAAAGGCCCCAACTCGCATACAATCCAGCAAATTCAAGATGCCCTCCGTGATGGCTTGCGGGCTGTGAAAAATGCATTGGAGGACGATGCGTTGATCCCTGGTGCGGGCGCCTTTGAGGTTGCTTGTGCGGCTCACCTGAGCGGCCCCGTCAAGAAATCGGCAAAAGGAAG
>Ga0307512_10006406_pt1 | contig 11924 bp, 7 predicted proteins | sample 14_EM_MG_FD_200267 | JGI IMG/M metagenome (GOLD analysis project Ga0307512, IMG submission 200267) | Populus trichocarpa ectomycorrhiza microbial communities from riparian zone in the Pacific Northwest, United States - 14_EM | ecosystem: Host-associated > Plants > Roots > Unclassified | place... | reverse complement strand
TTTTCGGGACCTGGACTGAACTGGCCTGGACTGCTTTGGACCAGTCCACTCGGGCCGAATCGGCCCGAATACGCTGGGAGTTACTGATACACTGAGTCAACAAATAGACTCATACACATATACTCATCCATGTAGACTCATCTTGCCATTCACAAGTCACAATGCACATCTCACCCCTCACCACTTGCCACTTGCCACTCACCACTCGTTTGGTATGGTTGGGTTTCTCGTGGTGGTGCTTGCTAGCAGTGGCGGGTTGGTTCATAGTGATTGCTCGCAGCGGGTGGTTGTTATGAAGTGACGTTGTGTCTGAGTTGTTGCTGTTGTTTATTCATACTGTATTTACTCTAGCTAGAGTATGACAGGCCCTTATTCCCTCCGCCTCCGGGCGAGCCGGTTAGATGGCGGAGCTCCCACCTACTACCCTTCGTCCCCGCTGACAAAAGAAAGAGAAAGAGGAAGAGAAAAGAAAGGCTGGCCGCTCCGGTAGGCGCATGCCCGCACTTTAGTTGGTAGAATCTTGTTGCCAATGACTTTGCGCTTGTCATTGGAATAGGTCTCCTATTTCCTGCTTTGCCCTTCAGTCTGTAGTCAAAGTGCTTACAGCATTTGTCGGGCTCCCACTGGGCCTTGGCTGCTGATCTTCCTTCGGGTTGTGTCTGAGTTAGGGTTGCAGGGATTAGTGTCTCACTTCTGTAGTTTTTTGGATACTTTGAAATTGATAAATATTATGCTGTTTGGACTGGTCCGGACCAAGCCCGTCCAGTCCAAGACTGCCAGTCTGGGGCCCGGTCCAGTCCGACCTTCCGGTGGGACTGGACCGGACTGAGCCCTACCCCTGACCGGGTCCGTCCGGACTGGTGGAATCATTGATATTAACCGTCAACTGCCCGAAACCGCGACTAGGGGCGGTCTACTGCACTATCAAAAATGATGGCCAACGAGGGCTTGGAGAAGCGGCGAATTGAACGCCGGACCGCCTCTATGCTAAAGAGGAATCATACCACTAGACCACATCCCCATTCAATGGTAGTGGTTGCAAGGTTAGCTAGATTTTCTGTTATAGTAACATTCCGTGGTGCGCGGTGAATTCTTCAACCGCATCAAGTTCATTCAAAACATGTTCAAAAAGACAGAAACAATGGTCAGCAAATGGGGTTCGGAGGTGGTCAAAATATCTCCGTCGACGGCCACCAGGGGCGATCAGCTCCACTACCAAAAGATTTGCCCAACATGGGCTTGGAGAAGCGGCGAATTGAACGCCGGGCCGCCTCTATGCTAAAGAGGAATCATACCACTAGACCACATCCCCAGGTTCATACTTACAATTGAGAGTTTTGGGTAGTGAGGGGGCGAGAATGAAGCATAGCTCAAGATAACTGGATCCGGGGCATGTGCCTTTCCAAAAATTTGATCCGAAGAAATCAGTGGATAAGAAGGAAGGTCTGGGTTCCGGGAGACGAGCTTGGGTAAAGTATAACCCATTCAGCACATAGTCCTTGTGAGCTATTCTCTGGCACCACCAGGAGAGTGTACGGTTGACACCCAACCTCAGGCTTGAACGCGGCAACCTTAGTACCCCCAGCAGCAAGATAGGAGTTTGAACTCGGATATCTATCGGCTTACGTCTCGAGCACTTCCCGTCGTCGAATGTGTACGTTGTACCCGTCGGCCTTAGTTGCGAACGCTGGCCTACTAAGAAACTTACTCCGGGACTCGGTGAGCAGAATCTGAGAGGCTTGAAATATGGGTGCTCTTGGCATTTTAGGCGTAGTCGGTATAATATAGAGGAGGTCAAGAGTGCCGTCCATGCACCGGTAGTCACTCGTGGTCATAAATGTCGTGCGGTAACCCCTTGAGTTAATTGCGAGGGAACGCCGGATGGTAGATTGATACCTACTGCGAATTATCCAGGAAGACGAAAGCTTACATCGCTGATGCAACTGAACCAACTCCAACAACAATTAAGCTGGAAGTTCTCGTGCATTTAAATTCCGAACTAGTCCACACCAAACCCCGCCACATCACCTTCAAGTTTCTGCTCTTAGCATCAATATTTAAACACTCGGTACAGCTCGTAAATGACACCATTCAGCCCCAACCCGCGGAATTACCAAATTAACGGCTACGAGATCAACACCCAGGCTCCACGGAAATATACAGTTTTAAACGAACGGAGGTGCTGGTTGCGGTATTCGTTAATGTTGCGCCCGGTGGTAGTTATTACCCGAAGTGCTCGAAGAAGAATTCGAAGATAGGAAAATGGAAGATGGTGATAGACAACCATGACACGATTTAAATATTCCCCCGCTGCCTCTGAACGCTAACCAAACCGAATGGTTAGATAACCCTCGATTATGCGCTCGTCACTTTTCACACCTGCATCTGTTATACTCTCGTCTTGCACGAATTTAAACGGAATGTGCCATCGCCACCGCCACCGCCACCGCTGCAGTTATTGCCGTGATTCCACCATCATCATTGTCGCTCCAGCGGAAGGAGGCTAGCTGGCATCGATAGAAATCTGAGCCGGAGAGAGGACCTGGGAGCGTTGGGGCGTCGGAAAAACCCACACAATGAAGTAAGCCGGAACGGTCGGGGCAGGCGGGGCCAGTAGCGCCTGCTCTCGCTTCCCCGGCAGTGGCAGAGCTATTTGCTAGCGACGGGATTGATAGGACCGGCTTGTGCGGATTGATCAACCGGTCATCTGCCACGTGTAGCGCCTGCATTCCCGATGTATGTACCTTTTTCACGTGTTTTCACGTGTTTCACAAATTACTTATTTCAATGTTCCGTAGGTGCTTTAAGCATCCGGAAGTGAGTTAGTTGCCCGGTGCTACTGCCGGGATCGGAACCTCAATCGAAGCTCGGGGCTCACAAATCCGTGGGACAAGACATCCCGGCTCTACCGAGATCTCATCGTACTCAACACTAAATCAGTGCCGAACCAAATTACCCGAGCATTGACTTACCATGTAGCGTTTACGTAACACCTCGTTCTGATTAACACTCTAGTTGCTCGCTTGCACCAAAACGCCGTGGTCGAACCCACCCCACGACCCTATCCCATGCTCTCGTTCTGCGTACTTTGGCCCCATCTAAAAAACATGATTGTATCCTGCAACTGTATGATAAATCTAGTTCCAGGACCAGTGTGCGGGAAAGATTTACAGTTCAGAACTTGTCCACAGACACGAGGTATTTTAACGGAAAAAAGAGGTACTTTGTCTAGCTCATCTACACTTGAGCCGCGTATATTGTGGCGGTGGAGATGTAATTTGAAACACGACTACGAGAAAATAGCTTAGTGCTTGATGAGGGATTTGTGATTGATTATGTTGGGGTGGTGGTGATGACAACCGAAGCTACCCCACTCTGTTCACGGATTTGCCTCATCCGCGGACAGGGTGGATATCGATCCGTGAATGGGGCTTAAAAGTATTCCTACTTGATGTGGGGCTCTGAGCGCCTTACGTAAATGCAATTCCAAGCGAAACTCATATATTGTGCAAACACTACGTGTTTGTCCATCCGATCCCAAGCAGATGATTCACGCAAAGTCATTCACACAGCCTGCTAGTTAGTGCTTTAGGGCATGTGCATAAGGCAATGCTGCAAGTCAATTAGCGTAATGCAGTAAGCTGTCTTGTGCTACTATGTTAGGCTAAATATTAAGGCATTAGTATCTTGCGCGCATAAGCATTCCGCGCCGACATGGGCGTTATCAGGCATGGATTTACGAGAAGAGATTTCGTTACGCAGCCTCATCTGCTTTGCATTTATACTTGGGTTGAGTAGCAGCTAACAAAGAGTAACCACTGTTCTAGTCCAGTCACGGAGGTTGTCCCTCCGCGGAGAGACCGGTCTATTCACGGAGTCCCACCCTCAGTGACTGGACTGGTTCATTCGCGGAGTGTACCCCTGCACCCCACCTCCGTGACTGGACTGGTTCATTCGCGGAGCATACGTACAAAGTGCTAATTACACTCAACGTCGTGGTGGAACTACAATTACACTATGCACCATATCCTCATTTGAAACCAGCTCTTCTTCCTCGATGATTTCTTCCTCTACATCATCCTTTTCCTCCTCCCTCACATCCTGGTACTCCTCGAGACCCTCTCCTTCTTCAATATCCAGTTCTGTCAAATCACATTCGTCGTTTTCCTCTGCGCCATCGCAGAACCGTACGAGTCGCCATAAGGCTCTTTCAGTCTTTCACCGGCGCGAAAGCAAATCCAGAAGGTGTCAGGACTCAGACGGGAGCCAACTTTGAAAGTAAGTTATGGCAAACATTCAGGCTTTCTACCGGCTTTCGCTACATATTTCCTTTCGCGCAGATACACTTTCATGCTTTCTTGCAGATGATGCTGCAGCACTGGCCAATGTGAAAGCTCTAGCCAGCGTCGAAAGCTCTGGCCAGCAGACTAGCCAGTCTCCTAGAATGCGGACTTAACTCAATGTCTGAGCTCAACATAGAGTCCTTGTGCAGTGGTATTACTAAGTATCGTAGGCCATCAGTGTCACCACCATGTTCATAAAGATCTAGTAGACTGTTGATTAACACTATATGTTCATGTTCGCACTCAACACTCGCACTCACGCTCGCACTCACACGGCCCAATTACCCTGAAAAACAAGTTGCGGATTCCGCTGGCAAATCTGATTTGGTGATCTTCTCTCCCCATGAGTCCAAGGATCACCATTAACATAATACCATTGACTTAAATCTTCAACACCATGGCCATTGGATAAGTTATCGTGAGATTTTCAGACTGAGACTACAGGTGTGGGTGCCAGATTTGGTCGCGGAGTTAGTCGCGGGAATAAACTTCGTCTAAAAGTCTATTGACATCATGATTTGTGAATAAGAACTGTACATCCACTAAGTTAGTTGATTCTCAAGAACTCTCTTTTCTGCCGTGTAACCAGTTGAAGATGCCTTTCATTCATGGCCTGGGGAATCCTCTCAATACTCGCAGTGGGTGGTGAAGGTCGCTGCCAGAGGGTGCAAAAGACTAGCTGCATCACTGCAAAGGACCACTTCAATAAACCAACTGCATCTCTTCGATAGACCAGCTAAATCCAGTGCAAAAGAGGTTCTGCAGCGAAAGAGGTTTTGCAGCGACAGAGCCACTGCAGCAAAAGGGCCACCGCAGCGAAAGACGCAAAATGAAGTGAAAATCTGCATACCTGAAAGGGCACGAAAGAGCATTGGCAGCGAAAGTGTGTGGAAAGCGGCCAAAAGCCTGAAAGCATATGCTTCTTTCAGAAACTTTCAAAGTACGGTCGAGTTTCGCGATGTGGGCTAAATGCAATGGCATTAAGTAAATTCAGCTAGATATGGCCAGCTAAGTGCGCATACATGCGTGCGTATATGTGTGCAAAGAATTCACCGAGTGTACACTCGGTGAATGGACCAGTCCATTCACGGAGGTGGGGTGCAGGGGTATACTCCGCGAATGAACCAGTCCAGTCACTGAGGGTGGGACTCCGTGAATGGACCAGTCTCTCGGCGGAGGGACATCCTCCGTGACTGGACTAGAACAACCACCAAGGACCATCGTACGTACAATTACCCTTCTCGATGTGCGTTCTTCTAAGGTTTAAGCGATGGCTGACTGAGTATATAGGATCACTAGGTTACGTATTTTCTGCCATCATTCTACGCTTGACCGACTGCAGCATTTGTACTACATTCATTTAATATATCATGTTTTCAACACGTAACACTACACATTCTGATGGAATGTTTACCCGCAACTCAGCCTCGACCAATCGCAGCAACGGCGACGACCAAAACGACCTAATTAAATTTCTTTCCGTTGCCCAAAAATACAATATTGAGTATCTCCCCATTACGTGGCAGCCTACTCTCAGTACACTTGGGGTGGGTGGTTCTGCGATGATAAGCCAGTCCACATTCATTACCAATATGCCTCTTGCGTTTAAGCGGTTTCACGAACCCGGAGATTCAGATTGTAACTTTTTACCGCTGATTTCAGAGGTGCTGATCTTGAGTCAACCCCCGATTCAAAGTCACCCAAATATAGTCAACCTCGAGGGAATTTGCTGGGAAATCAAGGCTAGGACAGAGAAAGCCATCCCTGTGCTGGTCTTTGAGAAAGCAGCTTGGGATCTAAAGCAGTTTATGAACGTGTGCGAGGGCATGAAGATGACAATCGCTGACCGGCTTAAAATCTGTACCGATATTGGAAGTGCCATCATGACTTTGCATGCCAACGGTTTGTCATTCTAGTTAACGTTGCGTTCAAGTTTGAAGCTTAACAAGGACGCAGATGTCATTCATGGTGACATCAAACCACAAAACGTGCTAGTTTTTAAAGACGCTACCGGCAAGACTACAGTTAAGGTGGCTGACTTCGGATATTCTACTCTTGCAGTGGGTGAAACAGCAAAGGTTTTTCTACCGAAATCAAGGCCGTGGAATGCTCCTGAGCATTATTTTGGAGAGTTCAATGTAGCCGACGCCAAAAAGACAGATGTGTACACCTTTGGAATGCTGTGTCTTTGGGTTCTATTTGGAAGTATGTCCCTTCCTCAGAAAAATACCGAATATACGTTCGACATATCCGACGGGCCCCATACTTCTTTGGAGTACTTCAAAGACGATGATAAGATGGAAGATATTGCCAGCCAACTCATGGACTCAGTGTCACTGGCGGACCTGAATGCAGATTATAGGATTCGTCTCAATGAATTTTTCAGCTTGACCGTACCACTGAATCCCGAAAAACGAACATCAGATCTTGGCAAAGTAATAGTTCTTCTCAGCCCAAAACGGTAAATGTCACCACAGAATCTGCCAAAACCGAGAGCTTAGTACTTACGTTGATAAATTTAGAATTGAATTGCAACACATTACTGCAGGGCCGTCGGACACAATGATGGAGCTATCAAGACATGTAGATTTTCGGGTAAGTATCAATCATTTCAAATTTCTCAAAAGATTGCGCTAATACCATTCTCCAAGATTGCCAGAGACCTAGCAATACTCATGCAAGCTGACTATCGTGTGCGGATCCAAATTAGAGATAACCTAGAAAAATGTTATGACAGGAATCAAAATCAACCTTGTGCAGGCCACATCGCATTTCAAATTGCCTTTTGTTATCGGATTGGATTTGGGACCAAATCAGATAGTGATAAATGCCATCTATGGCTTGAAAAAAGCAATAAACCTACAGATTTGAAGTTCGAAAAAGAAGCCGTACAAACCGCAAGGTGGAAGAGTGAGAGATTTCGCGGGCTCAGCCAACTTGTTTGGGTCAATCATATTGACGAATACCGAACATGTGGGTTAGACAAACTCTACGAAGCTCGGAAACATTACGAGAGAGAGATTAGTGATATGACGCGAGAGTTTGGGGAGCTCCATTTCATACCAATCGGCTTATGCAGCATCTTTAGTGATCTTCTGGATGGGTTGGGAGAGTTTCGGAAATCAGAAGAGCTGCGGATACGGATCAGAGAACAAACAGAAAAGATTAGCGGAATGGATGATCCCTCTACATTGATCAGCATGAGTAGACTCGCATCGTCATACAATAAGCGAGGGCGATGGAAGCAGGCCGAGGAGCTGTGTGTGCAGATCATGGAGACAAGCAAGAGAGTATTCGGCCAAGAGCATCCCAATACGTTGATCAGCGTGGTTAACCTCGCAAAGACATTTTCAAACCAGGGACGATGGAAAGAGGCCGAGGTACTAGATCTGCAGGTCACGGAGACGGAAATGAGGGTACTCGGCCAAGAGCATCCACACACCTTGACCAGCATGAACCACCTTGCATCGACATATAGAAATCTAGGGCGGTGGGAAGAGGCTGAGGAACTGTGTATGCAGATCATAGAGACAGCAAAGAGGGTACTCGGCCAAGAGCATCCAGATACTTTGAGCATCATGTGCAACCTTGCATGGACATATTCGAACCAAGGACGATGGAAGGAGGCCGAAGAGCTGCATATGCAGATTATAGAGACGAGAAAAAGGATACTCGGTCAAGAGCATCCCTTTACCTTGACCACTGTGAACAACCTCGCGTGGACCTACAAGAGCCAGGGACGATGGAAGGAGGCCGAGGAGCTGTTTATGCAGGTCATGGGGATAGCAAAGAGAGCACTCGGCCAAGAGCATCCCGATACCTTGACCAGCATGAGCGACCTTGCATCGACGTTTAGTGATCAGGGGCGTTGGAAGGAGGCTGAGGTGCTGGAGGTGCAGGTTATGGAGAAGAAAAAGAGAGTACTCGGCCAAAAGCATCCAGATACTTTGGCCAGCATGAGTAGACTCGCATCGACATATACTAATCAAGGACGATGGAAGAAGGCCGAGGAGCTGTTTGTTCAGGTCATAGAGACGGCAAAGAGGGTACTCGGCCAAGAGCATCCGACTACCTTGACCAGCTTGAGCAACCTCGCTTCGACATACACGAGCGAGGGGCGATGGAAAGAGGCTGAGGAGCTATTAATGCAGGTCATGGAGACAGAAAAGAGGGAACTCGGCCAAGAGCATCCTGATACCTTGGCCAGCATGAGTAGCCTCGCATCTACATTTCGGGGCCAGGGGCGATGGAAGGAGGCCGAAGGACTGCATGTACAGGTCATGGAGACGGAAAAGAGGGTACTAGGCCAAGAGCATCCGAATACCTTGATCAACGTGAGCAACCTCGCATCGACATATACGAACCAAGGGCGATGGAAGGAGGCCGAGGAGTTGTTAGTGCGGATTACAGAGACGAATAAGAGGGTACTCGGCCAAGACCATCCAAATACTTTGATCAACATGAGCAACCTCGCATGGTCATACACAAACCAGGGGCGATGGAAGGAGGCCGGGGAGCTGCTTATGGAGGTCATGGAGACGAGAAAGAGGATACTCGGCCAAGAGCATCCCTTTACCTTGACCACAGCGAGAAACCTCGCCTGGATATACAAGAACCAGGGGCGATGGAAGGAGGCTGAGAAGCTGAAGGAGCTGGTTCTGCAAACGAGAAAGTGCGTGCTCGACCAAGATGGGCAACATTCTGGAGGACTGTTGTGAAAAGGGAGCTGTCGGCTGCTGAACGTTTGCAGCGAAGAGGAAGTAGGCTATATCGAAAATATCTATAAGCTATATCATAATAAGCTATCAGCTTCCAGAATAGAGTGTGTGGCTATCTAGTATTGATGGTTTTGGGATGTACTAAGACTATCGATGGTAGATGAACGGTATGATCGTATCTTATTTCATCGTTTGTAAACTGTGGACCTGACCGAGTTGAGCTTCAGCTGAGCTGATGGCAAGGCACATGGCTGGTAGGGCATAAGGCACCTAACTACCTTGTATATATGTCGCGTCTCTCTCCTTCTCTCTTCTCTCTGTACCTTAGTCTATACACACGGTTCTCCCCTTCTATATCGTAACAGGTTTTGCGGGTATACTCGAGAGTCGAAGACAAGCTTTGCTTCACCGGACTGATTCCATAGGTGCCTGCTTCGTCCCTTATCTTGTGATATCTGTTGAGAGCAAAAGAGAAAGAGCGGAGAAGCTGAATTGTCTATACATCTAAAGAGAGAGAAAACGGCAGGCTTATATATAGAGAAAAGACCGTACTCGGCGAAGCCGAGTATCACAACCGGAGCCCAAAACCGAGTACCAGTGCCGGAGCTAGACCTGCTCCTCGGCATGGGGGCAGGCGAGGCCCATGGGGCTGCAAGCCACCGGCCTGATGCCCGCAGCCTAAGGCTGATGGGGGCTGTAAGCCCCCGAACGCCACTGAAGCCACTAGGCCAAATCTCATGCCAACAATATCTGAAAAGATGAAGGCATGGTAGTGGCCAAACTGTTCTCCTGCTCTTCCAATAGAATACGCATCTGTAGTTTAGCTCGGTGAAAGAACGCTGCGAGGCTGAGTTTTCTAGTATATAACAGTAGGGATCGGTTCAGTGTTCCTAAGCGGCCCGGCCGGCCGCCCGGCTTTTTAGCGGCCTCCATTCTGAAAGCCTGCGCTAAGGGCGGCCCGGCCCGGCCTGGGTCAGAAGCCGCCCGGCCTGCACGTGATTTATAAAGCCTGCATCGGCCTGCATAAACCTTGGTCTGGTTGATAGATGGAATACGGCAATGGTAGGGCTACGATGATTGAGTTGAATATGGTTTATGTTTCGTACTTTGGAGACTTTCTTAGTAAAGGCAGCAGACAATCTTTCGAACAAAATATTCTGTTTAGGCTTAGTCCGCCAAGAAAAGCCGCCAGGCCCGGCCCGGCCCTCATTTGAAAGCCGCCGCCAAGGCCGGCCTGGCCGCTTAGGAACACTGGATCGGTTTCTAGAATATCTTGATAAGAAGTTGAAACCTATGAAAATGTCTTTGAATAAAGAACATATGCTTCGTCTCGTCATCAGCGCCAAGTACGGTACTAAGCCAATAGCTTTCGCGATTGGTAGTATTACCGCAAAGTGGCGAGATATATTTTCACCTCTAAAAGTTCGAAAGATAAGTCTATGAACATTGATGTTCAGATATTTTTACTTCAAAGAACCTTTTATAGCGGATTGGTGCAGCTGTTCGGTGCGCATGCGACGCTCTGCCATTGCCCTGCATACAAACTCCATACATTCTGAGTTGAGATAACATACTCGACATATCTTCATACTAAATAATGAGATTTATTTCTGATGACCCTGACTTGTAGTATGTGGAGCTTCGAGTGAATTTAGATAACTCTGCAAAGGGACAAAAGTTTTACACTGCAGGTTATACGCTGTTACGCTGATATAAAGAGATGATTTTGAGTATTTTAGATATAAAATTGGCAATTTGTGGAAGCCTTTGACTCAAAACGGTATATTCCAGGGGATCACGGCGATCTGGACCGACGGTAGTTGTTCGGGGCCAGAGGTCGTCGTCTTATCCCAGGCATGATTTCGGTGGCCAGGTCCGTCCGTGCCTGGTTTCAGATGCCATAAAGTCTCATGTAGATACCTATAAAGGAATGCCGCCTACTAGAAGTAGGTACCCTGTAGTCGTGCCGGAAGTTGTGCCGATTGTGGGTCTTTAAAATTAGCTGTGGTAGATGTTCTAGTCCAGTCACGGAGGATGTCCCTCCGCGGAGAGACCGGTCCATTCACGGAGTCCCACCCTCCGTGACTGGACTGGTTCTTTCGCGGAGTGTACCCCTGCACCTCACCTCCGTGAATGGACCAGTCCATTCACGGAGTGTACACTCGGTGAATGCTCTGCACGCATATATGCCCACGGATGGATGCGTACTCAGCTGGCCATATCCAGCTGAATTTAATCAACGCAACTAATTGCATTCAGCCCAGCACAACTACGTGCATTCAGCCAAGCGCAGCTACATACATTCAGCCCAGCGCAACTACCAGTGTTCCTAAGCGGCCCGGCCTGGGTCAGAAGCCGCCCGGCCTGCACGTGATTTAACAAGCCTGCATCGGCCTGCATAAGCCTTGGCCTGGTTGATGGATGGAATACGGCAATGGCAGGGCTACAATGATTGAGTTGGATATGGTTTATGTTTCGTACTTTGGAGACTTTCTTAGTAAAGGCAGCAGAGAATCTTTCGAACAAAATATTCTGTTTAGGCTTAGTCCGCCAAGAAAGCCGCCCGGCCGCCAAGAAAAGCCGCCAGGCCGCCAAGGAAAAGCCGCCAGGCCGCCAAGGAAAAGCCGCCAGGCCGCCAAGAAAAGCCGCCAGGCCGGCCGGAATGCCGCCAGGCCCGGCCCGGCCCTCATTTGAAAGCCGCCGCTAAGGCCGGCCTGGCCGCTTAGGAACACTGGCAACTACATACATTCAGCCCAGCGCAACTATGTACCTTCAGCCCAGCGAAATGATGGAGTTCAATGCACAAACAATGGTGTTTCTGCAGCGCCATCTGGTACTTTCAATCTTAAACGGAAGACAACAC
>Ga0307512_10006405_pt1 | contig 11926 bp, 18 predicted proteins | sample 14_EM_MG_FD_200267 | JGI IMG/M metagenome (GOLD analysis project Ga0307512, IMG submission 200267) | Populus trichocarpa ectomycorrhiza microbial communities from riparian zone in the Pacific Northwest, United States - 14_EM | ecosystem: Host-associated > Plants > Roots > Unclassified | place... | reverse complement strand
GACCCGTCGCTTGGGCGACGGGTCGCGTCTGATTCTCCGTCAGAGGGTACGAGGTTCCGCCAGAGCCGTCAGAGCCGTCCGGAACACCCGGGTGTTTCAGACGGAAACTAGAGTTGTTGCTGATGGATACTCGAAAGCGTGGGAATGTGACGAGGTGGCTATATCTTTGAAGGTCTTATGGTGAACTAGCTGGTTGCAGTCGATCTGTAAGGAGGCATGATGAATACTGAGGCTCCATTCAGGGGTCGACTCGAAATCGAGACAATGAAGGGACGACAGACAATCATTGGTGTATGCTGTACACGGTGTAAGCTGCACTCTGCATATGCTGCACTTGGTGTTGACTCATGATGATGGTATGGAGAGATAGAGAGGGATGACTTAACTATGTGTTCTTGCAATGATGGTAGAGTTGTGGATGAGCAAGAGAGAAATGGGGGATGAGGATGAGAATGATATGGAGAATACGAGCGGACCTGGGAAATCAGGGGTACAACTTGCCAGATTGGGTTTAGAAGACCTCATATTGGTGATATTACAACCTGGATCGAGAGTTGTACCTGCCATATTCGGCATGGTAAACTGACTCACACACGAAAACCTCTGAAGTCCCAGTTTCTCATAATCATTTCCCTCATCTCCTCTGATCTCACTCTGTCATGTGCTCAACTCTACCATCACACAAGAACACAAAGTGAAGTCATCCCTCTCTATGTCTCCATGCCATTATCATGCCTTAATACTGAGTACAGCATACATCAAGTTCAGCATCATCCACGGCTCCGTCCAAATCGACTGCTTCCAAGTACTCCTCCAATCTTGCTCAATTATAGCCTGCAAGTCCATCTCCAAACTCGCTCAATCACAGGCTCCCAATGCATCTCTGAGTTCACTCAATCTCAGTCTCAAATTACATCTCCGACCTCGCTCAATCACGGCCTCAAAGTCCATCGCCAAACTTGCTCAATCACGGCATCCAAGTGCATCTCCAAATTTGCTCTACCACGGCCTCCAAGTGCATCTCAGAGTTTACTCGCTCTCAGCCTCCAACTGCATCTCCGAACACGCTCGATGATGGCCTCAGAGTGTATCTCCCAGGTCACTCCATCGTGGCCTCCAAGTGCATCTCTGAGTTTACTCGATCTCGGCCTCCATGTGCATCTCTCATCTCCCACAATCACGGCCTCCAAGTACATCGTCAATGAGTGACGGCAGGTGTAGAGAGATACAGGGGTAACTGAGGTGGACAGAGCCACGGCGGGTGTACCGATATCCAGACTTAACCGAGATAAACTGAGAGATGGCAAGTACACATTCGGGCGACCTTGTGGTTATGAGACATAATCTCATTTTCATGTCATCTGGATCCACACAATTGCGTGGATTCTCATTGCCAGGTAGTATCATATATTCTCAGTTTCTTTGTAGGCTCCTCGAGCTGATACCATTCATTTTCAAGAATTGTGTTTGGATGTCACAACAGGTATGACGGAATGTCGATGGCGGGCTCACTGCCATTGTGCTGCATCCTATCACCACAATGTCTTCCAAGTGGTACTTCCCTCAGTGCTGTCAATGGGCATCTCCAGGTGCTCTTCCGATTATGCTCAACTACCATCTGTGGCCAGATTGACTGTATTTATTTATATAGAGATACATAAATAATGCATGCCATGTTATGAGGTAGTGAATCTTGTGACTGTAACAAAGACGAATAAAATTAACAAAATGCCTTGTGCTTATGAAACCCTACAAACCACTGCTTTGGGAATGCGGCACTAAGTCTCCACCATAGCTGTACACCGGTCTCAGCTGCTCAATAATTTCAGTTGGCCACATCGCCATGGTGATCATTTACAACAGGATACCAACAGAGCAAGAATACCAGCGATACTGTAATCGGAGAGCAATATGCAACGCGATTCGTGGTTTTTGTGCAGGGCACGGTGTGTACTGCCACTGGGGTGTCTCTGATGGCTCTGACAGAGCCAGTCCACTATAGAACAGCCATTATGCCCGGACAGAAATCTTTTTTGTTGAAGCCTGATATTTGGACAATGACTGTTGCTGACAGGTAATTTCGACTTGGACACGCTGTGTTGATAGCTGGGGATGATAGGCCCAAGGTTATGCTCATGATGACTGTGGATAAGGCACTGGGTATCACATTAGAGTATAAGGCGCAGGGCATCATCATAAGGAATAAAGCTACAAGGTTAATGATTGGGCATAAGGCACCGGAGATACTGATGGGGCATAAGACACTGGGCCTGATAACGTGGCATATGACTGTTAATGGTTCTCGGTTAGGAGTGGTAATGATATGTTGATATGTATGCAGTGGATACAATGGAGGTCTTAGCACCAAGGTTGCATAATGCCTGTCAATGAGTGACACAGTATATGTCAGTAGAGCAATGCTAAGTGGAATTTCACTGGAGTCATGTGTCGATTGATTAGGATATCCTTCACCAGCCATTGCTGAATCACTGATAATGACCCAATCATGATATCTTAGCCAGAGCGCAGTGAAAGAAGCACTAGTGGTGTACATCATTTTGAACTGCACCCACTATCATTATCTAGTAGAACAACACAGAGTTAAGTTGTGATTACACAGAATTATGTGTACGGCAAATGCCATGCAATATGTCTGAATGCGGAACCTTCCACACTATGTCCAGGGGAGTGGGAAAATGTCAAGGAAATTACCAGTCATCAACTGGTTGAGACTTCAATATGCGGTGTCTGAGGAAATTATGACACTGGCTGAAGATAAGAGACCTGAAACGAACCTGTTCAACAGTGAGAGTCAGTATGCATCACCACTGACAGATGGTGTAATAATCTACATTGGTGGAGTATTGGTTGGGCGCCAATTAAACCTTGGACGCAATTGCTGCATACCCACATTATGGTTAGGCATGAATATAATTTCAATAAGCACTGAATGGCTAGGTGTTGCCAGATGTTTCAACTGCTGAACAAACATAGCGAAATGTCTAAGTTTATGCAATGAGTTCTCATTATGGTACGTTTGATAGCACTGGTGAAGGATGGCCCTAGTTGGGAGCGAAACAAGTTAAAACCAGTCATATATGAACATAATAACCTAAGGGATCTGACGGCATTATCGATGGTGCAACACAACAAAACCTCAGAGATAAGCTATCAAGCAATCAAGGTGTCAAAGCGAGGAAACTTCTTACATAGGGTCATTCGGAGGACTTGACAATAAAGAATTCACGTTGTTCAGGCAACGAGAAGATGAAGCTTCAACAGTTAAATTCAAATACTCCTCGCCGTGAAACACAAGATTACAATAATATTGAGTTTTTACGATACCTGTTTGATATCTGAATTAGTTAATATAATCTATTAGCATGATTAAGGATTCCACCACACTATGGTTTTTACCTTTGAAGATGATACAGATGTAATCGTTTATGCACTGCAGAAGATAATTTTGTATTGTTAAAATTATCAGTACTTGTTTGCAGCACAGTGAGTCTGAAGGTTAGTGTTAGCAATGATTCTACATTCCCGGGTCTGTTCTGGTGAGAGTTTCAACCAGGATCCGGACTGTTGCAACAGGATTTACCACACCGAAACCTGGACCATTGCCATTGGGCCAGTTATACCACCAAAAACCTGTCATTTCACCCTGACAACTTGAGCAACACCTAAATATCTGAATTCTGATCGGATCGTTCCATGATCAGTAACTAGAATGTGCAACATTAGCAGCTTTTTCACCTTCCTCTTTCAGATTGGCAATCAGACAGATATTTATTGAGTTGCTATCGAAAAACAGCGAATTTCACCTTAAATTTTACATCATTCTGCACCGATTCAACAAATGTTAATCAGATTCCAAATTGGAGACAAGGCCGTTACAGGGAGCTCGGAAAATTCCATCTTTTACGTATATACCATCTCATGATCTGATGAGAACTCAAAATGTAATTGCAGCCAAAGTTGTAGGAACCATAAAATGGAACTGTGGTCCAGTTCTAACCTAGTGAAAATCCTCTGGTTTTATGTATTTCAACCCCCAGCTAGTTAACCAATCTGCTTCCTTGATGGTTCCTGACTCAGACCAGGGTCTTGGGATTGGTTTCAACCCAGACTGTGGCTAGGTCATCCAGAACCATTGGTAACACCACTCAGAGTAGGCAGTCTTGGTTGGTGTTCAATCACAATTTGTTTTGCACATTGATACTTTGCATACCTTATTATCAATTCAGAATCAAGAAGCTATAGTAGTTGCTAGCTGCCTTGAGAAGAAGTCTTCTCATTCACAATATATTGTAGCATTATCAAATAAGACCAAAACGAGTTATGCCATTATAAATTGAAATCTTTCAGTAGCTCCCAACACCAGTCAGAGGAAGTCCTTGTCTCAGACATCTCTCAATGAGAAATTGATAGTGACTGAATCACAGTATATTACTAATCCACTTCGATGTACTCGGAATGGACTTGATAATTCTTAACTTCACTCAACACAATCAATGGAAGCTTAGTGAAAGCCACTACGGACACTTGCAGCTGTACAAAGATTATCAATCACAAGGACAATGCTAATTGGAGAAATTTAAATTGGGATTATGATCTATGGTGATACCAGGTATCTTTTTAGGAATAAAAGTACCCCCCTAACACAGGCACTGGGCTGATAATAGAGCATCTTTGTATTCTTGTCAGTTACTAGTTCAGTTGGACAACTGATTTTGACATGCACAGGGGAGAGATATTATAGGTATAAGTCCCTTCTGCTGCATAGATAGACAATTAGAATCATCACCTCAACTATATCCATCTATCCAAATACCATTTACTGCTGCCATGTATTTCTTATTCCAAAATAATCAGTTTAAGTTCAAGTTCCAAGCAACTCAGTATTCAATCTTTCTTCCTAAAAGTACCTGAAGCTTAATATAATGCAGTGATGGCTCTTCAGACAATGGTAGATCCAGGTCAGCCATTTCCTACACAACCACACAACTAGAAGCTGTCAATCAGCACAGCCAAAAGCATACACTTTTGGCAATGCTCACACAATCGAAAGAATCGGCAAGATATACTCCATGGATGACAAGATGCAGAAACTGCAAATAGATGCAATTCAGTATCTGTGCTCGAACTAACAAGTGGGACAACTGAGTTCAATTCACGAATTATGGCAATGATAAAAACCCCCTTATGGCCACTGAATAAGTTAATACTCAAGTATTATACCAAGTTCAACTGGTGGTACTATCGGGTAAGCTCCCGGATACATACGGCTGCAGAATATAAATTGTAGAAGGGAAGCGTTATTGTCAGAAATCTTAAATTGCAGTACCAACAAAATCAAATATTTGTATAGCTGCCTCGTAGTAATATACAGAGCTGGATTGGACTTGACCAAAACAGTTGGAAGCCTGAAGTAATGGTATGAGTATTGGAGAGAAACTGCTGGAAGCCAGGTGCAGGATGAATAGTAATTATCAAGAAGTATCAGGATATACAAAACACTGCAAAGAAGAACTTGAATGCACTACGAAAGGCCAGCTTGTCTCATAATGCAACATTACCTCAGGTCGTTAATCTCAGTACCATTCAGGCTATGAAACCTTTAATCTTTCAAATTTCACTATGAGGAAAAATAGATGTACTTTCTTTTCGAACTGTGTATGTTTATATTAGTAATGAATGTAACTGGAGTTTTGGAGCAGCATCAAAGGGTGGTTATAAGCTACGAATAATTTGGGAGGATTAATGCAAACAGATGATGATACATTTGGTGCCAGGAGGAACACATGGTATCTATGCTGAGAAGGGCAATAAGCAAGGTCCACTACATGGTTTGGACAAAAAGTGCGGCTTTACTTCTGTTCTGGGTTTTACTGTAGAAGGATTAGTACTTTGAACTGAGTTAGTCTGGCATGGCAAAACTGCAGAGTCTCTTCCATAATGACTAGCCTAGATGTTTCTAATTCTGCCAGCATGAAATGCAGCATGCATCAGCAAAATGTAAATCAGTTCGGAAGCCACATGCAAACCTCCCAGACACTCTGGTAGCCCTCACCTGTGCTTCTAAGTACTTCCAGATGCTCCCAGGCTCCTCTGGAGCATAGCAAAGTGCTCTCAGACTCTGCAAGAGCATTCTCAGGTGCTCCTGGAAGCACCTGCAGTTATGGGTGTTCACTCAGGACGCTGCTATGAGATTTGACTATTAGGATAGTCGAATTTTGGCGACGGTGAAACCTTCACGCAGAACTGTAGGAGACTTTGAGAGCAGCATGGCAGGAGACCTGGTGCCGTATTCTCAATGCACTAGATCTTAGGGTTCCATAACGACAAGGCATGTCGGCTATTCGTCCTTGTTACAGACACAAGTTTCGCTACCTCAGAATATAGGATGCAGTATTTAATTATCTCCGTATATATACATATGCTCATTCTAGTAGTCGAGCATAATCGGAGGAGATGCCCAGTGAGTGGTGTTAGCAACAGGTCCAAATTTCGGGTGCAGTTCCGGGTCTGTTTATGACTGAGAACTGGACCGTTGCACCGGGTTTCCACACAATACCCGCTCCTCAAAAGTGATCATTTGTTGCTCCAATTAAGTATTGGAGTTCTCATCTTATTGCAATGTAATTTATATCTGAAATATGCAGTTTGATGCCCTCATTCGTCTCCCATTGTCCGATTTGCAATCGAGCCAATTGTCGTGGAGTCGCGATGGAAACCCGGTCATTATTGCAAGATTTTCAGCTTAACGTCACCGCGATTCAATCAATATTGATCCTATCCCAAATCTGCGAACTCGAGATAAAATTGAGCATCAATCTGCACATTCCACAAATAGATCAGGTTCCGATATGATCAGAATTCAAATACTTACCTAGAAGCAAAGATATAGCAACCGTCAAATGGGACAGTGGTCCAGTTCGAACCCATCCCCGAACCCGGTAGGTACCTCTATTTTCTGGGTAACAACCTGGACTGAACCATCCAGTCTGGTTCTGAACCCGGACCCCAGCCGGGTAACCTGTAATGGTTGCTAGCACTACCATTGAGAGAGCCTCGAGCTGAACTACTTGGAGGCCGATGAGGTGAAACGACGGAGCAACCAGGCAGAGAGCCCACCATCAACATACCGCCACATCTTTTGCATCATCCAAATGGAATTCGTATGGGTGAGCGGTTCTAGCCCAAGGAGCATATGAATCAACTGCGAAGATATGATACAACCAGGCCGTGAGGATCAACGGCATTGATTAGATTCACAAAATCCCGGAAAGAGTGAGTGAGACCAAAAGTTGGGAAATGAAAGTGTGTATTTATGTTATATAACAAGATGAGATAAATATGTGATGATGTCTGTCTACCCCGGGCCCGTCTCCCAAATATATTCTCCACGTCTCTCATTCCACCTCCGTTACCCCTCGATCTCTGTACACCCACTGTTGCTAGTTAATGCTGTACTTGGGGGCGGTGATCAAGCGAGTTTGGAGATACATTTGGAAGCTAGGATCGAGTGAACTCAGAGATGCACTCCATGGCAGTAAATGAGCAAGTTTGTAGATGCAATTGGAGACCGACATGGAGTGAACTCAGAGATACCCTTGCAGGGTGTGATTGAGCAAGTTTGGGGATGCATTTGGAGACCGACATCGAGTGAACCAAGAGATGCAGTTGGAGAATCTGTTGGAGCAACGTTGGAGATGTACTTGGAGTCCGACATCGAGTAACTCAGAGATGCACTTGGAGGACATGATGAATCGGGGTTAGAGATTAACCAGGAGGCCATGAACGAGTGAGTTTGGAAATGCCATTGGAGACCGTCATTGAGTGAAATTAGAGATGCACTTGGAGGCCAAGATCGAACGAGTTTGGAGATGCACTCGGCGGCTGAGACCAAGTGAACTGAGTGATGCACTTGGCGGCCATGATTCATCAAGTTTGAACATGGACTGGGAGGCGGTGATCGAGTGAGTGTGGACATGCACATGCAGGCCGAGATCGAGTGAACTCAGAGATACATTCCGAGGCTGATCGAGTAGATTTGGAGATCCACTTGGAGGCCAGGATCAAGTGATATTAGAGATGCACTTGGAGGCCATTACCAAGTCAGTTTGGACATGCACTTGTAGGCCGAGATAGAGTGAGTTTGGACATGCTTGTGGAGGCTGAGATCCAGGGAACTCAGATATACCCTCTGAGGCTGTGATGATGCAAGATTGAAGAAGTAATTGGAGGCAGTCGATTTGAAGTGAGGCTCTACAGCCGCTGAGACTCTATTCATTAGTTAACTTCTCATTGTGGGAATGTAGAGACTTGAGTACAAAATCCGCCGAGAGATGAGAAACTGGCTGGGAGTGGGTAACTGTTGATCTTGAGATGATGCTGTACTTGGTATATGCTGTACTCAGTGTTAACTCATAATCATGGCATCGAGAGATACAGAGGGATGACTAAATATCGGTTTCTCAGGTGATGGTAGATTTGAGGACAAGACAGTGAGATCGGAGGAGATGGGGGAAATTATCATGAGAAACTGGGACATAAGAGAATTTCGTGTGCGAGTCAATTGACCATCCCCAATATGGAAGGTACAAGTCCCAATCCAGGGGGTAGTACCACCAGTACGAGGTCTTCTAACGCCAACCAGGCAAGTCCTGGTCCTGATTTCACATGGCCGCTCGGATCCTCCATATAGTTCACATCATCATCCCTCATCTCTCGAGTCTTTCTCATCCACAACTCTACCATCATCGCAAGAACACAAAGGTAAGTCATCCCTCTCTGCCTCTCCATGCCATCATCATAAGTTAACACTGAGTGCAGCATACACCCAGTACAGCATAAACCGAGTACAGCATACACCTAAGATTATCTTTAATACTATCATTCTGACAATTTCCAGTTGTCCCCTGAATGTATCTTCAGCTTCCTGTGTGCATCCGTACCGATAGACCGCCACCAGCCCTTTCTCCATAACTCCCTCAAAGGTAAAGTCACCTTGTCACAATCCCACAGTTTCGAGTTAACTAACAAATGAATGGAGTCTCAAAACCTGGCGTGCCTAAGATCAACCGACTCCAGATCGACCGCCTCCAGATTAACCGCCTCCAGATCAACCGCCTGCAGATCATCCACCGCCAAGTACTCTTCCAACTGTGCTCAATCATAGCCTTCTACAAGTGCATCGCCAAACTCGCTCGATCACGGCCTCAATGTGCATCTCCAAACTCACTCGATCACAGCCTCCCAGTATATCTCCATACTCCCTCGATTACAGTCTCCAAGTGCATCTCTGTGTTCACTGAATCTCGGTCTCCAATTGCATCTCCAAACTCGCTTGATCACGGCCTCCCTGTGCATCTCCAAACTCGCTCAATCATGGCCTCCAAGCGCATCTCTGAGTTCACTCAATCTCAGTCTCCAATTGCATCTCCAAACTCACTCGATCACGGTCTCTAAGTGCATCTCCAAACTCGCTCTATCTTGGCCACCCTGTGTATCCCCAAAGTCGCTCGATCACGGCCTCCAAGTGCATCTCTGAGTTGCCTCAATCTCGGTCTCCAAATGCATATCCAAATTCGCTCGATCACGGCCTGAAAGTGCATATCCAAACTTGCTCAATCACATCCTCCCTGTGGATCTCCAAACTCGCTTGATCATGGCCTCCAAGTGCATCTCTGAGTTCCCTCAATGTCGGTCTGCAATTGAATCTCCAAACTTGCTCAATCACGGCCTCTAAGTGCATCTCCAAACTCGCTCAATCTTGGCCTCCCAGTGTATCTCCAAGTACGCCCGATCACGGCCTCCAAGTGCATCTCTGAGTTCACTCAATCTCGGTCTCCAAATGCATCTCCAAACTCACTCGATCACGGCTTCAAAGTCTATCTCCAAACTCGCTCGATCACAGCCTCCCTGTGCATCTCCAAACTCGCTCGATCACGGCCTCCAAGTGAATCTCTGAGTTCACTCAATCTTGGTCCCCAAATGCATCTCCAAACTCGCCCAAACAAGGCCTCAAAGTGCATCTCAAACCTCGCTGGATCACAGCCTCCCAGTGCATCTCCAAACTCGCTCGATCACGGCCTCCAAGTGCATCTCTAAGTTCACTCAATCTCGGACTCCAAATTCATCTCCAAACTCGCTCGATCACGACCTCAAAGTGCATCTCCAAACTTGCGCGATCACAGCCTCCCTGTGCAGCTCCAACCTCGCTCGATCACGGCATCCAAGTGCATCTCTGAGTTCACTCAATCTCGGTCTCCAAATGCATCTCCAAACTCGCTCGATCACGGCCTCAAAGTGCATCTCCAAACTTGCTCCATCACAGCCTCCAAGTGCATCTCTGAGTTCACTCAATCTCGGTCTGCAATTGCATCTCCAAACTCGCTCTCTGAGTCCACTCGGCCTCGGCCTCCATATGCATCTCTAACCTTGCTCGATCACGACCTCCCAGTGCATCTCTGTGTTCATTCACTCTGGACCTCCAATTGCATCTCCAAACTCGCTCGATCACGGCCTCGGAGTGTATTGATGAGTTCACTCGATCGTCATTTTCAGGCACACCTCGAATTGCTCTCAAGCACCGCTTGCAGCCAGTCCAGATATTAAACTGTGTGTAGATGGGTAGCTATATAGATACATACATACACAGATGAGAATACACACTGAATACATGAGTTTTAAAAATCGTTGAAGGATAAGTAGTAGCTATGATTTCCAGGCGCACCAGCAGCGTTCCCAAATATGTTGTTTTTCCCAGACTGCTCTGCTGTGATTCGAGGTGCTCCCAGACATGTCGCTGGCGCACCCAGGTTTGTCGCCGGCTCTCCCAGGTGCTCCCAGGTTTGTCGTCGGCGCTCCCAGTTACTCTGCAGGCCGGAAGGAATTCTTTCCTAGTGTCTGACACTCTCCTGAACTTGCCGCATTTAAGTTTACACTCTACATCCTCTCAGACACTCCTGGAGGCTGCCAGTGACTAAAATACATTTTGCTGATGTGGTCTTGGACTGCTGGCAGGTCCACCGTAGTTCAGATATGCTTAAATGTTTAAAATCAACATACAACTGGCTAATAGTTATCTTTTTACCTGCCAGATGTACTGGAGTATTTCAGCCATGTAGCGTAGGACTTCAGCATGTCTATAAACATCATATTCAACCAGCAGCAAATGATTAGTTCACTTCATCGGTCCATTCTCAGATCTCGTCTTCTATCTCCCCTGAACACATCCAACTCAGAACATCACTTCCACCTCTACTTGACCCAACAACTAGCTGGGTACTACTACATTCCACAAACCACTTGAATATGATTGAGCAGGAGTCTATTCGATTGAAAGCATGGTCCAATTGCAAGGTTAAATGGTGGAATCTCTCATGGAAATGCCTATCCTCTGGGTCTACAAGAGCTGCATTTATGGGAAAAAGCAAAGCATATCAACGCGAAATCAAAGGTGAGGATAAGCTATCACTGCAACATCCAGAAGAGTTGCTATACTCTGATGCCACTGAGGATGATGCAGATATCCCAATGGAAATCATACACCTGGCTATACAAATCCTTCCAAAGCACCTCCATGATCCTTCAACAAAGTACAATTTCAATATGGAGAAAATTCCAGAAGGATATCAACACTCTTTAAGACCATGTGGTCAGTGAAATCAGCCGTCCCGTCCGTCCGGGATCACTAAGGACGGGGACGGACGGCTTGCCGCCGTCCGTCCTTAGGCCAGACGGAGACGGTGCCGTCTTTTTGAATGTGGACGGGGACGGACGGCAAAGACGGCCGGGGACGGTGAAGTCACCGTCCCCGGCAGTCATCCACCGTCCCCGGCCGACAACGGGCGCTTACAAAATATATTTAGATGAAATTCAAAATGGCTCTGAGAGCGCGCTGTAAGAGATATAAATA